>Ga0307517_10000206_pt1 | contig 99792 bp, 118 predicted proteins | sample 23_EM_MG_FD_194515 | JGI IMG/M metagenome (GOLD analysis project Ga0307517, IMG submission 194515) | Populus trichocarpa ectomycorrhiza microbial communities from riparian zone in the Pacific Northwest, United States - 23_EM | ecosystem: Host-associated > Plants > Roots > Unclassified | place... | reverse complement strand
GTTTACCCTAGCCTCTTTAATCTCCCATTGACGCTATTGTTGAAATGCGTTGTGTTCGGGGCAATGACAGTCAGATCTGTAGAGTCATTCGCACACACACACACACATCTTTTTCATTCACATTATCAAATCCCGGTCATCGAAAACAGCAGAAATGGCCGGGGGAGGTGGTCCCTTGCCCGTCTCCAGTTCTCCGAGTGTTTTGCAATCGATTTTTCTGACAGACCAAATTTATATACACACACATGCATTATTTTGATTTTTTTTTTCTGGGATCTCCGACGGTGCCGTCGGTGAGGCAAGTGCCTTGACAACGTTCATTCATTTTGGCCTCCAGGGTTGTTCGACTGGACGTTGTCAAGGGCGAATTCGATGTTATTCTTTGAGTCTGCGATTTGAACGTTCAAGCTTGGCTTCTACTACGAGCGAAAAAATAAATCAACATGACTGTTCAGGATACCGAGGGTACGTCATCCCATTTGAAGCCCATGGCTCGTAATAAACTGATATTATATTCGCAGAATTGGCATACAAATTGCTAGTATCCCTCCCAAGAATAAATCTGGCAACTATTCAGAGGCGCATAGCAACATTATTACAATTTGACATCGTTGGGGTGATGATTCAACTAGCAGTTCAGTTTCAGAGACTAATTTTTTTCTAATCTGTCTTAGCAACTCCCTACAGAACTTGGGTTGGAAATATTTTCATATCTCCCATTCCAGACCCTCCTCACTTGCGGACTTGTAAACCGCCGCTGGCGAGCCCTCGCAAACGATCAGAGTCTCTGGAAGACTCTCTGCCAAGCGCATGGTTGGGCATGGAAGGACATATCCTCTGCAGCAGGAGCCAACGAAGCCAGTCCGGTCAATGATTCCGACGATGAAGGCATGGGGGATTCGGCAGATGATTCTGAGGACGTGAAGCCTCTGCCCGAGATTGCATGGCAGGCTACTAGTATGAGGAGATCACAATCTGCACCTCATCCTGCGCTAGGGTTTTCTTCAGCAATGTCGATTCATATCCCACGTTCACCTCGAGTCTTCCAATCGACACGGTCGTCGTCTGGTAGTGCAGCGTACAACTCGTTTGTCGGTTCGTCTGCATACGCGAGGGCTCCTTGGTCGAGCATTAGAGCACACAATGATTCTGCTCCCTCTTTCCTTCCGTCTGTCGAGACCACGGCCCCCAAACTCGACTACAAACTTCTGCACCAAACGCACATCAAGCTGCGGAACCGGATTCTAACATCGTCCTATCGTCTCTCTACCCTACAAACACGAGGCAGGCCCTCGAATGCACACTCAAACACTATATATTGCCTCCAACTGTACACCTATCCCGATTCAGGCGACCAAGTCCTCTTCACGGGCTCGCGGGACAAAACCATACGTGAATGGAATCTGAGTACGGGCAATGTGGAACGGGTTATCGGGAACGTGCATTCGAGCTCGATTTTAACGCTTTGTGTGCATGGTGGTTATTTGGCGAGTGCGGGCGGCGATAGACGGGTCGTGCTGTGGCATTTGGGTGATAATCGGTTGGAGAAGGTCGTTTGCGATCACGACGATAGTGTTCTCTGTGTGAGATTCAATGATACGAAGTTGGTGTCATGTTCGAAAGGTCGGTTTGCTGGTTGCTTGCTGAGGTCCCTTTTATTTTCAAATTCTTTTTTGTAGATCGGACAGTAAGGGTATATTCATTTCCAGACCTACAATCCCAATTCGTGTTGAACGCTCACAGTTCCGCTGTCAACTCCGTTGCCATCTTCGATACATTCGTGGTCTCCGCCTCAGGAGATAGGTCAATCAGATTATGGGACGCAAACACAGGTGCTCTCCTTCGAACATTTGTTAATCACCACACAAGAGGGTATGTTGTGAGTTTATCTGGGCATGCGGGAGTTACCGTCTAATTCAATTATTTATTTTTTCTTCAAGTATCGCTGCGATTGATTTCAGCCCGCCGGCAGTCCTCTCTGGCTCCTCTGATAGACATGTTCGCCTTTTTGATATGACGACACTTCAAGGCTGGTCCACTGTCCCGAAGGATGACACTCCTTCAGGAAATTCTCATGTTCCTCCGTTCTCATTTCCGTCCTCCCTTGGTACACCGCCGACATCTAGCACAATCCCAAGCTCAACCGCCTGTAATACGGACTCGACGACTCGGGGCCGTCATCATCATCATCATCATCATCAAGACGGAACCCCACCTTCGTTGGTATGCCAGAATTGTGGCAGTAGTCGAATCGAGAGCAGGATGCCGCAGATGAACAGACAGACGGTGAATTGCGCACATGGTGATTTAGTAAGAACAGTCGCACTCAAACAGGATTTCGTCCTGAGTGGGAGCTATGATTCGAGCATCAAGGTTTTTATATAAAGTGTTTTCCGATCGATATTGATTGATTCTTTTTGCAGATTTGGGATCGAATGACAGGCGTTCTGGTGGCTAATCTCACTGGTGGCCATACAGGCAAGATATTTTGTGTTGGGTTTGATTCGAAAAAGGTATTTTTATTAAAAAAATATCGTCTCGAATGTCAGTCGTGTTGTAACTCGTATTTGTCAGATCGTATCTTGCGGGGACGACCAGGTGAGATGTTCGAAAGGGTCTCCCTGTGTTTCGTAGCTGACTTGGGTTTATCAGAGGATATGTATATGGGATTTCTCGTACGGAATTGACACTCGTTTCTTGTCATGAGGTTTGACACTTTGTCGGTCCTGTTGTTATTTGCGGAATGTATGTATCTTGATTAAATGACAATATTGTACATGATTATTATTTGCATAGCAGGTGCAACAATCGGTAATCCTTTCCTTCAATCATAGGTGGTTTTTCTACAATTGCTATTACACATACAAATTTATAAAACAGTTTCTTACATAAAAAACAGAGTACGAAGAACAGGTACATTAGTCCGCAAAGCGAATTCTTTTGCTTGTATGGTTTGAACTAGAACTTGAGGGTTCAATTATAGGTCCCTCTACACGGATGCGTTTACGCGGCGATGACAATGGAGGTATCCTGAGTATAAGAGGTTCAACAGCTGGGGGACTAGATTCCGGAGGAAGGTCGATAAATGCAAAGTTGATGGTGGGGGTCAACGTTGGAGTTTGGGTAATGAACTTTGGGTTCTGAGACGAAGGACGGTTTGTCTAAGGAGGAGGCGAAAATAAAAAAAACACACTGCAATGTAGTGCCTCATCCCGGCTTCTTCGATCAGTTTGGGAAGTTTTTCTTGACTGTTTTTGAAAGCATTTCTGCGTGTTACCATGCGCTCTTCAGCCGTACCTCGTATTGCCAGAGTTTTGACTGCAAAAGAAAACAATCGGCAATGGTTCTGCAAAGGGGGTACGAGTAGTGCTCACCAGTAATGGGTCGCAGTTGACCTATACGATGCGCTCGCTGTGTCATACCGTGTGAGTGATCAAGGTTGGAAATTCACAAGAGGAAAGCTACAGACCTTAATCGCTTGAGATTCGACATCTGCTTGCCACACTGGCTCACAGAAAATAACTCGGGATGCGGAAATTAAATTTCTAAAGAAATTAATAAGGATGATTTTAGATTTGGAATGAAATTGACGCACAATCCACGAGCGCCATGCTTTAATTCCATCAACAACACACGGTATGTTTCAGATGTTTCAAAGGTGAGGACAAGTTGCTCCCTGAATTGCGGCAGTACTTGTGTAGTGAATCGCAAAAACTTCACATGAATCAGTTCGAGAGCTTCTGCAACATGAGCTAATGTTAAAGGAGAGTCGGAAAAGATGAGAAATTTCTCGGTTGATGCGTAAGTTTGGATCTGGGGAATATAAATTTGGGATCTTTCCGAGATGAGGGATGAGTGCGACATACCTCATTTATGATATAATTTAATTTTGTCGAAGCTGAAGTCCCTATTCGCATCTTCGCAAGTGGTGAAGACGCGAGCAAGGTCGGGATTCGGTCAAACGAGGTTGATATTGGGGCATTATCTGTGCTAGGACCATCATCGTCCTCATTGGAGAGTCTTGCAAGCGTGGCGTCTAATTCGATTTGAATCTCTTTTAACGTATCCGCCGAGGAGGCTTTCTTCACAAAGTTATTGGCTAGCATACTCCCAGAGGAATGGTGATCGCCATCACTGTTCTTCGTCTTCCTTCGACCCTTGCCCTTTCTCGTAGATTCCTCATAAGACCTTCGAAAGGCTTGGTCCCGAGTCGCGACTGCTTGGCCCCACTCTACCATTGCCTGTTCACGAATCAAAGGCCGCTGAACCACCATGTCGTGAAGTTTCAGCAGCCTGTCAGCATGCAAAAAGCCTGTTTGATCGTTGTTGGGCTCTCTGCTAGGCGTTCGGGTCCAGGATTCAAAAACGGGTTGAACCATGTTGAATACGCGATAAGGAACATCCTCGTGTGTTTGCATTGCACGCCACAAGGGGTCTTGCGCAGCGGCTTCACTGATAACGAGTTAAATGTAAATCCCGTAATTCGTGTCGCTCATGACTCACAGGTGTTGGAAAGCTGATTTGAGCAGAGAAATATCTTCTTCTGGGGTGCCCCTCTCGATTGCCCGTTGAATATGTTCGTTGGCATTCTTGACAAGTTCGTCGGCATTGTACAGCCGATCATCAACGTGCCAGAAGAGGAGCCTTAAAATAGAGAGATAAACAAGCAGTCAGATGAATGAATGGCGACGACAACGTACTGCCACATATTTTTGACAGTTTCTTGAAGGTATCCTGCGTTCTGAGCAGATTTAATGTTACAGAGAGCCGAGAACTGATAGTGTGAAACATACTCGAGGGTGAAATAAATAATCCTAGAAAGGGCTCTCAGTGTCTGTAAAAATGAAAGTATGTCTTCAAACAAACCTGATCGGTGCGCTGTGAATCAACAGCGTTCACAACTATAGCTGCTTGCAAAGAGTTGAAGGACTTGATAACGAAAGGGTCAAGGTCCAATAAAATAGACTCGTGTGCGACGGGAGGCAGGGAAACGTCCATTTCCACGTCCTCAATCCGATGGCGTATCATAACAAGCTGCATCACCTGGTTGAGAACTTGAATGGCACCACGCCGTGGACCAGAGGGATCAAGGAGGGCCTCCGTGACATGAGTTGTAATAAGCGAAGAATCAGCGGTGAATTGTGGAACGGCAATGAAATGAGTAATCATGTTTCCTAGCTTGTTGAGGTCCTCGCGATCATATTTATTCCATACCCGCGTCACAGGGGCAGTGGGCGGTGGACTTCCAGCAGGAGTTGTCACTGGGATTGACGATTCAGACAAGTCCAGTCCCTCCTCTGCCTCTTCAAATGTTGAAGAATTATCCGGTTTTCCCTTCTTAGATGGACTCTCGAGGCATTCAGTAACACTGCTTCCCAAACCAAGACCAAGAAGGTTGGTGGTTGGCGTCCCAGTAACTATCCATCGCCGTTCAACGCACAATTGTTTTGCGAATGCTACCAACGAAGTTGATAGAGTAGCCGAAACATGACCCTCGTCAATCACTAAACGTTTCCATCGAACCTGTAGAAGAGGAGAAATTCCTGCCACCTGACAGGTGCAGTCGGGGATCCTATGACTCTGGAGTTCCGGGCATTTGCATGGGTTCCAAGAGTGCAGCTTTAATGGATCCTGGGAGTCATACTGAGACGTAAATCCTTGGGTAGCTGTGAGCAGCGCCATGTCAAACGGAGGAGGGCAAACTAAACACACTGGTGTATGTCATCAGGATAATCTACTATTCGTCAAAATCAGATAGCCAACGTAGGAATTGTACTCACATCAAAATCGGTGGCGAGATCCCTGACATTGGGAAATGGTGTCCTTGACCTCAGAATGAGCACTCGAAGTGGTATGGCACAGTGTTTCGTAATCTCGCGGTCCCACTGGCTGAGAAGGTTGGGAGGAACGACGACGAGAGTGGCGGAAGTCAAGTACATGATCCTGGGTCCCAAGACAACTTCGTTTCGTTTCGTTCGTTCCAAATCATGGGGCTCTCCAAGAAAATGGTGGTAAAAAGGTGCGTTTGTGCGCAGGGCATCGCCCAGTGGCAAATTCTGAACCCGATCTTGCCTTTCTATAGTGCGTTGATTGCCGTCGCGAATGTCGGCATGAGGGGAGACGCGATGATGGTGCAAGATTAATTCAACCAACGAAGGGACTCTGCTTTCGGACTGCCGTAAATCCCATGGGCTCTGACCGCGATAAAATCGTTTGCGTGCTAGGGCAAAGTCCCCTGAAGGGAAATATCGGAAGGCTAATGGCGTAAGTACCAGGCGTTCATCGAGGATGGATTGTTCCGGTAGGGAAATTTGGTTCCTTGTCGCAACAATGAGACTTATCATCATGATCGTTTTTCCAGTGCCTACATAGATAATTAAAAATGTGAAGACAACGTACAAATTGCCATTACCTAGTTCTTCGCACAATATCCCACCTCTGCATGGAGCCGTCATGGGACGTTCCAACAGAATCTCCGAAGTACCAGGTTGGAGGTAAAACACTCTTCCATCTAGCGCTCGAAGCGAGATGTATAGAGGGTCGGGGACATCTTTGGCATCCAATTCCTTCTGCAGCATTGCCGCCACGGAGCGCCTTTGATATTTGTACAGCTTAGACTGCATTCCAAGTCCTTCGAGATCATCATCCAATTCTAGAACCCGATTTGCAATATTGCCCAAGCCCGGAACTGGTGTTACGGTTGGGGAACACAGGTCGCCATAGATATCTGACAGCGTTCTAGAATCCTATACACAGTTAGGAATGAGATGTAAAAAGGAGGCAAATTTTATACTATTCTTTCAGGAATCAGCTCCTTGGAATCTCTAGCAGGCTGGAGTCCCAGCCACCCATCGTGATTCTGGATGATTCGGGACAGTAAAGTGCGCATGTAGCGTTTCGCAGGGTTCAAAACGCTGCTCTTTCGGACTCGTAGCTTGCCTTGAACATTGGGGAGGTCGTATGGAATGAGATAGATTCTAAGGATAATTTGACTATCGTCTGAGTAACGATGAGTCACTGAAATAAAGGATTGCTTGACCAAAAAGTCAAGCTCTCGACAGAATATGGCACATTGGGGGTCGGTGAGTCGAGAGACGATCGCAAACGCGTCGAAATGATGCCAATCGTCTTCGGCATGATTGTGATTGCAGATACCTTGGCGAATATCGGCGGAAACCTTTAGAGTGACTGTTCCCGCCCGCAACAATTTCGGCAACGCAAACGGAGAGTCAGAGCAACATGATGTTGGCTTCGTGATTAAGCAGTCTGGACAGCAGGACGGACAATCCGTTGACATTAAGTAGAGGAACAACAGATTGACAACCAGCTGCTAATTTCAACGGACCGGCTGTGCGCTCACGTGCAGCTCTTACACCTTAGACTCGACGACCAACAAGCGCGACTACTAAGGACCAACAATGTCACCCAGCCTATTTAGATGGTCGAATCTGTCGTCAAAACTACGAAGCCTTTCTTTAAAGAAAACTCTGTCGGCCCAATGTAGAGCGAATTCGACAAAAGAGACTTCAAAAATTTCATTCCTCACATGGCCTGAATATCTTGCAATTAGACGAAGTAAACACCAATGGCAAACTGTAAGTTTATTCCATGTCTCACAGAAACGTGTTCACATTCGAGCAGGCTGCAACCTTCCCTGGTGCTCTCCTTGGTCTTGCTGGAGGAGTGCTTTATTTTGGTACACGAGACGCAGATCCTTTAAAGCCAATTATGGTTCGTGTTTTGTACTGCTGGACGACTAACGGGGACTCAGGACTATTTAGGGCATTGACCCATTCTTCTTCTATGGTTTCTGCACGGTGGCGTGTCTCGGTGAGTTTCAACTAATGCTTTTGATGACTGCCTTCTTACAATCAACAGGTGCTGGTGTAATCGTTGGGCCGACTATTGGGACAGCTCTATGGAGAGCCAAATACCGATCTATAACTCAGGCCATTGACGCAAGGGACACAGAATTTTTCAATCGAATAGCAAAGCACCGTGTCGATGCCTCACTTCAAAGTCCGACCCAGCCAGTGCCGGATTACTATGGTATGTCCCGTTTACAGCGTCCGAAAACCACTTTGTTAATTGTATGTTACTTAGGAGAGAGGATTGGTTCATTACATCAATATAGACAGGTCAGTTAACTCACTGCCACTCACCCAACTTACTCATATCGTAAACAGTGGATGAGGGATCAAGCAAAGTACAAGCGCAAAGTCCTGCTTCCTGAAAATCTTTAGTGCAGTTATTGGATAAGTTATTCCTCCTCTTCAGATAGTCTATGGGACTTCTTCCTGTTCATTGTCAAGACTCGTGATAATGAAGGGAAATTGAGGAACCTGGCCATGTGTTCATGTAGCACCATTAATTGCAATTTGTCATGTATTGCACTGATTTATCAACATAGAAGAGTGATTTCATCCATGACATGCGCAGTAAAATGAGGTTGAAGGAAACGAATATGATATGATAAAGTGGAAGGAGGAAATGCTAAAGAATATCCAACAGTTGATTAGAAATTGCACGGTGAAGCGACCTTGCACCCTCCGTGGGGTAGTAATCAACGATGGCAGAGTCTATGAGCGACTCTACGGCCGCCTTATCCAACGAATGACAAGAGTCACCACCTTGGGAGTACAGTGCCTCTGAACAAATCGCTTTCTTTTCCTGTAAAGTGAAGGGAACGAAAGGAAGAACAGTTGAAACTCTCGACAAGACAGACGCCTGCGCAAGCAATGAAATAGTGTCAAGCCAAGTTGAACTTAAAAAATGACGTACCCCGAGCCTTTCCGACACCTTCGGACGCAAAAGCCCCATTACCTCAAGGTACTCTTCCCGTGACATCAACTCCTCAGGATTCCGACGCGATTCTTGGTATTGGAATATGAGGTCATGGCCAATGTTCGACGTTCCAAGCCAGATGACATTTCGAACATCAACTTGCCGACCGCTTGATTCGATGGCACATCGTCCTAGTTCCCAGGGCAAATATAGAGACCAAAGTATTTTCTCATCCGCAGTTTTCTCGATTTCCTGTGATAATAAAGACGTTGTATTAAATGACTAATATGTTGAGAAGTATGCTTACATCCAAAACAACGACGCATTTCTGTCCCTCATTGTTGACGAGAAACTCGGACAAAGTACAATTAGAAGGTTCCTAAAACTGGGTTCAATATTGTGATACCAGAAGGATAGTTAAAAGAATCTGACCTCGTAGGGGCTCATAGAGTATGATTGCCAAAGATCGTGAGACGATCTCAGTGTCGTCATATTGACTGTATGTGTCGGAACTTCGAGCAATGATCCAACTAGTGTCGCCCCTTAGACTATGAAGACGAAACGAATGGAAAATAAACTTACACTTTCTTGCAAGTAGGCTCTTACCATGGCCGCTTGGGCCTGGACAAATTATTAATATTATATCCATTCCTTGGCGAAGAAACTTACCACATAACATAACCACGATTGGCGCTACAGTCAATTCCCGAGACCGCATCGACAAAACCCGAAAGAGTTGTTCAAGTGCCCTATCCTGGCCAACAAGCTCATACCGAACACGTGTCAGGGGTCGAAAAAATGAACGTTGGATGAGAGCAGAACTCCTTTTCGAGTGTATAGCATTTGCACGGTCAAGATAGTACCTAAAAATTAGGTCAGCAAATCTTGCATACCACTGTCCTTGATAACTTCTAACCTCGTAGCGTGATCCAAGTCTTCAACGAGGACGGGCTTCTCATTTGTTTCTTTTGCGGCTTTATCCCTATCCTCGATGGATCCCAACGTAGGAACTTCTAGTCTCTTCACAAATTCAGGGTCAGCACCGTAGGCCAGAAGAGCTTTCACAATTTCCAGCTTATTGGTCAATTTATCATTCGTTAACGTAAAGGCCAAAGCTGATTGTGGGCCAACCGCCTCATTCGGATTTACACCACCACTTTCCAATACTTGTTTGACTTGCTCAACATTGTCGCTTGCGATTGCAAACATAAGGGTCGGTCGTGTAGTTTCAGCTGCATACGATGGCTGATGGGATGTCGACCCGGTGCGAGATGCAGGGGCTGTATAAGGTGCTGGGGGTATGGGCCGTCGTATGGTTTCATCGTGAAGATCACGTCTGAAGCCCACTGTGTCATCTTCGTCCTCTCCGTATTCATATGCAGGTTCAGATAGACGGCTTGAGTGTATTATAGATTCATGGCGTGAAGGAAGAGGTGCTGATAAGGGCTCGTCGTGAGGAAGCGTTTTACTTCGAGTGTTGGTGGACAGGGGTATAATTCCAAGCGTCGTTGGGTGATTTCGAGCTTCAAATTGTTTGGTGGAGGATTGTGCAGACGAAAACTAATAAGAAAATGTAGTTAAGAAAACGATTGAACAAGGATTTGCCTACCAATCGATTACTTGACAAAGAAAAGTTGGACGATATACTTGCAGATGAATTAGATACGCGATGAGCATTGCCTGTGAGAGGATTAAATCTATTTGCAGAAGTTGCAGAGGGAAATAAATTTACGAGATGGAAAGCTATTTGAAAAAGAAGCAGAAATGCGGGATTCAAACAAAGATCGTGACAACGGCTGTGAATTAAGAACAGTAGACTATCAAATCATTAGTTGGAATACAAGTCCATGGATTGGTGCTAAACTTACAAGTCGAAGAGGCTTCAAGCCTTTCTTTCTTGACGAACCTATCGAGGAGATGGAACATGATGGGGAGGTTTCGATATCTTTCGAACGTGGAGAAATAGGAATATTCTTGCTGGAGTTATGATATGAGGATATGCTGTTTTGGCTCTGCGAGGAGAGTGAGTACATTCACCAACAAATGAAGGAAGACAAACCCGTTTTGAACGACTTCGAGATGCTATAGGAACCTTCCTAGATTCCGTTGGTTCTGTAACATCTTTCCCAATACTCAAGGTGGAAGCTTCATGGTCAAGTTGTGAGAAAGGGGAGCCACGTCCAGAGACCGAATCGAGAGACGTTAACGATGAGGGAGACTCCAGAACTTCTGCATTGCCAATACGAGAAAACAAAGCAGGTGGAGGGGTGAATACTCTTTCTCGTGATATGTTTGATAAGGTGGCTTCGGGTTGCAGAGGGCTGAGGTGAGCGTTGCGTATTGAATCGGCAAGGATGTCTTGAGGGGATGCGAGACCAGAATAAATGTCGTAAAGCGAGTTTAAGGAATCATTTGCTTCGGAAGGAAATTCAGTGTGAGTCATCAGCTCTGTCAAGGCCCGAGGTAACTGGATGCAATCATCCTCTCCGTTTATGGTGTCGTCAAGAATTAAGGAAGAGTGGCCAGTCCCATTCTCGGAGAAGGAGATACCTGGGGACAAGAGGAAATGTGTGGGTGTTCTATTTGCCCTTGTGATCGCATCCGTGACTTGTTCTCGAATCGCCTCTGCATCCACATCCATGGACACGGATGTCTGTCCAGGTTCCGAGTTCCATATTGATGTGTTACCATGGGATTCTTCGAGAACAAAGTCCTCTTCATCATCCTCATCCTCATCACCGTCTTCATCTTCGCAACCCATTTTGCGGTCGTTCCAAGAGCTGGTAATATCTTCGACATTCAAGGGGGCAAGGTTTGGAATGGGATATCCCTCTGGGGAGTCGAGGCTGAGATCCAATTGTTCTATTTCTTGCTGAGCGAGTGGAGAGGCTGTGGCAGATAAATTCGGGGAAGGAGCCAAGAATACGCTGAGACGAGGAGATAAAATACGTGCTGCGTGGGAGCCAAAGGGGGATGCCCGCATTTCAGCCATTGTCGATGCAATTGAAGGACTTCGAGGAGGTGAGGGTTGCAGAGGGGAGGGTTGCTTCCAATCTGAGCCTTCGAATGGGGTGGTAAACGAACTGGAGCGACTCTGGCGAAACGGCCCTAAATCGAGAGTTGAAATTTCGATGGGTGATAATAAACCAGAACTGCGCTCCGTGCGCATTGAGAACCTCTTTATAAAAGATGAGGAGGAAGAAGTAGGGGGCCCATCACTGTCTTTTAGTATATTCGACAGCTTGACGGTTTCGTCCTCCAAAATGTTAAAGGGAAAAGTGTCAACCGATTCCTGTGACAGGGACGTTGAAAAGCGTAGTGGATTATTAGCATAGTCGGATGGCGCAGCCCAGATTGCCTCGTCAACAGTGGCGTCTTCTTTGGAGGCGTCCTCCGCAATAAGGCTAGAAGAAGACTGTGTCCCAAGTGATTCTTGAGAGGATGAGATCTGAAGTACACAGGACTCATCCGGCTCCACCGTCCAGTCCGCATCCCCAACGGAGTTGTAGTCTGGATCAAAGCTATCGTTGTTTACAAGCGTCGGTAAACTCTCAGACCAGGAATATGTTGAGATTCCATCATCTGGGTCACCTATAACATCTTTCAATGCGAGTAGCAGGCCCGTCGTCCGTGGTGACCTGTTTGGTGAAAGTACTGGGGGAGGCGAATCGACAATGACCCTTGGTGGATTCCGTGGCGTCCTGCCATCTTCAAATAGAAATTTACTAGACACACTTTCCAGAACAGGTTTTGCAGATATTCCGTGAATAAAGTTGCACGAGTCGTTAAACAAGCACCGTTGTTTTTGATAAAACGGACAAGGTCGAGCTAGAAAAAGATGAGCATCAGAAACGCGTATGATGGGCTGTAAACGTACACTTGATCCTCCAAGATGGTTCCGAAAGGGCCATAGTGGTACATTGGCCTCTAAGGCTGTCGAAGCCGTACCAAAAAAAAGATGGACAGCTCCAAGTGGGAGCATTGTCACGGTCAACCAACTTGGCATTTGACCGACACGTGATCGAGTCATTTCCAAACAGAGGCCATGACCCTTCGCGGTGTCCGCATTCCAAGACTAACGCTCTTCACTGGTCCAAATTGCTCTCTCTGCGACGTAAATATTTTCAGTGTGGAATACAAAATTTTAACTGACAGCTACCTGCAGGTTGCAAAATCGACCTTGGCGAGAGTGCGTCATACAGTGGGTTACACTCCTTTGAAAACAATTATTCTCTCATCACTTCATGCAGAGACACTTCGAGTTGGATACGGTTAATATCCAAGAGCCCGGCCAAGAGAGGTGGAAGAAGGAGTATGTTTACTGGATCCCCGCGCTGCGCCTCGACGGAAAAGAAATTGCCAAAGGCCGTTGGGATGACCAAACTGTTATCCAGGCTCTAGATCAATGGAACCAATTACAACAAGAAACGCTTCCAGAGAAACCTTAGAGCTGGACACTTCCTCGTTCTTTTATCACTCTACCCCGGGTTCATATTCGTACACTTGGGAACAATCATCCATTTACAGTCGAATCGAGAGTTCTGCAATTTTGGGTCAACCTTTGGAAGTACCAGAAGAAACGGACAATTTGATAGTACACCAGAGTACATCACGATGCTTCAATTGCGGCGATTCCGAACATATTGTCTCCGCTTGTTCACTTCCCACAAATCGTGAATTAATAGCCCTTTCCCGACAATACTACCAGTTTTATCATGGTACCCTTGGACCGCAATGGCAGAGGGTACATTCATTCGAATCTCGCCGGCAACAACGCCTGGATTGGCTCGAGGAATTTCAGCCTGGCGAGATCAGAGGGGAATTACTGCAGGATGCTCTTGCTGAAAGCAACGAAGAATGGTTGAGAACCATATGCGCCTGGGGTTATCCGCCTGGATGGATCAGTGATGTGGACCCTCGCAACCGCGTCAGAGCGCGAATTTGGAATGAATATGATTGTGACAACGATTCATTAGAGGTGTTTGAGATTCATGGAGAAGATGACATCGAAGGAATCCCCATCCTTATTAACAACGACGATGAAGAGGGTGCAGACCGGGAGCAACATGGAAATGCTGTCTCGGACAACCAGAACGAAATTTTGTCAGGGAAACATTCCTTGAGCAAATCCCAAGAACCAGATATCATTCGTAATGCCATTCCAATGAAACGATGGGCCCAATACCCCAGCCGATATTTTTCATCCGACCTCCTCTTTCCATATGCTCCAGCAATTCCCGGTTTACCACCTCCATCATGGGACAACACCTCCTTCGTTAATACGACAGCATACTTATGTCAATATTATCCTTCTTTTTCGACGCCGCCGCCGCCGCCTTCTGTATCCCCTCCTCCATTACCACCTGAAACCTTAGCTGTCCCATCTCCGGCTCCAATTCCTCTTTCAGAATCACTGGCATATCATTCACTCTTTCAGATCTCATCAGTTGTGTCAGAAAGCGACATGGAATTTTCTGATTCAGAGTGACCGTTTCTCCACACACGTAGTACTTCTTTCATTAATCCCGCTACCATCTGCCTCTTTTGCCTCGTACGCATCCATGACTTGAACAATAATCCAACAATTCCCAATCACGTAGAGTAAACCCCTCATCCACAATGCAACAAATACATTTTGACCCAGAAACTCGAGCTTATAGGCTTCAATAAGCCAAAAGGCTTGTGTACCAGCCCAAACAACCGTGCAAGTTGCAGCCCGGGTCTTGGTCATCGACAGTCGAGGGATAAGAAGTGGCAGCAGAAGCAGGTACCACAAAAAGTACTAAAAGAGACTCCTTGTCAATACATGGCATGGCTCAGACAGTCAAGAGGCCTCACCTGGGATGTGCATACTTTGTTAAACACCACGAACACTGCCGTTTGTAAGAACCAGGTGAAAACCAGGTGTTCCTTTGTCGTCCCAAATAAAAGGCCCAGGCCCAGTGCGAGCCCCATTTGAGGAACGAAACTCGTTAAAGGTGATCGGAGGGCCTTAATCCACAAAGAGAGTGGTTCCGTGGAAGGAACAGTTGGGTCAAGTGAAGGATAAGTCAAATATGTTGGGTAGAAATATGGGGAAAAGTTATGTCGATGATCGAGTCTGTGAAGATGATAAAAATATGATTCATACAAGAATGGGTAGCCCCAGCTATTGGTAAATCACAGGAACCAAGTCAGTAAGGATGGGAATTTTGAGAGTTGTGCGATACTCACACAGCATAACACCCCGCACTCAACAAGAAAAACGTCCCCACACTAACAAGAACGAACCTCACCGTCTTGCGATTTACAACGAACGCGACCAATTCCCTGACCCCTGCACAACCTATTCCACGACCACTCACGGCACCCAAACAACTGACTCCATAAATCAAAGGATAAATCTTCCAATGTGTGCTCAATCCCAGGAATGTCGCACACAAATCCCATTTCTCTTTCAATGCAGCATACAGTGTGCTGAGAACAAAAAGAGAAAGGAGAGCCTCTGACGAACCACGCGTGGAAATGGAAAATACGAGTGGGTTCAGAAGGTGGACTGCACTGAGTAGAGTGGCCAAACGATCAATGTCCATTCCACCAGAAGAAGAGGGCTTAAGTGATGAGGTCCTCGGAAGTATCTCTGTCTTGAGTAGTTGGTAGATTAAGATCCCATTCAAAATGTCGCATAGAGAAAAGAGATATTTCCCGAAGGAAGGATGTAACCACCCATTCGGGGTGAGCAAGAGGGCCAGCAAGGGTGTATAGCGATATGTCTCTCGCGTGTATGGACTAAAATAATAGCCATAAAGGAACGTTTCTAAGCTTATAAGACAATAAAACTCACTCTCCGACATTGAATGCGCGCCCAAATGGACCCTGACCACGATTGGTGTCCCCGGGCCCAGGAGATGCGACAAAGACTGACGCGTCGGTAAAGACGCGGTAGTCCACGTCCGTATATTTCACGACTGAATGAGCGTCGTGCCATTCACTATAGGCAATGAGGGCAAGCCTGATAGCGATAGAGGAGAGCAGTACATTGCGGAACGACAACCACTGACGGGAAACAGGCATGCGTTGGGCGAAACGAAGTCTAAATTTAGTTGACAGATTGAGGCCCTCAGGTTTCTTTCAATCTCAGTGGTAATCGATTATTGTCTCACAAGAATATGGTATGATAGACCTATGCGCATTGACGAAAAGACTCGAAAAAAAGAGTAAGGAATTTGAAACGAAGAACTAAAAGTCGTAAAGAGTCTAAAAGAAGGATAGTAATCAAGAATCTACTTAGATCTGCAAAGAAATACTGAGAAATAGAACGAAAATTGTATAGAGAATGACTTACATATTGAGAGAGCCAGCGGAAGCCTGAGAAATGAAATTAGTCGAACAACTACACTACAGAATCAAGTAATGCATACCTTCTCCATAACCTTGGCGCAGCACTACCGAGCACATGAAAATTTCAATTGGTCGAATCTCACTGAGGGGGACTTTTCCCTAAAGAACACGAAATTGATTCAGTTACCTCTTCGATAAATCCTCAAATTACCTTGCCGGTCGTCTGATAAAGACCGAGGTGGTGTCTCAACTCTTCTTCACTGACAGCGCCTGGGGCGTCAATCTTGTTTCCAAGGATGAGGAACGGAACCTTGGATAATTCCTCGATGGAAAGAAGAGCATCGAGCTCGGCTTTCGACTCAGAGAAGCGCTCAAAATCTGCGCTGTCGACGAGGAAAACGATACCATCGACTTCAGGAAAGTAGTCGCGCCAGAGACGCCGAGCTAAGAAACGAAGATATGATTGTCAATGACAACGAGTAAAGTGATCTGTAAGACATACCCTGTTGGTGTCCTCCCAAGTCATAGGTAGTAAACTTTACATTTCCAATTGCAAGTTCCTCGGAGGCTATGTAGAATTTTTGATTAACACTCATGAACCGAATGGCGTTGCTTAAGATGCTTACTGGGGTGAAGCGTGGGTTGCAACGTTGCGAGTCGGTCATTTTTGAGCATGTGCAACAAAGTCTGTTGGAGTAACCTGTACAGTTATCCAGAATAACACACAAATCATAACTCTTACCGTCTTTCCAGCGTTGTCGAGACCCAGGAAGAGTATCTTTGCATTCTTGTGGGTCAGACCTGCAGTGGACGAATTGATTATGGGCAACACTCAACAAAGACTCTTCGTACCAAGCTGAGCAAGAACATCCCAGAACCAATTGAGAATAAACATGGCGGTACCTCAGAAAGAGAGAAGCTAAGTTGGTGAACTGGTCACTGTAGACGTGTTCTGTGAATCCGTGTCACAGGAAGATCGTCACATGAGCAGTGTCACAACAAGTTCAATCAAGTCCTGGAAAATATATTGATCTTCAAAGCTTCACTATTCACTTGAACCAAATGGTGTTCCGGTCAGCGCAGAGCCAATGAGGATAACCGTATCGGAATAAATACTTTATTTGAGGGCAAAGGAATTACTGTATCTCCAGCCATCTGTAATTAATTTTTCTCATGGCCCGACACTCATAGTACGCTATTACAATTCAGAATGGCAGAAGGATACTCAAACACGTTTCCTACTGGCATTCCAATCCAGTCTTTGAAAGTACCAGTAGCAGGGATTCTGACAGATCAAATGCACCTCAGGAAATACCGGTCCGTTTGGAGGGAAATTTGTGTGCGAGAGCCATGAAATTCAATGAAAAAAAAGCGGAAGTCATTAAACCTAATACGTCCCAAAGGTGATCATCCAACCCCCACCATCCACTGTCGGTTCGATACCTCTGAAAAACATAATCGCCCCAAAGGAATCACACCTCCGCAACACATCAGTAAAGGGGCGTGGTTGTGACAGGATCTGACACCTTTTCTCAAACGACCATCGCGACATACTCTGCCTTAGTGGCAACCAACTTGAAGACTCGTCCTCCGGAACAGGCTGATTGAAGGTTCTCCAAACCTCGCAGAGAACATCCTGAACTTTAATTCCTCTCTCATTCACGACGGTGAACGGCCATGGAAAGCGAGGCGCGCTGTCTCCCGCGACCGCATTGAAGTACATGTGTGTGAGGAATGGATAGGTTGCCGGCTGGGAGAGGTCTGTCTCATTGATCGGAATATCATTCGTAGCACGACCGTGATATGACAGGCGCACTGGGTTCATGTAGACACACCAAGAAAGCGGTGAAGGCCCCCAAGGGTGGTGTTGGAGAAGGGGGTTAATCTGGACTTCCCAAGGGAATGGTAACGGTTCGCCTGGTTGCGGTACTTTCCATCGAGTCGGCCGAGGGGGGAGTGCAGGGTGTTTGATACCAGGGACCCAATTTTCTGGCCGTTTTCGTCCAGTTTCGTCACGGAGAGCTACGGCTATTGCCTCTAATTCTGCAGTTGAGATGGAAGTTTCACTTGCGACAGCTGGCAGGAACCTTGATTAGAGTCGTTTTCGCATGTCGTTTTGTTCCTATTCACTTACGAGAATTTGGGCAATCTACACCCCTAATTCGAGGTCGAGCCCAATAGCCGTATGCCTTCCATTCATGTAACTTGACCTTGTCATTCTCGCCAATCGTAGAATGACCGGATGGCGGATAAGAGAGTGGTATTTCAAATTTAACCGTTTCTAATGCTTTAAAATTGCCTAGAGATCCGGATGAAGACTATTTAGGATTTCCATTAAATTGTGTAAAGGAAAAATTATGTACATACCGCACTTGATAAACCTCCATAGGCGGCCCCATAATCCAATTTTTCTCGTTGGTATGTCAATCGTCAACGTCTGCGCCGAGGTAAAGTTCTCCGATCGTTTCGAGGAGCGGGCGATCCCAGCAGAATGTTCGAAGACTGGCTTCAAAGGGGACCGAAGCGGCAACGGAGTATTCAACAAAGCCGGAGATGGCTGCCACGCCTGTGACAGATCATCGATGTCCCGGTAGAACCCTGCATGAGTGTCCCATAGTTCTCGATGTTCACCGTAGATTTCGAACAATGAAGCCTGTCCAGACATGAAGGAGTTGGGGATCAAAGAGAGAGGTGCATTAAAGAAAGCCACAGCCCCACTAAAGCAGAAACTGGTCACAGGCATGAGGCTGATATACCATTTCGGGCCTTTTATCCACGGTTGCCTCGAGGATGTGAGTAATCATGACTGGGGAGAATGGTGGCCTGACATTTTACGTGATTCCATGGACCCACAAACGAAAGGCACAAAAGACTGTCTGCACGTGATACTAATTGGCGCGTCGCGCGTCCAATCGGCTGCTCTAATTTCGACGTCAGGTAGCATGAGGTTGAAACACAAGAAAAGACTTATGAAATCTCATCAATCATCGTATACCAGTCAAGCACATCTCCCTGCACATCTTTCCATCTCTAAATGGGACATCAGTAAGTTAGTAGACTTGTCACCAAAGTTCGTGTCCAGACGGCACTCTGCTTGGCTTTCTCCACTCATCACAAACTCTGAATCACAAAACAAGTAAATTTGCGTGGTATCTGCGCTACAAAAGAGAAATAAGAACGGAAAGGGGAATAATACAGGTCGAGTGCTAGACCAGAGTAAGTGTGCATAGCAAAAAAGCAGCACAAGGCACGACTCCAATCGGGGATGTTTACACCCTTGATTGAACGATGACAAGGGAATTCGGGACCCATGGTGAAAAAGGTACTGCCAACAAGGGCAGGTGAGGGGTGATCCGCGATCTGTTTGAAAGGGTGCGTTGGGAAATCAACCCAAATTTTAAGAATGAAATGGATAAGCGCTTGGGAATAGGTACCATCGAGCGACGAACACACAAATTGGGGATGACACCAGCAGTCTTGAAAAGTGACATCTGAAGCCAGTTTCCGATTCACAACGTAGGAGCACGAAGAATCGGGAGTGGTGAGGGAGTTTGGGAAGAGATGAGACATTCGGGAAAGGTTGGGACAGCAGAGGGACAACAATCGGCAGCATACGAGCAAAAAAGAAACTGGAGTGCATATCTAGTCGTTACAAATGATGAGCAGATTGAACAAAGAGAAGGCAAACGAGGAAATGGAGTGTGCAGCTCTCGTTCGAGCTCATTCGAACGAGCAATGGAAGGTATAAAGAAGAAGTATAGGACATGAAGGGAGTAAAGTTAGAAAATAGATAAAGGTTCCATCGTAACGGAAAATAGTAAATTCATAAATGCATCTATGTCCAAGGGAGACTGTGATGGCAGACAAGATGAATATAAAACAAATTGAAGAAGATGGAAGGGAAGGCCGATCCTAGATTGCAATTTGCCTGAGGAGTGGAAAGTGCGGTGATCCTTGGAGACAAAGCTGCTGGTCGTGAACGGAATGATTTGAAGATAGGGTAATTTTGAGGAGCGAAAATTAAGTGGTGTTTTGCATTCGTGAAAAAATGAAAATGTAAGTGTTAATTCGTGGACGGTGTGGTCGTATCAATGCGGTGAATAAGCAAAATGAAAATGAAGAAATGCATAAATTGAAAAGGTGTCTTCGATGAGTGATGCAAATGGAACGAGACGGAATGGACAGGAGTGGACAACCGAGTTAAAGAGACGAAATGCTGAGGAGCGTTTTTTTTCCAGATGATTTTGCAATTTGGAAGTTGGGAAAGCGAGAAAGAAGAGATGCGGATGAAGAAAGGTCCCTCGAGTACGGCCAACGAACAAGTCTTCTTCGCTCCATAGGGGATTCTCTTAATTGAGGAAGTCCGGAGCGGAAGAAAGAGGTGAGGTGGCAAAGTCAGCATACTGACTTGTGTAGTCGTCTTTCAGAGACAAGTAGTCTGTAAACGTAAATGAACGTTTCATGACTGGCAGCACGGCGCTGAAACGACTGCGCCTCTGGAGAGACAGAGGAGGGAGGAAGGCATCGGCTAGGGCAATTTCGTCAAGGTCGAAATTGAGCGGAGCGTTTGTTGCCTCGGGAGTCGACTCCAGGGAGGAGGATGACGAAGGTGGAGACCCGAGTGCATAATGCCGGCGTCTCGGCGTATGAGGCGTGATAGCCAATGTAGAAAAGAGTTCAATAGGTGGCTCGAACAAGGAGATCTGAAGAATAGAGGAGTAAAGAAAAAATTACACAATGAACGGTGAGCAAGGTGAAGAGGCACGGTAAATGTGGAAGGTACCTCGTTCGAGCCTGCCCTATCAGCAGTGCCCCGTGGTACGGAAACTGGGCTGTCAATACCAGCGTCCACATGGGTGAGGGGGATGCCCAATCTCAGGAACCCGTCAGTGACGGAATCCTGAGTGCCACGGTTACGATCCTCCGTCTCCTGGTCAGAGCCTGGGTCGCACTGACCCTCAGTGACCCTCCACCACTCGATGTCGGCGAGTACCCTGCGTGTGGTCGTGTCTGAACCCGACGAACGCCTGTGGCCGTTGCCCCGAGCAGCGAGGGGGGCATTTGAGTAAGGCGAGGGGCGAACGGCGGGAGAGGAGAGAGTACGACGAAGCGAGGGCATTGTCAGAGACGACGATGAAGAGAATATAGAGGCAGACCGCCTAACGCAGTGCCAGGTAGCAGTGGAGGCGGAGGGAGGACACAAGAAAAATAAGGATTTTCCAGAATTAGTTTATATAATTTTTTACATAAACTTGAATATGTGACATTTTGTGAGGGGCGGCCCAATCGGTTGAGAAGGATCTCGCCGCCTGTCTATGTCCCTCTTTATTCTCGATGGGCTCTCCCCTGACTGCCATCGCAACAGCAGATCCCCTCCAGAATTACTATTAACCATCCTATGTTTTCTCTCTGCGGCTATCTTCATCCGTCAAAGCCCCAAAAGAGTTAAAGGTATCGGTGGCGCCAACCTGAACATCTGGCCATCACCTCATTCCTATCATAATTCAATGATCCCGCGTTGGATGATAACACCCCACACGGTATTCTATAGCGCAATGAATTTGGCAGAATACCGATTCGCGGTGTCCGGAACTGGTATCTTTCCGGAATTGTCATTTGTCTGGAAGCAACGTTAACACACTGATCACGATCCTTACCAGTCAATTGTGTCCTCTCCATGGAAATGCGCTCGTACCGTTGTAGATAACCCCGAAGTAAGCCACTGCAACCATAGTCCTAGTCCTAGTATCCTCAAATTTCAAGTCCGAACACATCATACATTACGTTGCTCCAAGTAACGTACAAAAAACGCGTAAAAACGCGTCACTTCATGGTGTACGACGTGTTTAATTATTCGCATAGGAGTGGCGTGACCGTGCCAACGCTCTCCTGCGGGCCCATTTCGCTTCATGATATCTGTTTTTCCACGCGACGCCGTCTAGACCGATATCTATAGAGATCTTCCGTCATTTCACCTCGTTACACTGAGATACAACCTTCCGAGAATCCAATCATCAAAATGACCAGAACCACCTAGTGTTTGGGGTCTATGTGCCTCTTTCCACAAAATTAAGGCGGAGATCACCACCTATTTGTGCCACAACGGCTCGCCAGAACGCGTTGCACAGCTAAGAAGAATTCATGAGAAGGCTTCTTTACTGCACCTTCTACTAACGACATCCAATGATCCTGTTAACTACTATTGGTCACCTTCACTAACGTTTGGAGCAATTAATCGGCTTTTCCGGTTAACGTTTGATGCCTTAAGAGAACGCTTTCTATTCACTTACAGACTGCAAGCGAATTTCAATTCGGTTCTGGGAGACCCGGGTACCCGTCCATTACGAATCTCTGCCAGTGGCATGCCCTCATCGTATATGAAACAAAGATCCCTCGGAACTTCAGTCTCCTCTGAACCTATGCATACATCAAAACTCTACCGAGACCTGCACACCGTCGATTGTAGTATAGCAACAAGATGAGATAGGCTGCTGACCCTGATTCATTACACCACATCTAATACTTAATGGACAATATATACACACGCTCACAAGGTACATGATCTGTTTTCTCCACGTTTGACCTCATAGAAACCTGATCAACGACCAACATCAATAGAACTGCATCATGATGTACATAGTGCGATGAGCACTCAAATGATTTAGGGGGAAGTTTCCACTATACAGTATCGCATGAACGTAGAAGTGGCCAAAACTTGAGCCAAATTGATCGCCTTACATAAGGTGGGCGCTCATTGGAGAAATACCATATAATTAGCCTGTTGATCAATGGTTAGAAAAGATATGAGGCTTCTATTCCAGCTTTCCAGGACTTATCGTTGTATTCTGGCAATGACGCAACTCCTGAGGCTCTAGGTTGGAGATAGTCGCAAGAGAAGGTCAACGTCGCCAGGAGGACACCCGGGCCCATGTTCCTGTGGTCAATGTGGGTAATGTACTCATAAAGCCGAAGTCTGGAGAAAGCGCTCATGATAAGGTTTAGAACGGTGTATGGCACGGTGTCTGTCTGACTCCGGGAACAGCTGTCAAATGTGGCGAGTAGGTCTGAAAATAAGTGGACGAAGCTCACGGATCTGCGCAGTTGGTAAAAGCCCTCGGTTGGAGCAATCCAGATATTTAATAAAACAAAATGGACGACCACCGTGTCCAACATCTGTTCAATTACAGAAAATTTATGTGAGACAACCGTCATGGAGCAGGACGATCATCATAGATGATCATGGCACTGAGACTCAGAGAAAAGCATCATCCATCAGTGGTGATAGCAATATACACAGGCGTGAAGCAAGAGCAATAATCAGGAAGATCGGTGATTTGATCGCCAATTCTCCTGGGGCATATGCACTGCCGCATAAACCCTGATCAAATATCTTCGACCACTGACAAGTACACTTTGCGAAGCGCCGGAAAGTAGGTGACAGGCTGTGAATCAAAGGCATGAGATTTGCAACCCCAGGGGTCAGAATGGAAACACTTTCGGACCAAGGCGGAGGTCAAACCGAAGAAAGTCATTGCTATTTAGAATGGGCCGAAAACCCAGGATCCCAGAAGGAATATTAGCCCGAATGGACCCACCCATTTACCCTTCACTGCAGTCACTGGGTAGATATCATAGGCCCACTGGCATGTCCAACATATATGGTTTGGGGGCCTCTTGTTCTTTGTTTAGTCCCTAGGGAGCGAGTAGCCCTGGCACCAGGTCATATCGAATTTGGAACAACATCGTGTTGATTGTCATGGAGAAACATCAAAGCCAGTTGCTTGCACCGAACAGAGAAGGTAGAAGCGTGAATGGATTATGGGACTGCGGGCAGATAAAGCTTTCGATCACATCCATTAGCCCAAGAAAAGCCACAGACTCCAAGCTCCGCAGAACACCGACTGGGACGCATCCTCGTGGAGAGATTGGAATGGAAACAGACGGGGCAAAGCAACTTGAAAGTCAGATACCGCAAAGGAGTACTCTGGAGCCGCTCTTAAACGGTAGAGATAGCAACCGTTCTTAGTAGTCGTCCTCTCATTGCGGACGCCCCAGACGGTACATCTCGAGTTCCAGTAATTGTCGAGGTAAAGCTGTTAGGAACCTACGTATGTCTTGAAGTTTGTCAATTTGTTGGTTGAAGACTGCTCCAGACTGAATCAAGTTCCAAGCCAATCCCCTCCAATCCCTCGGCGGCTCATGTGGATACCACGTATACATCGATTCAGATGCGGTGACGCCAATTGAATTCATGATAGCGCTGGAGAACATGTGGTCAAATGTCAGATGCAAGAAAGAGGACTTGTTTTCTCTTGTTTTAGCCTACTTCGGAATTTCGTGCGGTTCTGTTCATCGGGTTGCTGGGACAACTCATTATCGTTTCTTGTATAGGGTACACCGGGGATTTTCTTTCTCCTTGTCGAATGCATTGCAACATGCCAACAATCTTTTATGGAGCTGTTATCAACCCATTAGGCCTCGACTCCTTCTCTGCACTCCCTCGTTGCGTTCTCTGTGTCGACCCCGAGGGTAACATTGCGTGGATTATTGACGATGTCGAACCACATAATCTTCAAGAACTTCTGGTGATGAAGGGACTTGTCGACCCGGAGATCATCACATTAAGGGACGGAGAATTCATTATCCCTGGCTTCATTGACACACATACCGTAAGCTGACAATAAATTTAAAGTTGTTGTATTAAACTTTGATCTCACTACTACTCTAGCATGCCCCTCAGTATCCAAGCGTTGGCACGTAAGTTATCTGCAAGTACATCGATGGGATCTGATAGTCTGTTGTATTCTAGAGGGGGACAATACCAATTATTGGACTGGCTAGAGATGGTTACATTCCCGACAGAGGCAAAGTTCGCTGAGACAGATTGTGCCCGTCGTTCGTATCGATCTGTAATCAGACGCACATTAGATGCAGGGGTAAGTCTGTCTCTTCACCGTCCGCTCGCATGACTGCAATTTCTTCCTAGACGACCACCTGCTGCTATTATGGGACTTTGCACCTGGAGGCTACAAAGATACTCGTTGACACCGTTCACTCTTTCGGTCAGCGTGCCTTCATTGGCGTGGGTCCTCCTGTCATAAAAATCGGCCGTCAAACAAACTAATAAACCCTTAGAAATGCAGCATGAATCGCAATTCACCAGATTATTACGTGGAGACATCAGCAGAAGCGTCACTCAGCGACGTACGAGAACTTATTGCATATATTCGAGCTCTTCCTCATCCGCCCACCGCTCCAAACCACGAACCTCGGGTTCAAGCGATCATAACCCCCCGTTTTGCAATTTCTTGCACAGATGACCTTCTCAGTGAGCTCGGGAACCTGGCTACATCCGAGCCCGACATCCGCATCCAAACACACATCTCAGAGAATCCTTCAGAAGTGTCTTACACTCAAGAGCTGTTCCCTTCTGCTCCCAACTATGCTGGGGTTTATAATATGTTCGGTTTGCTCAAGCACAACACCATTCTCGCGCATGCTGTGCATTTGTCGCAGGACGAGATGGATTTGATCAAAGCCAAAGACTCTGGTATAAGTCACTGCCCCACAAGCAACTTCAATCTCTCCAGTGGTATGGCACCTGTTGGCGTCTTCCTTGACATGGGGATAAAGGTAATTGCTGTGATTTGTTTCACTTCAGGTTCACTCAGGCGGTTCTACCCATTCCACAGGTCGGCCTAGGTACAGACGTCTCTGGAGGATTCAATGTTTCCATCCTCAATGCGATCCAAAATGCGAGCACAGCATCTAAAGTCATCTCAATCTTAAATCGGGACGCAAAATCATCTACCTTGGCCACCTCTATCGGCTTCGCAAACCAGCCGCTATCCATTCCTACTCTGCTTTATCTCGCGACGGCGGGAGGAGCGAAAGTGTGCTGTCTGGAAAACCAGATAGGTGATTTTAAAGAGGGAAAGAGTTTTGATGCACTAATCGTCAGTGTGCGGGACGAAGTGGGGAACCCTGGTCTTTGGGGAATCCAGTCTGACAATCCTTCTGATCAGAAGAAATCGCTGGAGTTGTGGTTGGAGCGTTTCTTGTTTTGTGGGGATGATCGGAACATTCGAAGAGTTTATGTTCAAGGGAGGTTGGTTGGTGGGAAGTCCTTTCACAATACCTAGTACCTTTGAGATGAAATCCATTTATGAATTTTTTACCCTTTGTAGACCATAGATACTGTCATTATAGAAAATTAGCATGGTAGAGAGTGAGAAATCGCACTTTAAAAGCAGGCTCATTACGTTTGTGAATCGAAAAGTATGTACGCTTTCTGAAATAAGAAATATACATGTTGTAATGTATACAGATGATTATTCCTACTAAAAGACGGCATAGTGGAGATATATGCATACGAAAATCATAGCCAACATCTACACAGAGTTATCACACAGATGGATCGCAGATCCGATGGCTTCAAATATTCAATAAACAATTCGCCATGAACAATTAGGCAAAAGATTAGTGTCTGCCATTTCAGACATCAAATCAATCTCATCGCTTCATGCCAGAGATGTATGTTGGTCCGGCAACTTTACTCCAGGGCGATTGGGCGATTGGACCATATCTGAGCACGGAAGGTCTACTGTCCCCAGGATGAGCTTGCTTCGGTGGCTGTGAATGGGGTGGAAGAGAACGTGTGGGTTGAGAACTGGGCAATAAAGGAGGTTGGCTCATCCTGGCCTTCCAAGCATTTCGGATAGGCGCACACCGCTCGAGCAACTTCTCAACGTCGTTAGGCTAAAAAAACTAAATTTTGAGATGGGACTCACCGTTTCCTTTTCCACCCCATCAGCAATACTCTGGATAATCGATTCGACGACTGACTTATGATTCGCATGAGGTTTGTCATCCCGGAAGCGCATCATTCGCCACCTTGAAAGTTCGGCATCCCAGTGGACTTCAACTATACGATCGTCAATTTGATCTCCTGATCTCTTCAATCTGAAAAGACGATATCAATGGTGATAATTTGTGTGAGCATGAAAGTTGATCACAACTTACTCTTCCCATTCTTCGTCTGTAACATACAAGTCGTCATATTGTTCATATCTTGATTCGCCATACCAAGTATGAAGCAAAAATAGTGGTTTCGCATGCCAATCTGGTTGTTGTGGGTCGTAAGATGATGGGGGAAACCGTAGGACAAGCTTGAAATCAATAGAATTTTCAGAAGGCGGTTTCCATTTAAGTCTAGGAGACGTGTATTGAGTCATGCAGAATGATGCTGTATTTGGCTGTTTACATGTTTTTGTCCGTTCCGGGAGCGTATGGTGCATTGACGCAGGTATAGACGAGCCCATCGGTACCGTGTTGCAGAGCAGGAATATCAATCATAAAGATTTTCTCGACATGGTAGGAATTGTTGATTTCCTTTATTTTGATACTGAAATAGTGAATTGGAATCGAAAAACCAGAAGCATGACGAAACTTACTCAAATGCTTGCTTCTCTGCCATATGTGGGTGATCAGCCAGCATCTTCCGATATGGTTTGTGCAACCACGCGTCTAATCGCTGGACGAACGAATCAGTCCCAGCCAATGCAATCAGGAATAGAGGTACCAACACCGTATCTCTTATCAAGGGTTTTACCCATAACATTCTGGTCATCGATGCAGAGGCAGTCGAATGCAAGGAATCGTAGTTGTGTCTGCAAAGGGATGGTGTCGGTCTATTTAGTCTGGACCGAATATTGGGCAACGCACCCTACCGGTGTTTCTATCTACGTCGAGGACAAGCTCACCGTCAATTAACGTATTTCTCAAGGGGTTCATAGGGTTATCGTAATGAGGAAAGTAAAAGCCTTCTTGACGGCGATAAGTGTTATGGCGGTCGATCTATCAGAATAATTTATAAAAGTTCATTGCAGTGATTCTATGAACAACTCACAATGAATATAGTTTGACTGCGCGTTTCCGGGTCAGTCACAATCAGGAAGAGCACACGGACACCATCCGACTTCTCACAGACCCAGAAACTGGATTTTATCATATTAGCGGTGCAGCTAACGAAATGGGTCTGATATAGACGTACTCTTGCTTTTCCAATTTATCTAAATCATGAGTACCAAAGCTTACCGGCTGACTTCCAGGAAACCTTCGAACAGATTCAGAGTGGCACAAACTTGCAAATGGAACCATTACCTACTTTTCTGGGTTGTCCAACCTGCACAAACGGGCGACATGACTTTTAAGCCATTGCTCCTCTTGTGAATCACGTTGAATGAAGGAGCCCGGGAGTTCTGGGATGGACATTAAGTATGGCGTTGGGTGAGGTATTTCATACAAGAGAGGTCTGTAATATCCATTCTGTGGTGCGTTCCCAAAAATAGTTCTATCTTTACATAAGCATAAGCAGCAGCGGACTTTTATTTAGAAGAAAACCAGAGACAACAGCAGAGGAGGATGTACTAATACGTAATGAAACCACTCATCGATCTTCAGCCCATTCCTGAAATGAAAGATATAAACAACTTGAAAACAATAACAATGAAGAAGGCAGCACTTACGTTCTCTTTCTTGATTTGGGCCTGATAACCCACAGACGGTTGTCAGTGAATGGACGACAAACAATGAAAAGAAGCACACGAACCTCCTCCTCCGGAGTGAAGTCGTTGACGATGTTGAAAAGCTTGCGAATCTCTTCTGGGGTCTTGCCCTTGATCATGTTTGCCACAGTCTTGCAACCGACATCGCTATAGAGATGTGGTCAGTATAGCACTCCAATGTAAGAAAAATACATACAGAAGAGACTTGATATCGAGATAGTTGGCCGCCAGAATGATTTCAAACAACATTTCCTGATCGACGGTGATGAATTTCTGGTCCCATTCGCTGATGTCTGTCGTCCGTTTGCGTGAATCATCTTGGACATGTTCAAGATCGGGTGAGGGTAGAGGTTCGCCCCGATGATGCTCGCAATATTCAAGGACCTGAAAAAGGTTTGAAATAAGGATAGGACATGTTACGTGCGTTTTACCTTCTTCAATACACTCGAAGAGACATTTGGGAGGGGTATGGGTTGGTCAGATTCACCGACATCTAAGACGGAGAATATGGCCTGGGCTCAGACATTGTTGTTCTCTGCTGAAAAGGCGGACTTACCCTCAAGCATGTTCTTAATCAGAACCGAGCGTTCGACGACTTCCTTGTCGGCTTGAAAGTTTTCGCCATCCGAAGTAACTAGGAGAACCATTTTGCAAGATGGTGGTGATAATGAAGAAAGGCGCGAGGTTATAACTGACTTTCACCACGCTCTCGGTGATTGCCGGCGCCTCACTTCTTCATGTCTTTTCTGACTCATTGTCTGCAGTTTCCAAGGTCTCCCTTTTCGTTCTTTGGTATTACTCACTCTGCACTGGTTGTGACTCATTCTCATGTGAACGATAGGCGCCATCCGAACCGCGACAAAACGCGCAGGCGGCACTGTCCATAACCATGGAGGTTCACCTGGAAAGCGCCTTGGCCTGAAAAAGTTTTCAGGTAATTGTTGGTTATTCGGGAACAGCCTCAGTAATTACTATCATCGCACAGACCAATATGTCCAACCTGGAAACATTATTGTCAGGCAACGAGGGACCTTGTTCCATCCTGGCCAACACGTTCGTCTTCTTTCGCAACCTTGTCGGTGTTTAATCTGTCGTTACCTTTAGGTTAAAATGGGCCGTGACCACACAATTTACGCAATCGTCCCGGGCTATGTCCGCTTCTACAGAGAAAAATGGATGCGGGGTGAACGCAAATACATTGGTGTTGTTCTCGAGCAGGGAGATAAACTACCAAGAGATGAAGCAAACTGTGGGCGAAGTCGATACTGTGGCCTTGTAGACCGAAACAGTCCGGACCATAGAACACTCTCATGAGACGATTACCAAATCGGCTATGTATTTTATATTACTATTCAGCTGGGATCCAAGTCTAATATACCACAGGCGTTGTTGCGTTTAAAATACTAGCACTGGCTTTGAAACTCGAGTAGAAGACTTCAAATCCTATCTCCTGTCAGACTTTGCATTGTTCTCTTAAATTTCGCGGAGAGTACCAAACTTGCCTTGTACGCGTCGAAAGGCCAATCTACTTTGGCAATGTCCAGACAATACCTGCTAAGGAAGCTCATTCCGTCAGTGAGCATGACATGCTTTGGATCGGATGATAAGATATCCATAATTATCGTATCACAACACTCATGGGACGTTAAGTTGTTCATCTCATGCAAGAATGGTAATGTACGGTGCGTAAAAAAGTGGCAAACGCCTCCTTCCCATGCCCTGTAAACCAATTGAGAAGCCTGCACACTTTGTGAAGTCACATCTGTTTGTCTAAACTGCTTGAATAATTACAATCAATCTCTATCACTGTTCAGAAGAGACAAATCGTTTCTTTTCGTCAAGCCAGCTCAAGATAGCGCTCAACTGGAAACCAAGTCTTAGCAAAATGGAAGTACGTTGGAGATAAAAAGAATCCTTACGCTCCCAATTCGTCACGGCCTCATTCCATAATTTTATCTCATGCTCCCGGGTGCCACCGTAATGATCCACGAAGTCATCTCCGAAAACTTCTCGTTCACGAGCAATACTGTCTGGACGCATCATCCTAACGGTCGCAGATTCCAAGGAAGTGGGTAACATTTTGACCTAGAGCCATCAGGGCTCGAAATACAAAACAAAATGGTAACTGACCTTGCCCGACTTCCTATCCTCTGGTGTGAAATGAGAGATCGGAGGGCCAGGCAACGGGATCTTCTTTCTGATCCCCCTTAAACCAAGTGAGAAGATGGCACTCAAGGCAAAATATGGCATCATATCTGCGCCAGGAATCCTAATCTCGAAACGTGTTGCACTCGGTGGAGCAATAGGTGGGCAAATGATGCGGATCGACGCCGCACGAGAGTCGAAACCATATGTTACAGCGTTTGGCGCCCAGAAAGCTTCCCCGCCCACGAGGCGTTTGTAACCATTGATTGTGGGGACAACCTGGGCACGTCAATTTTTATCCGAGTACTTAGTAACAGACGACTCACCATGGGCATTACTAGTTCATGGTTTAGTTTTGCAATCCAATCCTGAAGGTGCATACTGACTCACCGTCAGCAATTCCATCCAAAATCCCCGCAAGGAAGAACTCTGCTGTTTCACTTATGAACTTTGTATCTTCGCTTCCGGCGTTAGCTCTACCAGTCTTTATCTCTCCTTCGGAGACAGCGAATATATTCTTTCCGTCTTTTCCGCGGAGGGAAACATGTGTATGTCTAAAATCAAAATCAATATAAGTATTTATAGGTCCTGGAGTGTCCTGCTTACCCACTGCACCCTGGGAGCTTAACGACGGATTTTATGAGAGATCATCTCAGAAAACACAAATTATGAAACTTACACCTCCCCAAGGCTTAGCCATAAAACTGGGCATCACTCCGTGCTTCATTCCTACACTTTTGGCCGCATATTTGAACAAGATAGCGTTATCAGCCATCCTAAGAGCAGTGGTATAGGCCAACGCAGTCTCCAAGACTCCGGGTCCAGTTTCGGTATCTAGGAAACATCAATAACCGGTCAGCATAGGTAAGGAAGTACTTGCGATGCCCCTCGATGGCGATATCGAATAAAGAACTCTGGTCAAATAAATCACGGAAATAGTCGTTATTGAGCTGGGTTCTTAGGAGGGAATACCCATGCACTGTAGAAATCTCAGCCAACGTTGCTACTTAAAGGGAGTCATTCTTCTTACTTCCAGGAGTAAGGGGATTGAGATTCATAAAATTCTTTTCTGCAACGGAATGTGCGGTTTCTGGAAATAGTCAAATATTAGAACTTAGAAAATAAGCCAGTAATTCATGCGCCGACCTTTGAAATTAAAATACTAAATAAGAAATTCAACGCACTTCATATCGGTTATTGTTTGTCCCCTTACCTCATATTCCACTCCCGAGTAGCATTCGTAACCGGCATCTCGAGCGAAATCGGTCACTCTCTTCAGGATCCCACGAGGATCGACGGGGATTGGTACTTTGGTATCAGGATCAAGGAAGGAGAGGAGAAAGAAAGGAACATTGTTTTCCCAAGGAATTCTCCTGAAGGATGAGAGGTCGATTACTGCAATAACATCGCGATAACCATTTGCTTTGTTGGAAATCAAGAGCTCGCGTGTGTAGATCGTGTCGTGAAGGTCCCAACCGCTGTGATTCGCCCCAAGTCAATATCCTGTACTGGCACTTTCCGCTGAGATGCGCTCACAAAATGACGCTGCAAAATCCAAACCCGTCAGACTCTGCTGCGCTCAAGAACTTCTCCTTTGACTGTGGACAGAACACAGGTATAACTTAGATATGAATTAGGTACTAGCGGAGAAGTTCATACCATGAATTTGCCACGCAATAACCCGTCAACTACGTTTCAATATTAAGCAGCAGCCAAGGAGCCAGCCATCGACAAACCATCAATTCCTGCTGCAATTAAGTTGGGGTCCACGACACAGCGTATTGTTCAAACTTACCAACAACTTTTACTTTATTGTCATAAGTAAGTGCCTCCGTCAACTCCTCGAAAGACGACACGGCGCGAGGTGTAGATGCCATTTCTTGCCACACAAGTGTAGGATCAAGTTATTTGATAAGCCCTGATGTCATGGTCAAATATAAGCCGGCTCCGAGAAGTCGTATAATCAAGAATAATTATTGACTGTTGTGTTCACGCAGGTCAAGAAAATGGTAACTGGGTTGCATCCTCAATTGTAGTAATACTTGGCAAGTCCAGGCAGTCCTTAATCGCCATTTTCGAATTAGTTGCTACGGTATGTTACTATGAAGGCTTACCTTATGCACCATCTGCCCTCCACAACCGGTTGAACTTTGGCAGCATTTCCCTGAGATATTCTGCGTGTTTGCGCCTTAAATCAGCTTCCTGGACTTTTCCTCTCCCACTCCACGTTCTTTTTTCCGCACCAGGGCCGTAAACTACAGTGTAATCGTCAAGAACCTCATCACGAGCGTCGTCTTCGGTGGGAACAAGAAGAACTCCTGCTCCGATGACACAATGATTCGAGATGCGAACAGTATGGTGAACACGCGCTTTCGGCGAAACAGTATTGAAATTTCCAACGGACGGTGACTCAACACCTTTGTAAAAAAAGTTAGGTAGCACGCAATATTGGATTGAACGAAAAAACACGAACGGCATCCTATTTCAAACAGATTCTCGTCACCAATACACATAACTTCCTTTCGCCTGTGTCAAACTTGTGAGGAATACGTGGACATTTCACTAAACAGCAGAACTTGCTTATTGACGATGATGGCACCTTCTTCTATGATGCAGGCCGAACCGATAACGATTGGACCCGCAAGGGCAAATATCGTGGCTTTAGGGTGTACAACCGTTCCTTTAAACTGTCTGAACGTTCTGTCCAATACATATGACGATTATTCTCACCTGGACCAATTGTAATGTCCCCTCTGAGTTCAACATCCTGACAAACGACAGCTTTAGAGTTGATAACGATTTTGTCACGACTGGCATACTTAAAATGAGTCATATTCCATCAAACCAGAAAATAAAATCTAGAACACCTTGGTGGCATAGGCGGAAAATCTAAAGCTTCAACGTATTGACAGAGACATGAATGTAGAGCAAATGCATGCTAAAGATCGGCCCGGCAAACTAGGTCAGGCTCTTCCACCACCCCTGAAAACCTCAAATGTCGGATTATGCGTCGTCTTTCTGGACAATTGGGTTGGGGACTGTGACAATATGCAAGTCCGTCTTTATTTATGCCCTCTGAACAGCAAGGGACTTACATTACGGGTTTAGCTGCAGCTAGCGGTATTTTCACTGGAGTTTACACGATAGTGAAAAATAAGCCAAACCCGGGTGTCCTTACATTCTCTGCAGTCCTAAATAGTGGTGTTACTGCTTCTGTTTTCTTTGGTATGTTGATCCCCCTCTGTAGTGATGAAATATTTTTTGATTGTTGAAAGGCTGCAGGGAATTCGCTGTGACTCCCTTACTAATTCATTTCGCTTCGGGGGAACAGTATGCACGACGACGACGAGAACTAGGAATCAGCCCTTTAACCAAAAATGAGACATCTACTCTGCAAGATATGTCATTGACCGATTTGCGCTGGAATAAACTCCTGGACAGTGGTCTGTCAGGTGTGCTTACTGGTGGTGCTCTTCGAGGGTTTCGGTGTGAGTACCTGCTTATGTATAGCTTCAAGATTCCTTGTTCCTTACGCTATGATAGCAGGTGTTAGGGCGATCCTTCCAGGTGCTATAGTCGTCGGAGCCGCTTCCACTGTTCTCCAATATGGTTACAATGAACTGGGCATTGCGAGGTTGCGATACGTCTCCAAACTTCAGAGAAATCCCAGTGGTAATCAGGAAGGAAAAACGCTGAACGAAGTATCTGAACCAGCTTTCCAATCCCTGCTGAAATTCATTGGATTTGTACCATTATCTGATGAAGAATACCTTGCGAAGCTAAGAATATCTCGAGAAATCTATCTTCAGCGAATAGCAGAACTGGAGAAGCAGGTTGAAGAGAAAACTGAATCCACCCGTTCATGACATCTTAGTACTACTGTAGTTAGATGTATCTCGGAGCCAACTACCGTAGATCTTCATATATCGGTTGGCTATATGTATCTATTCAGCCATTAGCTGGAGCAGTGGACAGCCCCTGCTTCCAGACTTCGATAACTCCCTTTCCATCTTCCGTAAGCCCCGCCAAAATTATAATCTTGTCGTCAGCAACAAGTGCATTAACCTTTGCAAGACCTGAACTTTCTTTTTGAATAACATCGTCCAGAGTGATGCTTCCTTCCTCTGGATCGAAATCGAGGTCATAAATGGTTAACACTCCGCTTAATGTCGAAGTTACAAGCCTGCGCGAATGAACGAATGTCCTAAAAATTGTTAGCATTTTTTTTACAAGAACAACTAAATGAATTTACAAAGCTACCACTGGGCCTTCCGCAATCTTGACGAGAATATTTTCAACCCCGTCCAGTCCTTCCCATTTTTTGGGTCTCTTCTTCATCGCAAGAGAGGCCTCGGCCCCAAATCCAATCAGGAGTCGACCGTCAGCAGTACCAGCAGCAACAACACCAGTGCTGGACACAGCCAATGACATTACAAACGGTGGCGACATACCCATGCCGCCAACAACGGTGTAAGGTTCTGGATAGATGTACATTAGTCAAGAAACTATGAGCAACCAGAACACTCACCCATTTGACGGCGAGACAATACCTTCCTCTGTACTATATCAAAGTGATAAAGAAAGGTGTCATATCCACCAGTAACCAATTCTCGCGGTCGGCCAGGTATAAATTTTACAGAACCGCAGATCTAAACACGACTTTTCAGTTACAAATTACTCGATTGCAATTATGACGGACACTTTTATGTCGGTGCTGCATCTCGGTGATTCTGTTATTTGACAAATCGAGCACACCAACAGCACCGGAGTCGAGTGTAAATGCCAAATGACTCGTATTTGAGTTGAGAGCAAGCTGAACGACCTACATTACAGAGTCTGGTACCAACGGCTTACATGCGCACCTCGTTTAAGGCGTCTGTGGTTGGGCCGGTCCTGACTTCGGTTGTTATTAAAGCATGGGAGAGGTTCTGTATCATTTCGTCTGAATCTAATTGGAATTTTGAGATCTGTTGTGTTTCATAAAAGGTGTACAGCAACGGATTGGGTAAACAAACTAACCTTGGTCCCATGGGCAACCCAAGCATCTCGTAACTCAGAACCAGTTCTCTTGATACAAACGATCGAAGATACTTCTGCCTCAAGGCCACGAATAGCTTTAATCACTCTGAAAGTCGATAGGTCATAAACACGTAGAGTGCCATCATCTATTAAAGAGGTGACATGGGTTGCATAGAAAATTATTTTGGTAAATACCTGATCCAACAAATAGATGTTCTGCATTCCCAAAAGCTAGGGCTGAGGCAGGAGCCGGGATATGCATCGTTCTGCATACAGCAACCTCTTCATTCATCATGGCGCCTATGAGTGAGGTGAGTGAGAAGGTTGGCTCAAGCTGACAATCATCAAGTTCAAGGACAAGTGACTGGCAATCAAAGCCATCAAATCTTTACATAAAGTTTGAAATTTCTACGAAAGCGTTTACTCTATGTAAAGAATTTGTCCTTGACTGTATTACCCATATGTGCTCCGGGGTTTACCGCTGCTGATTTTTGGAATAGCTAGTAGCAAAGCCATTTTTTAATATCTGTAGACATCATTATTGCAAACAGTATGGAAAGCGAACTGTGCGGCGTATTGTTCTCGAGAGCGTAAAAAGCGTAACAGGTTAAAGTCAGTAGGCAGGCTTGAAGCAAATCGCCTTGTGAGGGGAATCGTTTCGGGACCAGTGTGCCCTTTGATGTTCCGGGCAGCACTGGGATGGAATGTGAGCGACAGAAATAATAAAATGGATCGGACTCACATAACGTATCGTTTTGCATCTGCACACGATGAATAAGAAAACTAATGCATCCGCAAATAACGCCATTGCTTACCGCGAACACGCTTTCAACTCAGTCGTCTTATTACAACCAACCTTCCCACATACATCCCAATTCTTCAGGAGACGTCTCATCTGCAATACCTCTTGCATTATATGCGGTTGCTTTGTCAACTGGCCGAGAGTCCTGCTAGACACACTTCCCAGGAATTCATTGCCATGACGCCTTTTCCAGATTCTCAGCCACAATATCAATTCAGTCTCTGTGTCCGTCCTGATGATGTGTGGAGAATCTCTCGGCTCCTTAACGAAAATGACCAGAAGTGTGCTTAATAGTTGAATAGGAGTGGATGCAGCGCTCTGATAGTAACCGGGCTCTCTATCAGGTGGGGGATCGATCATTTTGCGATCCAAATTCGGAGCAAGTGCCACTAGCCGCTCTGCAACGGATTGCATCAATTTCTTGCCACCAGCTGCACCAGCTTCATTGGAGAGCAGGAACCTCGAAAAATAGGGGGTGTGAGAAACAGCACTGATCATCTCGAGGTAAGGATTGTTGAGCCTGAATTCGTCTGTCATGAAGGCTGGGATATTTGATGGCAGTGATGGAGGTTCAAGAAAATGGTTAACCAAGGAAGGTAGATAGAGGGCAGCGAATTTATGGAAAATAATATCTTGTTGGTCCATGGGGATCCTCATTCGTAGTTTACGGAGCTGCAATGGCGTTCGATCAGCACTGGAAGCATAGGAATAAGTTGGGCTCGACTGACAAGATGACAGCACGATATGAGTTTTTCGTTTTCGTTTAGATTTGCGAAAAGCATCGTCTCCGGCTGAGCGTCCATAAAACCTGTATAATGCGTTAAATTTAGCCGCAAAGCGGCCAACATTGAATTTTGAACCGACCTAACATTGTAGCAAAATCTTCCGTAGTGGGATTTCGCGTCAGAGAGTAAATACTGCGAATAATGTCGTCGACACGGCTTTCATCCATTGTATGCACCAACGTTTGTTGCAAAAGTGTGACGGGGATAGCGGCCCGTGAGCATGCCGAAGGTTGGTTAGCCGATGGTGATCGCTGCCATGAGCCCCACTCTCCTCCCCCACAACAATACAAGTTACCCTGTTGTGTATAGTAACATGCAGGGAGTACAAGCACAAGATGGGGTTAATGTGGTGCATTTTTCACATGACATAAATTTCACTTGAGTTTGCTCGATTCAAATTTCAAAGATCATGATACTGCATGCAAGGTTAAAGAGATAAACGAGCCGTTATCCATTTAAGCTTAAGGCTAGATTGTTATAAACTCTTTTTAAAGTCAAACCTTCTGATCGGATTGGCAAAAAAGATAATCAACTGAGGTGATTCTGACGGTCATTGTGGTGTACAGCGGCTACGTTGGGAGGTGAGAAGATTCCGAATCTCACCAATATTGATGCCTCGGAATGCACCTCTACGATGTTTTTCAAGCGCGTTATCTGTAGCCTAAATGAAGTAAGTTTCCAGTACTTCAAGCTGTATGGGGAATTCTTCTACATCTGCATCTTGAGAATATCCTAATTCCTTGCCGTCGTATCCTTCTGATCCATAAGTCTCCTCCATTCACAAAAGCGTAACACCTATACTTTTCAACGCTGGGTACGTAACAAAGGTACTCCGCTCCTGAGGTATGAGGTGTTGATTTACTGCAACACAGATGATCTCACAAAACCTAAAGTACCTAGTGAGCTAGCAAGGAGTTCCAAAACCCTCTGGCTTTCCTTTTGGTGCGACGCTACCAACCTCTCTAAGTCCTCTCTCATCTCCGCATGGACGATAAGAGCATCGCTATGAACTTTCAAGAAAACATTTTGCATTGCCTGAACAGCCTCAAAATCTCGATGAGAGTGTAATCGTTGGATCAATGCGTTGATAAAGACGGAGTGATGATCGGGGGTAACCAGTGAACGAAGCTCAATGTCAAGTGCAGCTGGAGACAAGGTCTTTGCGTAGTTGAAGAAACTTTCATCTACCAAAATTTTAAGAATTCGAAGTCCGCCAATGAAACCAACCACTCACAATCACCGTCTGAGGCTTCGGCAACCAATTTTTGGATGAAGGTGCTTTGGAAATCTTTGCGACCTTTGTCCAGTCTCTTTGAGGGTTTTTTATTCTCCTTTTGCTGGTCCTTTGCTTCTGGAGCAAAACGTGGCTCAATTCCGGGCAATGTAGGTAGAAAGAACGGTGCCTTTTCTGGGGCCTTAGGGGGTTCTTTAGGTTTATTTCGTTGCTGTAGCAGATTCAAAAAAATTGGTAATGAAATTTAAGCGATAATGGGTACCTGAATAACATCGAGATTGAGGAGGGTCTGCCATCGAGAACGAGGAAGAAGAGTCAATGTTATTAACTCCCCATCCAGTTGGGGGGGTGTTGAAAACACGTCGACTGGACTATCTGACTTTTGCAGAGCCGTAAATCCATCAAGATCTGAGACCGACAATGAGCAGTGTATATAAAATAAATCAAATGCCTACCTTCGTCTTCGTGTCCTTGTACGGAAGGAAGAGCAACGTCGAAGATATTCCTTGGATCAACAGTTTGGAAAGAAACATCGGAATATTGCGCACGGTTTGCCCTACAGGACGTCGGGTTAAACTAAGCTGAAAAGGCGTCTTAAGGCAGTCGTACCATAAAAAGACACCAACGCTGTCAACGTGCGCAGTTGCTAAGAAATCATTTGTGGGAGAAAATGCTACGCTAGTCGCAATGCTTGGTGTCCGGAAAGCATTTATGAGTTGACCAGTTGGAATGTCGAAAGTTCGAATAACGGAATCCAGCGATGTTGCTACTATCCATCGGGAATCAGGTGAGAAGGTCTACGCTTTGAAATGAAGTTGTAATCACGAAATTAGGGTGTAACGCACGATGTCAAGAATCCGTCCCTGGAATCCGCCCAATTCTCTCACAATTCTCCTAGTTTCAATATCAACGAGGCGAACCTTCATATCATCACATATGATGGCTAACAATCCGCTGTCTCTGTGAAGTATTGTTGAGGTTGCAGTAGACGAGAGTGTAATTGAATGCTCCAGTTTTGTATTCTGGAAATCAAAGAACTAAACGGAAGTCCGTCAGTAAACCATGATACTAGATTGCAAATTATACCAACATTAATTGTTCCATCTAATGTGGTCACGATTACACATTTGTTGAGTGAATCGGTTGTAATTCCCGATATTGACCTCTCCCTTCCTTTCGCAATTCCGGAATTAAACCGTTTAGCCGTTTCCGGAGGACAAGGACCTAGTTTGAAGGTTTTCCGTTTGATGCCAGATTGTAGGTTCCACATGTCTATTTGACCAATCGATGAACCCGCAATCGCAAAGTTGCCACACGCTGTAACGCAGACGACCTGGAGACGCATCAGGAAACTTAGAGATAAGAAAAAAGGTCGGAGAATTACTTTTGCGATACCAACTGTATCTTTGGCTTTGGCTTTGGCAGTTTGATCGACAAAACCGAAATTATATTTGCCCAGTCGCTTTCCTAACATTGTCCATGATCTAGCAAATGGTTCCTCAGAATGTGTTGTTACAATGTCATCCCAGTCTTTTGCACGGGTCGTCGAGTAGGATATTGAGGAAATTGGAGAAAATTTCAACGCAGCCAGAGGTATTGACAGAGATGTCGCTTTCTTGAGTAGAGATCCTGGAATAAAGACATCGACCAGGTTTCTGAATGACAGCAATGTATAATTACCTTGGGATAGTTCAAACGATCTAGAGTCCCGTACTACGGACGTGCAGCGGAGACTACGGTCTCTTGAGGTCGTCAACAGTTGCTTTCCATCATCACCATAATAACGAATCAGATGGGGAGGCGCATGGTGGCCAGAGCGGAACTTCAGCAATCTGGGAGCCGCTGTTGGAGAATCAAAGAGCCATTGCTGAAAGCGAAAATTAGAATCTCCGTCAACCTTCGTTTGCCAAATTCACCTTCACACTATTGTCTTCACTTGATGTGATTAGTACTGGTTGACCAGGGACCCATTCCAAAGCTGTAATCGCGCCATCATGGGCTCCACGAACCATGTGGAGCAGTCTTCCGCCTTCATTCAAGTCCCATAAAGCGATGTGACCAGCAGAGGACGCCGATGCAAGAATTGGATGGCCATCTACAAGAAATTAATTCTTGCGACACCTTACTGACAACGACGAAACTTGCCTGCCCGAAAACCTAGCGCTTTGATACCACCACCCTCCATGAACATTTTCATTAATCGTTCATCCGCACGTATGTCGTATACCGATATTTCGCCAGAAGTGAACCCAATTCCTATAACATCAATAGCGGTAGACTGAACGAGGGCTGTTATTGCATTTCCGTACTCATGCGAATCAGGTGCTGATAATTTAGAGGAGGATAAGAGTTTAGTTGCGGGAAATTGATGGATACATGATCTAGGGACTGTTAGCGACTTTTATTGAACTGATGTGGATTTGTGTCTTGCCTCGTCTTAATATTCCATAGCTGCAACTTTCCTTGACTGCTTGATACAAGGACTTTATTTAGGTAGGTTGCCGGATGGAGAATAGAAGTGGCCGTGAAGCCAGGCTCGAAAGAAATTGCATTTTCGAATTCTGTTGACAAAACCGACTATAAAATTCGATGTGAAGCGGGGGGAAAGATGGCTTACGTCCATCCGAGGTCCAGGTGAGCATATGTTCTCCTCGTTCATCCAGGGCAAGCAATTGCGAGCCAAATATTGTCAGGTAGGTGAGGTTGCTTCCAAGAGGGTTGGATACACGTAATACCTGTATGAAAGATAAGACAAACTACAGTCCACGTCGGGTTGACTGACCTCTTTACCGCGAAGATACTTGATGGCGAAGAGTGACGACGTAACCCACACAGCATCTCCGTCCATAGCCAGACTGGAGATATGCTCAGGCGCATCAGGACCTGGAGACAACATCAAAAAAGCGTCAAAAAATCATACACAGTACACACCGACAAAAAGCAATCCCATCTTCCCTCCCTCCCATAGTGCCCAAGCCCGGCCCAGGCAAGTTAGCAGGTGTATCCGAGGGCCATCGGCGGCTCCCTTGTACGACCGTGTTTGCAAAATAAATGGAACGTGGTTCGTTATGAGCCCAAGTGCCCGAAATGGAATGAAAAGACGAGATTCCTTGGTGGGTTTTTGATGAGAGTCTGCGGAAGTATCTTGCCGGAGTCTCTTTTTCGGAGGTGATGACTCTTCGATCATAGGCCAATTTCCAATACAGCAGGATTAAATAGAAAGAGAAATTTAGGAAGAAACCTGAGATAACGGACTGTGCAGATTACAGAGAGCGCTTAATTTTCGAAACCAAACGAAGACAAATATTACCCTCGACATGGATGACACTCATGTCCTTTCAGCAATATTTACACCATACATTTTGATATGTGGATCCGCATTTCTTGCGGTTTTGGTTGTCGCTAGTATGTGCTTGCATGTCAATTGTCTGCTTTCTATTTTTTGAACTACCCTCATTTAGTCTGGATATTTCTCAACAGGCCGACATCTAGGAAAGGATGTGATCTGCTGTTGGTAGGTCCTCCAGACGCTGGTAAAACTGCCTTGCTTTCCCAAGTGCGTGATTTCTTATAATTGCAGTCGATATAGTGCTGAAGCATCTTGCCACAGCTGGCTTTCCACCAAAATTTACCAACACAGACTTCGATGCAGACAAACGTTTCGAATGTTTTTTTACCAGAGACGAAAGTTTGTTTCAAGGTAATCGATATTCCGGGTCATCCAAGATTACGAGGACAATTCGTCGAACACCTTTCCGATGCCAAGGTCGTCGCATTCGTCGTCGATTCCAACACGATTTCCCGAAATGCTCCTATAGTCGCAGAGTATGTTCCAATATTTATTCACTTTCCCAGTTAATATTTAAGACCCCTGCAGGCACCTCCACCACGTTCTCCATGCTCTTACGTCCCTACCACCTTCTCAACAACAACCGTCACTTTTGATCCTTGCAAACAAATATGACCTTCTCAAAACCGTGTCAAATGCGAGCGCTCAGACCGTATGCATCAACCGAGTGAAAAGTGTTCTTGAACGCGAATTGGAGAAACGAAGATCCTCACAAACCAAAGGTATCAATATTGAAGGTCTAGGTGAGGAAGGCGAGAGGACAGATATGGGTGGTTTAGATTGTGGAGAAAAGGAAGGTTCACCCTTCAAATTTGATGAATGGGAGGGAGGGGAAATTTCATTCCTGGGAACTTCAACTGTTCAGTCCGAGCCTAGCGAGATGGGTATTGGTTCGGAGACGTTGTTGGAGTGGCTCTCGAATACCATGTAAATTGTACAATGCGACACACTGTTTGGAGTCTGGGAATTGGAAACCTCCGAGTCGTCTTATTCAATGTGATCCGTAGTTTGTAAATTATTGATTTACATAATAATAAATTATCTTGTATACTTTTCTGTTCACCCGTGGCCCGCACCCGTACACATGCCAGGGCGGGTTTTCTGGTTTTCAACCGTGCGCGTATGCCTCCGACGTCGTGCCATTCCCTAGGCCGCACGGTGCAGGTAGTAGTGGTCACTATATTATTAGTAAACGGTTTTGACTAGATCTTTGTGGATTGGTTGCATGCTCCTCCGGGGGAGAAGTAGAAATACAGCAGTGAGCGTAGACGCCCTACTATTTTTGGAGTTGCAACGTGACGTGCTGCACCGTGAGACCATGCAGATTCCATAAATTTTCCCTAAGCCTCAGACGTGTTCTGTTCTATGCGAATCCTTCTCGGGCACAATCTTTTATTTCCTCTTCACGATTTCCAATCGTTCATTCTGATAAGTCAAAGCCTGATGCCTGAGGTCCCAAAACCACATATCTTTTTGAATGCCTCCTCTTTGGCTTTGGCTCTCTAGGGACTGTCTGAGAGATTCGGATCCTGACTGGTACCACGTCCGAGTCCGAAAAAATCGTTTCTAAGAAACTGAAGGCTCTGAAGAGGACAGAGATAGTGAAAGGTCTACTCTTTTCAGGGTCAGAGTCCTTGAAAAAAGACGAGGTATTCGAAAAACGAACCCGTCTGTCCTTTTTTTTTGCTCGTCATTTCCCTTTAGGTTTTTCCGCAACCTTTTAGACAGTGCCCGACTCCTGCTCATATCAGGAAGCGAGGCGATTCCGGTTTGCGCAGATCGATATTTCGGTTGGGTTTTAGAGCTCGCCTCACTTTCATCCATACCTGGTGTTGCGAGTGTCAAGCCTTTCCTACATGTACATCATCATACTAGTGCAAATTTCCAACTCGAGTGATCAAGTCCTCCATAAGGTTGCAATTTATAGAAGTACAACTAGCACGGGTATTACTGTGAAATATTTCCTGTTGGCAATAGAGAGTACAAATGAATACAAGAGCGACAAGCAAGAAGGGGTAGATTGTGAGTGAAATGAAGGTAAAAGCCTGTAGAAGGACTATGAGTAAATGGATTGTGTACGTAGAACCTACGGAATGTATTGTCAGTCAGGGGGAATGAGAAAAGAAAATCCATGCTGCTAGAGGAATGCAAGATAAATCAGAAAATAAAAAAGATGTTTTCACAGCTTGACTTTAAGGTCGAAAATAGAGAATCCACTGAAAGATGACACAGCCCTAACAAACCACGAAAAAGCGACTCTTTGATACACCAACGGAAGATAGGGAAATAGAAAAGATGCCAATGAACAGTGTTTTGCTATCTCCTTTGCGATGAGTGGTTGTCGATAGGTCCTAGGGTGGGAAACGCCATCGAACGCAGACTCTCTCGGTCAAGAAATTCGGAATCTCGAGAAATCTTGTTCGTCCGTGATGCAGTGCCGACGCCAGCCATACTACCACCGGTAACAACCCCCAGGTCATCCGCATCATCCGCGTCCGAAGGTGGGTATGACAGCATCTCAATATACAAGCCATGGGAGGCATCTTTGGGAGAGAGGCTTTCGCGAGATTTAGTTTGTCGTGTGGGGTAGTACTGATCGGAAGGGAGGGGTGGCGGGATACATGAATCTTTCAGTGCATCACCGTGAGAAGCATGTAAAGCCAGAGCACTTGTCTCGTGGGTTACTCCTTCATCCGTTAGAGGTAGTTGAAGAGACTGTTGAGCAGACAGCAGAGGTATGTCGACACTACGTTGAATCTGATGTTGAGAGGGAAAGACACGGTCCGAGTCACTTTCTTGTCGACGGTGACGAACGGCTGATATCTCAGGTGAAGATGGCGGCGAGTTATGAGGTAGCACCGAAGAAGCGTCGCTCCTTCGCCCTCTCCACACAGTCGTATCAACTCCCCAATCCAGTGCTGTTAGAGGATCCCATACTTCCACTGGCTCATCCCCGGACACCACGTTGATACCGAATCCAAAATCGTCGTCTTTCTTCCCTGGGGACAGGGATTCGACCCGCGTCCTGTCACTACTCGCCGTCGAAACCGTGTTCCTTTTGTATGCGTCGAATCTGATCTGTCTCAGCTGGTCCTCTGTTAAGGTGCTAACACCAGCAGCAGTTCCTTCCTTGACAAGCTGATACGCGGCCTTTTGGTCCATGAAACCAGCCCCGTCCTCACTGCCTGCCGTCTGAGACTTACGGAAACTCCTCCGCATAAGCAAATATCGAACTAGGAAGAGAACAGCACATAACCCGATAAAGGACATCAGGCCTATGAGAACTGCAATCCCCATTGATAGTCTTGCCCCTCCAATATTTACTGTTTTGGTGTCATTCATGTTTGTTGTAGTATTAGGTGCAGTTAAGGGTTTGTTGAGCACTCTGACAGTGTTGAATTCGTCCAATGCGCGTGATGCATTTGTGAGAGACATCAAACCCAGTCTTGGATTGATGTGTGATGTTAAGTTCTGATGCGGAAAACTGCCGTTTGCGTTAGGTGGGCCATACGCCATGACGGTATAAACATTCCGCAAGAACGGGACACCTAGGATCATGTCCCCTATCGCTGAACCAGGTTGCGTGAGTCCCTTGTCTGCCACTTGTATCAAGCCAATGCAGAAATCGGACCTGTTGTCCTCTGGAGGGTCAGCAGTAAGATCAAGTGGGTGCAACGGGATTTCGGGTCGATTGTCGATGTTCATTGTTAAGTTAAGCGGTGTCTTGCATGGCACATAAACTAGAGGTGATTGCTTAACAAACCTGAGTCCAAAGATTAAAAACACATACAGAGCCCATCATTAGCGGGATTGATGCCTATGGCACCATAAATTCCATTGGCAATCGTCGACGTTGTCAAAATTAGGGGAACACCCGAGTCCAACACCGCGGTCGGAAAAACGCCACCCGTGACCGACCTCCCTATCGAAACGCGTTGTGCTTGCCCATTCACATAGACAGTGATAGCTCTGATGTTCACCTTCCAAAATAGCGTACCTGACATATCGGCCACGAGAGTTGAGTATAAGACCTTGCTATGATCTGGAACGAGTGCTGATGGATGCCTGCCAATGCCCAGTAGGGATGGAACCTGGTCCGAGCCAGGTCTGGATAAAGAGAGTGAAAGAAAAGGGGAGGCGGGAGCTGAACTAGTTGGGGTGATGGAAAAGAGATTGGATGCCCAAGTAGCGCCATCGGCATCGTTGGAAGTTACAGGAGGAAGAGAGGTTGCAATGATAGAGTTTAGAGGGAGAGCTAGTCCAAGTATTCCGCTAAAATTTGGAGCAAGGGGTTCGTTCTGAACTTCGGATACAGCAGCTGAAGTCGAGTTATGCAATGCTTCTGTAATACGACTCTTATGCTTACCAATAGCTTGATTTTCGATCATGTATCCTCCAATGGACATGCTATCCCATACCACAGGTCCACTGGCTGAACCTTCCAGGTAAAGGATGTTGAATTGAACCCCGGTGGCTCTTGAACCCGATGGATTGTACAACCGTCCGTTTGTTTGCGAACAGCTCTGGGAGGAACAAGATGTTGAAGCAATCCACTAGTACATTTTTAAGGATTCATTCCCTAGAGCACACAAAATGATACCCACCAGATCAGAGGAACCAGTATCAATTTGTAGCGAAAATTGTTGGTTCTTTGAGCCGAACTTAACCGGAAGTGTGTACGCACTAAAGAAGGACATTAGCCACACTTGTAAAAAAAAAACAATATGGGAGAAAAGAAGACAAGCAGACTAAATTCAACGGAGAAATGTTCCACACAGCCCGTCGAGGGCGACTGAAAAGAGGATTACTCACACGTCGTATATTCCGCTTCCAACAAGCTCCAATGGCAAGACTATTCCATCAGCGCCGCCAGGACCCTCGTCCCGTGGCTCGATTGCCCTCTCCTTTCCCTTCCAACGACTATGGACCGACATTAACCTTGGCTTAATGCCGCCAGCGGTGAATCGAGGTGGCCGGAGTTATATTGTAATATCTAACAGAGAATGGAGAAGACCAATCTGACCGTATAGTACAATGAAAGTAGTACAGTGAAGCAGATAGCCGACAACACTGGACCCGTTAAATTGTGCAGAGACCACTGGCGGAAAGGTAGAAGAAAGAAAACAGGCAATAAATGGTCCGTCGTTAACGCATTCCCGCATTGCCAAACAAGGTCAGTTGCGTAGATCATGAATCCGGGGCTATCCGTTAGTGTCACTCATGTGACGAATGTACTTACGTCGGTACCATCCCCTTGCCTGTGTTATGTAGACTAATAATGTAGTCTACATCATTTATGGCCGCGAACTTTGCGCTGGTTACAACTCCAAAATATTACTGTGTATATGGGGAAATCATCCAGAGTATCCAAACATCGTTATAACTTACTCTAACACTATTTTCTCTGAAACAGGCACACCCACTTCTACAGATCAGCTTTGATTAATCAGATAGTACCTGTTCTTCTATTCTTCTTTCCCAAAAGCTAAAGTTAATGTACCACAGATCTTGCTTGCTTCGGTGATCAATATCGGGTCTGCCCAAATAATTCCATGTAACTCCATCAAGATGCGCAGGTCGAATATTCCCGTACCCACATTAATTGTCATATCAACCTCTCCTAGTCGAAATTACCAAACTCCCACTTGTAGCAATCCTGACAAACATGTCAGTCATGGAAGAGTCCTTGGTAATTATATAAACGTTTGCACTCACCAAACAGTCTGATTCAATAATCGGTCTAGGCACTACTGCCTTCCTTTTGCTCGATTGCCACTCACCCTCGCCTTCAACAACTGTATCGTCTCCGCCTTCTTCTTCTTCATCGTCCCCCCACCAAATTTCCCCCTCTAATACACCCATTACAAGAGTTTTAATTACATGCTTTCTTACATCAACCTTCCATTTCAACCGTTGCACAGTGTCAAAGATAATACTTTGCCCCAGATGACATCTCGTCTCCAAGGCATAACCAGCTTGCGCACATGGGGATCGAAATCCGCTGCATGTGCCTTGTGGTATAGGATCAGCGGTATGGTATACGTGAGTTGTGGCCACAGGGTGATGCGAAGAAGAAGACACGGGATTATGAGATTGCGTTGGTGCGACTCCTCGAGGTTGAGTGAATCTCAGGTACGGCAACCAAGACCACAAATTCTGTCGCTGCGAAACAAAAAGTTGTGACGAGTGTGGCTGAACGACAGGTGGTGGTAATGGAAGGTGCAGACGAATTGCAGCGAGTTTCTCCCCAGGGGCTTCAAACGCAACGACTGGTAGTCCATACGTCGCACCCAGCAAGCTTGCGACCGAACCACCTAATGAATGGCCAACGAGCCATATATTCGCAGAAGGATAGATAGTGCGAAGATCGTTGACAAGTTTCTGTGAAAACCAGAACAAAAGGTCAAGCAGTGTACTCTTGGGCATGATGAGATGAATGCCCACCACACCGATGGAATAGAATAAGCTGTCTTGAACCAAAGCATCAGTCAAACATTGATTGTCACACCGAAAATGTTTTCTGTAACAATCGCATACGGTGCGGAAGACCCACGAGACGTCCACTCGAGCACAGCAGCACGAAAAAAGTCTGGCGGATTCAATATCAAGAGGTGGTAATTTCACGTCCAGAACACCCACAGATTGTCATTGTACTTATCCAGCCTCGATGTTGATCCTTGAAGCGTTGTACCTTTGATAGAGAGGACAACAGTCGAATTATCGGAGGACAAAAAAACATGTCCTCTAAAGCCATCCGATTCTTCCCAACCAAACGGAAAGCTCTTGAGGAATAATGAAATCCCGAACACTAAGCACGCATGTCAGAAATACACACCTTATTCCAAGCCTGGTCTACATCATACCAATTATGCTGCCCAGGCAAAGCATATGCATTTCCCGACATTCTGGCTAACTGCGCAAGCGTATGCAGATCCTCGACGTCTGGCCCTTCCACTTCTATTGGATCCCAAATCGGCTGTTCAGTTGCACTCTCTTGCCGATGCAAAGAGCGTAACCTTGCATTATGAAGGACAGCCAAAGACCGAGGTCGATATACTGTAATGGGACGGGTTTTCACCTTGGAAGAGAATGGAGGAAGCGGTGATTGTTCAAACTCGAAACTGTCCTCAAATGGGATTTGTAGACCAAGCTGGAGTTGAGAGGAAAAAGTGACCTGTTCAGCTGCCAATAATGTTGGCGAAATATATAATAGCAACCCCAACAGCGAACTTGGAAGCATCGGGTCAAGCTGTCTATTTTTGGCAAGCGCAGTTTATTTGATTAGAGTCTCACGGTCCCAAAAAAGCGATGAAAGTTCACAAAGACGGGATTGCATACACATGAAGAAAAGGTCCACTACTACACAAAGAAACCTAGACTTCCCAAAGTTCCCGTTTCATGAAGTGTCGATTCCATGCTCGAAAACAAGATGCATCAAAGAGAACTCGTTCCAATTGCACTAGCAATACGAAAAAGACCTCGACACCCACCGATCTCCATGTATCATTCAAAACCAGGCCCATACGACTTGAATTACTATGAATATCTCAATCATCATCCCTCAACCCATAATCTTGATGAATTTGCCTAATCGTGCTTTCTTTGAGCGAAGCAAGCTGAAATTTTATCAACCCCATCGCCATCTTTCAAAAGTGGTGAAACAATCATGAAATTGAAACTCACCCTCCCAATCAATATCTTATAATTTCGTGTCAGAGAACAGATTCAAGCAACAGCAAATCAGAAATCAGCCACGTACCTGTGTCGCATCCTTCGCCTCATTATACCTGTGCAACAGCGTAATATGGCGCTTCACAATCACTTCCGCGTCCTCGTACTCTCTTCAAGGTTTGTCCGAGTCGCGATTTTCCAGTAATTAAAATTGAATATTCAAAGAAACGTCACAGAAATCAGATAAGAGCGCATATATGCCGAAAAAAGGTTTGAATCAAACCCAAGTTGCTGCTGCAGCTCGTCAATCTGGCATTGCAGCATTTCGGCACGATCTTTTTGTGCCTAAGTGAATGACGAACCAGATGTTATCGCTTAAACAAAAGTATTAACCAATGTTCGCGTACCTTGGAGGACATAGCAACATGCATCTGAGAATAACGAGTTGAGTGACCGTTCCTGTTGAAAGGCTTACTAAATCCCATTTGGAATAACTTCGTTGTGTAGCCAAATTTGGGTTTGTATGATGCAAGCTTCGGTTGTTTCGCATACATAAGGTTTAAATAACTACCAACTTGAAAGAAAGTAAAAATTAGCAGGGATGTAATAGAGATTACTTATCAATATCCCAGTTAAATATATATCTAAGCAAATCAGCTGAAGTTAGAATTAGATGTAGATTGCAAGAGTCAAATCCAGAAGAAAGAAAGCAGAGGTATGAAAATGTTATATCCGAATGAATGAAGCCAAAAAAGAGAATTCCACAAGAAATAATATAAAGTTGGTGGGGAATCTAAGCGAAATGAAACGTCAAAAATGCCAGGTTAAGAGGAATCACCACCGCCCGTTTATAATCACCGCAGCCCACTATCTCCAGCATCACCGTTATCACTCCCACCTCCAAGTGGGTTAATGCCACCACCAGCCAGGTCAATAAACCTCGTCACCCGCTTCATCCCTTTCTTTCCAGTACCCCACCGCTCGTCTTCGTCGTTTCCAACTCTCGCCGTATGTATCGCATGCCGCTCACACAACATCCGCCCCTCGACCTCCCAATACTCTCGCAGCCTCTCTCCACATTCGGCGCTGGAGTACTCACACGTCATGTGCTCAGGATGGTACCGATCCCCGGAGTGCGACACGGCACAGGGTCCCTCGATCGGTTGTCCGCACTGCGCGGCTGCGCAGAGCGAGTCGTTCGCCTCGTGGTAGTGGTACGCACAGAGGGGTTTGCCGTCGTAGACATAGAATGTTTTGTCGGGGAAAGATTTCTGGAAGAGGTTATGAGTATGTATGAAAAGTGATGAGAGGAGAGTATTTCTCACATGGCATTCATGGCAATTAAAACACTCCTTGTGATACTTCCCCTTCAACTGCCCATCAGAAGACGAGACAGCCTGCTTCTCAATGGGCAAGGTACACCTCCGACACTGTAAAAGTCAAAAAATCAGCGACTGCATCCAAAACATCACAGGAACCAAACCACGAAAAACGTACTTTGGGCAAATACATATTCTTCCAGCATTTCTCGCAAAGCACGCCCCCACCGTCTGTTGAGACCCACCGCCCATTTTCAATCGCAATTACACACTTCAAACACACTTTCGATTTTTTCGCCTTCTCCTTCCTCAGCAATCCATTGCCTTGCCCACCCTTTCCCTCTCCAATACCAGTAGGCTTCTCCTTCTCCCTCTCCCTCTCCGACTGCGCACGCATAGGGAGCTTTACAGACTTCACCTCAGGCGACTGGACTTGAACTACACCCTGGAAAGTGTTACTCCTCTGCGTTTTGGTTTTCGTCCCCAGGTTGAGGTTAACACTAGTATCCTCACCCGCTTCATACTTCGCTCTCTCCCTTAATGCGATGCTGAGTCCACTACTTGACGAGGCAGCCCGACTCGACACTTGGTTGATGATCATCTTTGGAACTTCCGCAGCCTTCATAGGCAAAGCCGGCGTTGGGTTCTTCCTTTCTTTCTCATCTGACCCAGTATGACTCTTCCCACTCTGACTACTGACACTCCTCGCAAGCCTCCCTTCCACATTATAAACTCCCGGCCCACCAAGCTTTCCGTACTTACTCGGCGGCGTCTGCGAGAGTCCCAAAGCAAGTGCTATCACCGACGAATTCGAGCGTGTGCGACCCCCATTCTCACTCCCGGCGTTGGACGAATACGAAGACGAAAGGGAGTTGTTCCTCGAATGGTTCCTCGAATGCGACTCTGAATTCAACTCGCTCCTTAACGTACTCCTCGCAGCATTAACCCTCACCCTACTCACACTGTCATTACTCCTACTCCTCTCACTCACACTCCCAAATTGCGATTTCGAATTAGACATTGACCGCAGAATCGACTCTTTCAACGGAGCACCCCTCGGTGAAATTAACGTCCTCCCTCGACGCTCAGACTCGTTGTCCTCAAAATCTGTAGAATCAGCATACGCGAGGCCACTATACTCTGATTCGGCTGAGGATGACGGAGCGACGGGGTGACCTCTTCTTGATGAAGCGCCCATGGAGCTGGAAGCAGAAGTGGACGATTGGGAAGTAGGCCCTTTCATAGCCTGAGTTATGGTCGGCAAGAGCGCTTTCTTATCATTTTGCACAGTTTGCTGGTCTGCGGCACCCATACCGAGAATTTTGCTGTTCTTGTACTTCTCAAAGAAAGCCAGGTGCGGTGAGACCGGAGAGGACTCGTTTCCGTTACTATTGCGGTCGCCAATATCGTTGGTGTGCACACCTGGGGGAGGTATTGTTAAGACACCGGAGTTTTTAATATGAATTGGCGCAGATGCGTCACGATATTGTTGGCCAGGTGGAGAAGGCGTTCTGTGTAGCCGTGGTGGTTGATGCCGAGGTTGGGAAGAATTTGCGTCGGGCTGTGGGAGAGGCGAGGTCGGACCTTGTGAAAGTGATGATGAGTAACCAGACCCGGCAGATAGTGGGGGGGTTTCCGTAACCTCTGTCAAAGTCGAGGTAATCAATCAAATTAATAAAGGTTATTTGAACGCCATAACTCACGTCGCGAGGCAGCATTTAGATCAAGGTGCTGCGGTACCATCTGCTTCCTATTATAGTTCGGTTGGGGCTGAGGACCCATTGACCTCGGTCCATGCCCAACAAACATCGCAGCACGAGCAGCTGCAGCGAATCCCCTCCTCCCCACGCCCGCCATGCCGGCCACTCCCCCCGAGCTCATGTCGATTCCCCTCTCCATCGGTGGAATAAAAGCCTCACCAGATTTAATGCCGTCATCTGGTCTTACAGGAGGGAAACTAGCAGTAGACATTCGGGGAGTCGGCATACCTCCTTGACGTGGACCATGGCCCATTATCATCCGGGGTGGTGGAGAGGCGGGGACGGAGATCATAGGTCCAGGGATGCCTTGGCGTCGAGGATATCCCACTGGTGGTGAGGGTCCACCATTATTATTATTGTGCATCCCAGGGACAGATGGTCGGCGGGGGAATGGGACATCATTGGTCGGCGGAGGACCAAAATTCGCCGACTGAGGCCCAGGCGTTCGAGAGGGCAGAGGCGTGCCCTGTCTCGGCCCCGAGAGAAAACCTGTTTGAGGAGATCCACGAGTTCGGGGTGAACCCGACTCTTGGTTGAATGATAGGGGTGGCCTCGCTGTCGATGGAGTTGATTGCGCCGATCCGCCATTATTGGTATTAAGATTATTATGTTGATTGTTAGGAGTGCGAAGTGGGGAAGATAACAGTCCCGAGTGATTATTATGGGAGTCCCGGACGTTCGGTCCAGGTTTAGGCGAACTCGTGCTCTGCTTATCTGCACTGCGTGCAAGGGGACTTGATTTGAAGGTCGAATGAGTTGGTGATGTAGGGGCTCTGGTGACCGTGTCTATCTTCAACCTGTTCGTTGAGGAATCCTGACGTGGCGGAGACGAAGCAGGTTGGAGGTGCTTCGAGGATGCTGTCGAACGGACAGAGATGGCTGGTGACCCAACACGAACAGGTGGCCAATCGCGTTCGGTGGTCGTCGACGAAGAGGGTATAACAGAGTTGGGGATGGAGGGTATCGGTGGAGGAGCTATGCAGGTATGCTCGCCCAGCTGGGTGAGAGGAACAGGCTGCAGACATGTCGAGCACTTTACGGTTGGCAGGACTTGGGAGAGCCTTCCATGGAGCTGGCCTGGGGGGTTCTTTGGCATCGAGGTGATCATGAGGGAATTCGGGTGCTGCCAGTCTGGAGAACCGTCGTCGTCGTGGAAGCCGGTGAGGGTGAGAGGCACACTGTGTGGTTCAAGCACAAGCGCACGCGGTTTGTTGTTCCGTTGCCGGAGTTTGGCTCAGTCACAAAAGTTCACCCATTTGGATATGTGTCCACAGTTTCCAAAAAATACATTCACGTAAAACATGTCCTAACGTTGTCCTGTCATAAATTAAATTAACCCTCTCCGCCGGCTACATCGCTATTGGGAGCAGCACAACTTGAAACTCCAATTTTCAATGGTTCAGATTTCAAACTGCGCTCTGCCACACTGATACAGTTTCAAGACGATGCACGGTTAAAGTTTGGATTGTTTCAATGCAAATGCCGTACAAACCTCGATCCGGATCAACAGCAACGGATGATTAAGGGGCTGTGACCTCCCATCAAGAAAGCTAAATTGTGAGCAAGGTCAACGCCTCCATGGAGCTTTGAGGGGCAATCAGCAGGGGATCAGGCTGAGAAGAGTGGCTCCATGCATGCGGAATTCGAAAAAAAAAAAACGGTGTGTTAGTTGTCTTCAGCGCCAGGGACAGGAAATTGAAAAGGCAACACTTTTTGAGGCTTGGATAACCGGGGTGCCATACCCTCATGATCGAACAGCCGCGGGTTGTCGAGCGCTGAGCGCTGATCATTGACGCTGTCAATTACCCGCGTCTGAGACCTTCAGAAATAGGGATGGCGACATTCTCGAGCAAACATCGAAACAATCACCAACCCCTCCATTGCAGATATCGAATGCTCTCGTCCATCGAGTTCAAAGGTCAGAACCAATAAGTATCTCTAGCCTTGAGTCGTCAACCAAAAAAAAAACAGCCAGACACGCTATAACGAATCCCAGAACACTGTGATGAGGTTGAGACGTTGCGGAGGGTTGCGACAATTGTGTTCGACCATCGACGATCGCACCATTGGTTGTCAACTTGAATTTGTCAACAAGATGCGCCCAGTCACAAGTCACTTGAATTAATGTGACAAAATAGTACTATAGTCCATTTACTGTAAAGTGTACTAAAGTTCTTTCCATCGTATAATATTTCAACTGCCCAACCACAACAGTCGCTTGACACCATACTCCATCTTTGCATAAACACTTGTCATCTTTTGCGCCTCTGCAAGACTAAAATCAATGACAATAAGCATCCAAAATCTGTAAGCATAAATACCCACCTAACTACATCTTCCCGAAATACAAACCTCTCACCATGCGCACCTCCAACACCCTCACATGCTCTCCAAATCCTGTCCACAATTAAATCGACTGCCTCCCTACATGTCGCTGCACTCTGCATCTCGTCAGACACCGCCACGTACACCTCACTCATCGCACTTGACTCGCGCCTCACACGTGCAGGATCGATAGGAAGAACTTTGAATGCTGCGTAGTTTACCTGCTCTGAGCTGGCCGTGACGAATGACGAGTTGTTTAAGGCATCAGGACGGTTAGGAAGTGTGTTGCTTCGACCGCGTGTTCGGGACGGTGAGGAATTAGATGAAAACGATTTGGTGACAGAGTTGATCGAAGGGTCAACTCGGTTTCGGACAGAATAACTCGTAACGCGGGATTCTTGATTAGCACAGACCCAGGATATGACGAACCCTGCGTTTTGCTCTGTGTCACAACTCGATTCTTCAAGTGGTGATAAGATGTATGCTCCTGCAGAGAATTTCGGATCGGTCCAACCTTTAGGACAGTACGAAGCAATTGTCAAACGGACCTTTACTCATGGAAGTTATGTCGCCAAGGGGAATACGGGTATACAATTTCACCTTCTCAAGGGTATAATCATAGCTCTGCATGTCTGTCAGCACCGATTTATCTTAACAGGTGTGTTTTACTCACAACAATGTATAGTGCTTTAACGGACTACGTTAAGTTTGTAAGTGTTCAGAGTTCAATCTGGGACATTAAAGAATATAACACTTACTAACAATAAGACTTTCTCTTCAAATTTCATACCAACTTTCGTATTAATCTCTTCGGGGGAGAACAGTGTCCACCCAGACAACAATTGGTCGCCATCCAGTAAGACTCGCGATACACAGGTAGCTATGGCTTCTGCGCGGATTTTGGAAAGACGAATAAGGTCACGGGGATCAGTGGACTTGAGTTTGTTCAAGAATTCGGAAAAGACTGATATCGTCCGGTTGCCCAGCATAAAATCGATGACTGCTTGACTGAACCAGTCACTGAATGTGGAAGTATACATTCTGTGAAATTTCGTCGCATCTACGACAAGCATCGTGGAAATCGGTGAAATCACCTTGCCAAAGAGTTGACGCCGTCGTTCAACATTCCAGTGAGGTCGCGTTTTCCAGTTCTGGCAGGTTTAGTTATGATTCAGATTCAACTTCTGTCCACTGTCGCATACCTCGTGAAGTCTCCCTGGTGATCGTGTTAGCATGAGCTTTATTAGAAATACTGAATCAACTAACTTTCAAAGCAGATGTTCCAGCACTATACGACCGAATGTCAACCTGTCGAATAGACCAAAAAAAATTTGCTTACTATGCACGACTAAGAGCGTCTCCATTGTTGGCCCACACTGTGAAAGAAACTCAGATCATCGCTCAGGGGGGGGTGTGGCACCCACCGTCGTTGAAACTGAAATCTGCATCCGATCTACCAGAATTTAACAATGCAACAGCTCCTAGTTGCTTATTCAGTACATATCTGGCAAATGCTGACTACGAGGTTTCGGTATGTGAGCTCAGACGTGGAGAACAATTAAGTACGTACTTGAACAACGTTTGTTCGATCAAGGCAGTCAATGCAGTTGACTCTGAAAACACCCTTTTGGTGGCAAAATACAGTATTATCAGAGACCCAGAAATAACTAGGAAATCTTAGAATTCAAAAAGGAGACTTGGAGTGAACGAACGTACCCTTGGGTTTCAAACGTTCTCTCCATACTATCGATCAGGGTCTGGATATTTTCATATCTTGAATCGCTCGTTAAATTTAAAATCATAAGCAAAATCAAACTTCAACTTACTTCATACCCTTCGTCTCCGTATGAAAATCATACCCGCAGTATCTGGGCATGCAATGTACTAAAATTTCAAACAAAGATAAATGGACCCACTGAGCTTCCTTCATATTAAGTTCTTGCATGAATTCTTTGTATGCAGTCGTGATAACTCCCTCCTTTCCATGCTGTTCGGCAAGATTGACAGCTGTCTAGAGAATTTTCTGTCAAGGCAGTCTGTGTAAAAAAGGAAGGTATCAACGAACGTGGTGTCCGTAAACAGGAATTGTCCTCATGAAATGTCGTTTGAGAGCATCAAAATTCTGATCATGTGTTCTGTCGGTAGCCAACGTAGGCGGAGGTTTGAGACCATAACCAATTTGGGTCCAAAAGAGAGGAACTATGTAACATTGGTTGGTCAATAAATTCAAAACGTCTGGTTTCAGCAAGGCGTAGTACCTGAACCTCGAATCTGAACATATGAAAAGACGTTCTGCTTGCCTTCTCGCTGTATGGTGTAATTGAGAGACCACGTTTCGCTTGGAATACACGTACCTCAACATGCATGATAGCCTCTGTTTCAACGAAGTTTGCCACATGAGCCTCTTCGTCTATCCCTCGGCGCTGGTATCTCAATCCAGGTCTATTTCTTGAGCGTCGAGAAATAAGGGTATAGTGAACAGGCACGTCTCCGGAATCAATCCCATCCGTTTCAGGAATGCTAAACCGTCCGACTTGACAGAATCCTTGCATAAGGGGCAAGATGTATGAATGGAGCTGAACAGCTTCGATTAAGCAAGAAGTCTGCGACATTTAGTGTATCAGACTTACGCCGGCTTCGATAAAGGGCTTGGACATCCATTCGTTCCACCAGAACTGTCTGTCTACACGTCGCCATAGAGGAAAGGCTGGATTTGGTTCTATGAATGGCACTGCTGTTGGTTTACGGGGTTGACCATCCGACTTCTTGTCCAGAGCACCAAGGCCAGCCAGGAGTTCATGCTGCTTTTGGAGTTTCAGGGATAATTCATGTTTGTGTTGGAGTGATCGAGTAAGGTCTAGGCATCCCATGAATTTAGAATACTCTCGAAATCCATATCTCACTCACCAAAGGTATGGGTAAAGTACATACTGCCCTTGGTAAATTCGCGGACACACTCCCGTATAACTTTCGTCTCGATCTCCGAATGCTTCTCCTCGATAGTCGCGGGAGGGGGAGCCGTAGACGCCAATATGGTTCCAATAACATCTGATGGTGCTTCCTTTGCAGCCTTCATCAATTTGTCCAAAACCTCTTGTTCTTCATCCACAGACAACGGTTCTGGTACCAAGGGAAATCCAGGTAGGGTAGAAGGGCGTGATGTCCGCTTTGATATTCTACTCCAGAAAGATAGTCTGTTCGCCACCGTTTTAAAAACAGGCGATTTGAGGACAGAGGCTTCAGAACTAGGGATCGAGATGTCGGAACGGTTTGATAGGGCGGACGAGGGACGTTGGATCGGTCCCGTTTCTTCGTTTCCTTTCGAAGGAAAGCTTCCAGAAAGGGATCTGATAGCTGGGTGTGAAAGGAATTTAACGCGAATGGAACCCTCTTTCGACGCCAGTGAAGTTACAGACTCAGACAACGGTTCGTCGACATAATCCAAACCCAAGCCGAGATCCATTTCCGTTCGTTTGGGAGGAAGTATGGATGGTCGACTAAGTGCATTATTTCGAGATGCCAATGTATTTAATGCAAATTTGGCCCTGTCCTCCGTGAGTGGAATATCAAGAACTGTTTTGATAACATATATCTTATTTCGAGGATCAAGGACTGTCAGAAAATATCAGCAATACAATGCGCTGAAGAAGTTTGAAACACCTCACCATGACCAACTTCCTCTCTTGAGGTAATTACTAGCAGATACGAACCTGCCACCAGTCAGACGACAACTTGAAAGATGTTATTGGTCGAAAGCACTCACAAGTGAAGAGTTCCACGATTCCTGCAATACCATACACAATTACACTCTCCTTCCAATCTAAATCATCCTTTTCAAGTTTCTCGAATTGTTCAATGTTGTTGCCCTTCCCCCATGATATCCGAAGATAGGAATAAGGAAACGAGTTGATAAAGGGAGAACCTGGTACGAGAGGACGGATAAGTAGGCCACCCTCTGACACTAGAAGAGCCAAATGGTCGTGTGGACATGGGTGTGGAATAGGCGGAAGGGAAAATCCAGGGTGAAGACCGGGTGCGATGGCAGACTGACCAGGAGGTGAGTTAAAAAGTTTGGCATTGTCACTCTTCCCCAAAGTGCCATCTGGCGGTGTAGAAAGAGCAAAGGGCTTGGACGCCTTCGCAAAAAACCTTTTCATGGCAGAAGAGAAGCAGGTCACTTGAAATTCACCATCGGTGGGAGTAGTCAATTAGCAATGATCATCATCGTGGTAGATCCAATGACATCCTGATTCGGAAGTGTATCGCTGTGGATTAACAATTTGATAGTAGGATAAAAACAAACGGGCCAGCGACATGCATAACAACAATAATATCCAAAACGACAAGCGTCAAGGGTGATAATATAACAAAGCTAATAATGTACAACCTCCTGCTCCCGCCGCAAACCAAAAAAAAAGTTGCTATCTGACTATTCGAGCGCCGTCCAGCTGGTGCTCTTGTTGACCGGCGTTACTAGTTTGCGGAAGTACACCGAATCGCGAGAAGTACGTGTCCCATTGACCTATAGGGTAACAGAGCATTCAGCACGAAGGCTAATTTCGAAGCAAATATGAACAAACCCCAATCGAACATACTACCTGGCAAACCCTCCAAGAATCCGTTATCTGCCATTTGGAAGTCGGCGAGATTTGACCCGCTCGCGGTACTGTCAAGAACATTCATAACCTGTATGTTACCAGATGAAAATTCTGGTTGAAAATTCATGGCAGGATTGACGTTCATCTTAGCAGCCAGAGGGGTGAGTTTCACGAAGGAGTTTGTACCCGATCCACTCCCAATGACTGATGGAGAAAGTGAAGATGATTCAGCCATCAGAATATCAAGCGGGACCACATTCGGAGATGAAAGAAACATCGATTGTTCAAAGGCATCGGGGGGAAGCACACGTTTTCGGGAGGATTTCGAAAGGGATGTTGTGGTAGAAGAAGAAGCGGCGCGAGCTCGGTCATTATCATCATTCGCATCGAAGAGAGAGAGGGACGAAGCCGCAGCAGTGTATGCTGCTGGCGACGCATTCTCACCTTCAGAGTTCCCATTTTCTTCATCCAATCGTCTTGTAACCCTGCCCTTCGATGCATCTTTGAGTCCCTGCACCTTGCTCTGGGCCACAAAAATGCCTCCGCCAGGTCTTGAGGGATCTTGTTTGAAATCGAGCATGACTGGCTGCTTGACTTTTACACCTGCCGTGGGATTGAGGGGGGGAGCTTGCAATGGGAGTTGTGGACCCTGGGTAGCTTCGTAAAGCAAGCTGATTATTTCAGCCGTCTGAGGGTCATAAATATATCAGTAGTGCAGGTGTAACAGCCGGAATAAGGGACGAAACTAGCCTTCCGTCTTGCCGACATATGATCAGGAGAGATAGAACCTTCCCACCGTCGAATGCAATCCCGAAGTTTGCGTAGCTTGGCTTGTGCTTGGTCATCCTTGCGCCGGACAAAAGTGTGGTACTGAAGTGAAATTCCGTTAGCCGAATTGCAATAAGCAGGATTTATATGCCGACAGCACCTGTACAAGGGCACACGAAGTGGCCGCATATGCAACTATCAGCCAAATGTCGTAGATCCCCTCGTGAGCATCCAACCAATCAATACATTCAGAACTCAATTTGACCAACTCTGCCCATTGCTCAATGGTCATCGCAAACTTGAGATGAGCCGGACATGAGTAACTGATCCGCATGAAGACCCTCCAAAACACCATGGAAACACAGGAGTACAACAAGTGCAGAAGACCTGAAAAAGAGTCAAATTCACATCGATTGCAGCCTGACCGACAAATACCTGCTGTCTGTGGTGTTTCGGGGCCACCTTTATATTTGAGGTGATCAGGTAGTGCTTCTTTCCAACGCTTCAAATCGTTGAACAGCCCATGCAGTATTTCATCAGTGGTTGAAGAAATTCCAGAGGGGCTAACATTCGTGAGACATTGCGATAGATTTTTAATGAGGGCATACCCATAGATTGTCTTCTGCACCCGGCCGAGTAGTATACTAAGCCGGACAAGTTCATCCATATACAGATCCGTTGCATCACCAACAGACGGGAGCCTTGCATCACAGTCCTGCAGATCAATCATGAACGGAAATCCGTATGCTACAGCAGCCCTATGTGAAGAATTAAGAAATCGAGAACACAAAGGAATCAAAGTGTGCACCATCGATCACAAATGAGACAGGAAGCCCATAAGCGTCGCCGAAGTTCAATGTCCTGTTTCATCGCTTCTGCGTGATGCAAACCTAAATCCTGTGCCTGCAATCGGAGAAAATGAGAAACAAGCAGTTGTTCATGCTCATGATCGACTAACCATTCTAATGGCCGCGCCAAGGCGAATCCATAGTGCTGAAATGGCATTAGGTACAAATTTGGAGTGACAATCGCCGGTCATGCATAGAATCAAGAGTGATTGAACATTCACAATAGAGGCGGTGGAAAGTACATCATCGGCCTTGAGGATGCTATTGACAATGTAGCGAATGGAGTCAAAGACATTTTGGGGTACGTCCCGCCGTGCTGCCGCTATGAGACACATTGAGTAGATCAATATTGATGGCGGATTTGAGTATGCCAGGAATTCTGCTTCCGTCACAACTGGGAGGAGGGGTGCAACCTCAGCAAAGTAGGCATTTACGAGCTTCTCAATAATATCGCGTTCGATATGCAAATCAGAAGGGTTTGGCGGGAAGGACTTCTGATCGTCGTTTGCTGGCTTCTGCACTAGAATGAGACCATCACCTGATTTGCTGACCTCAAAAGAATGGTGGTACCGCTGGTCGTAGCTTTCATACACGTGAGGATTGATTGTGGCTTGCGAGTGTAACATATGAAAGGGTGAAGTGGGTCCTGAAGTGTCATTTAAGTCCGTTCCGAGATAATAGAGGCATGACGGATAGGTAGATAACATACCATAAGCTCCAATCTCACGTTTTGCGTCGCGAGAGGCGGTCACTTTGGAATTGTCGGGCGCTGCAGCGACGACTGTGACTTTCTCTTTATCGGCCTCTTCTTCCATTTTTTTCTTCTTGAAGCGTGTTTCTGTGATAGGAAGAAAGAAGGTACACTCAAAAGAGTACTGCTTGCAATGCTGGCAGACCGGCGGATCCTTTAAATTATGTCAGAGGATGGGATAAGCGCCTAATAGAAGAGACACAGACGATATCGGGCATGATGTCGCATCTAATTTTACGGCTTCGACACGAATCACAGGCCCGTTGCTAAACGTAGATTGTGAATAGAAACGCTGGAGAAGATTTGCATCCACTCTTACCGTTTTGGTACGCTTTTTAAGATCAGCAGAGGATGTTTGCATAATTTGCTGGGCAACTACCGGTCGAGTCACATCACTGGTGGACGCCGCAGCAACGTCTTCATCGGACCCTCTCTCAGCACCTTGTTCGCGTCCTCCTTGGGCCACCGACTTGCGCTTGCGCTTGGTTCCCGCAGCTGATACCGATTCTGGTGGTTCGGAATGTGTCGACTCAGGCGGACCTTCTTGGCGCGGCGGGGGATACACCATCATGGGTTGAGGATACTGTGGGTACGGTGGATAAGCATGCGGATAAGGACCCGGCATTGGGTACCCATACTGTGGCGGAGGGGGTGGACCTGAGGGATTCATTGGCTGGCCGTGCCCTGGATGCTGAGGATGTTGGCCATAGGGGGGACCATTCATGGAATAGGACGGGTTCATCATATGATATGGGCCAGGATATGGTTGAAATATTGGTGCCCTACTATGATACTGAGGTACCTGGGCTAAAAGCCAATTCAGACGCCAATTAACATAGGGAACCAAAACACTCACGTTGGACGATAGGCGTTGATGATTGGGCTTGCTGTGGTTGGGATGGCTGCTGCTGGGTCTTGTCTTGCTGCTCGGCGCGCTTCCTCTGCCGGGGCTTCCTGGCAGGAGACTGCGTCGGCTTTGTGGTTGCTTTCGGAGTTGGATGCAGCGGCTGAGGCGGCACTGCCGGCTGGGGGAGATCACCAGAAGGGCTTGATTCGGCGGGAGGAGTAGCCATCGTCCAGGACCTCCGATGTTTTACTTATATGAGATTCAGTGGAGAGTGTTTGCGTTGGGTTGGTCCGCCGGGCTGCCAGACTCCGAACCAGGTGAACCTGCTTAGTAACACCGTTCGCAGTTTCAGTTGACAATCCCCGTCGATCTTCCCTGTACGCGGAGAACAACTTGGAACGGCGGAAAGTGCACAGGAAAATAGATTTCGCACCTCAAAGATGTTGTGTGCCACCAAAGAAGACAGGTGCCGCGATGGTCAGGGTAGAATTGCGACTTGATGCCGCTCTCTCTTTTTCAGTCTCCGCCTCAACTCACACCAGTTCATGCCCGAGATAGCCCTCAATCATATCAATTCCCTTTTCCAGGTCTGCCCTGACAAACATCTACCTTGACCGCATGCACGATTTGAGCTGAGGGGTGTGATAACGACCATCTAATCATGATATGCTCATCCAATTTCACAGGCTGCATGCGCTGTATTAGAAATACACTTGTGAAGTGGTCTCTGATTTTTGAGGCTGACTCGGAGTAGATAGGTATCCGAGACGGACATCTCTGATCTTTTCTGTTTAAAAAGGTAGGTCGTTAATATCAGGATCCCGAAATTGATGGAAAGTTGTAATATGAACCACCAACTCAGTTTCAAAGTGATGTCAAGCCTGCGAAATATCCCATAGAAACCACTCTGACCGAGGTTCGTCAGCGATGCGAGACCAATAGTGAAAAAAGTATTGTTCTATTATTATTTTCAGACTCAGGTCAAAGTACCTTGCAGATAGAGACGATAAATATTAGTTCCCTCAAAGCTGAACTTGGGGGTAAAATTAGGTACTCGCGATCGGATTTCCTGGGCTAAGAAATCCTTATTTACTAGAATAGGCAATCTGCACCTCAACGAATACCCTTTATCTATTTCTCCTATTTTCTGGAATTACCTCGTAAATTCAGCGTTTGCTGCGCTGATGCGATGCAAGCGCCACAATTCCCTTTTCTGGTTAAGTAGATCAGAAACCAGAAATAGCATGCGATCAGTGTCAAATGCGGCCATTTGTTTGGAAACTGGCGAATATCCCCGGATTTTGAGTTCCTCGAAAAGTAGGTATGTACCATGAGTCCTGAAAGATTTCTGTGCTGAACACTGCTCATTCGGACAGACTGCCACTATCCGGTTACATTTTTCAATAATTTCGCGATTTTATCCAGTTACCTCGGGCAAAATTTTGTCATTTTTATGGTATATTCGGGGTTCCTACCCTGGTTCAGTTGGATGCTTGACAATATCAATTGCAGTTCCTATCAAGGAACCTATCAGGACTATCATGATAGTATCATCAATTGGGTTATAAAAACAATCATTTATGCAATCATGCATCTAATAAACACTATCTGACCGAAGAAGCTTGGTATTCCATATCACAGCGACTTGATGATGCAAGGTCAAGAGCAATGAGCTGAACGGCCCACTTCTTGGTCCGCCAAATACTTAGCTACGACGGTCTCGGCATCATAAGCAAACAAACAGTCGTTTATGCTTTCAGGGCACTTGGCTGATAACAAGATTCATGTCAGTATTTCATTGCGATGGGAAAAACAAGGGTACTAACAAAGTACCCATATAGCCATGTCCCTCAGCCATTCACAGAAAGAGTTCATCTCTTTCATAGGCATGTCACATTTCTCTGTGGTTGTTAAACAGCTTACGCGAGGCCGACGGATAGACTCGTACGCCTTGGCAGTTGTTTCCAATACCTTCGAGATACGGTTGGAGGAAAGGAGGTCCATTTTCTCTGCAGTAGAAAAATCATGAATAGGAGGCGGTCCACTTTGAGGCGAGAGATAGTGCTTGAGAAGCAGAGCGTAAACCACGGAGTCTTCGATGGCACAAGAGGCACCCTGTCCGACGTCCGGAGACATCGTGTGCGCAGCATCGCCGATCAGTACGATGCGACCTCTGTTGCTGGGGCTCGGAGTTCGTTCGGTGTACGTAGCATTGGACAAGCCGGGGAGACGAGGCGTTACGAATCGAGGAATCAAAACGGGCTTTGTTGAGATCGAGTTTGAATTTTGGAAGGCCCCATCGATGATGGCTCGGAATACACTCTGCGACTGCATCCATGACTTCTCCTCTGTCGGCTGCTTCTCATCATGAGGCGACACCCAGTCACCATGTTTCTTCAACAGCACTCCTTTGATTCGCTCAAAGTCAATGTTATTCTCGTCTGGGATGTTGTCGAAGAAGGACCACCACATAATGAAAGGCTCGTCGATGCGTGGGGGAGTGTCTGGTTCAGTGCAAGGGTCGAGGGGCGAGGCATTGGCGTAACCAAACAGACCGTCCTTGCCGAAAGTCATGGTTACACTTTCCGTTCGCGTTTGTAGAGAAGTCTGAAGAGAAGGAGGAAGATATGAGATGGGTAGGAAACCACCTATGCCAGTATGACGCCTAGACTGGCAGTTAGTTCAATGGATCTGTGATTAGAAGAAAAACATACCCGAATCCAGTTTGATACTTCTTATTGAACAGGCAATCCTTCACGATGCTATGAACTCCATCAGCGCCGATGACAAGGTCTGCCTGCTCCACACTGCCGCCTTCACATTCGACGAGGATGCCACCTCCAGTATTCTCCACCTCTTTGATGGCGACTACTCTGACGCCCCACCCAATATCCATCTCATCTACATGGTTGAGCAACGCCTGATGCAACACCACTCTGGGGAGCATGCACGTTTCATATCCATACCTCTCCGCCGAGCCAAAGCGCATATTTCCAACAGTTTTGCCATAGGAATTGCGGAAGGTTACGTTGGAGCCCTTTGTGAATGCGTGGGATTGGACATGCGCTAGGGCTGAAGACGAGAAAGAAGCAATAGCCCGAAGCCCATTTGGAGGAAGTGCTATTGGGCAGCCAGCAATCGAATTAGACGGAACCTTTGGGGGAGAGGGTTTCGAGTCCAAAATTGTGATGGAAATCTTTGAATCCGAGCCGGTGAGGTGTTTCTTGAGAGCGAGGTATGTTGAAAGGCCGCTTATGCCTGCGCCAACGATGATGATCCTCATGGTGGGTGAGTTGGGCAAGTGCTGTCGAGAACCATTGGTTTAAGTACTGCCCACAGCCGAGTGTTGTGCGTATGCACGGCGCAAGGGACGACCCTAAGTGTCTGCTGCCGCCAGGAGACGTAGTTCATTGTAGCTTAAGGGACTGCGGGGCACGCGAATCACCTTTGCGCAGTGCGGCATCGACGTGTCTGTTCGGCGGTGAGAGTGGCATCTGAATTGAATAACTTTGTCCGCAGCATTCGGAGCATCTGGAAACCGAACACTATGTGCATATAAAACCAGTTCAAATGACATTTGGACTGTGAACATGAAGATCATAGTCGTCGGCGCCGGTATTGGAGGCCTCTCAGCCTACCTTGCACTCAAAAAGCACCTCGCTTCCATCTTTGATTCAACCACGCTCTCCATCACGCTCGTCGAGGCTTACCCCTCACCCTCTCAACACACATACGCTGTTGTAGGCAACGGGCTCGGCCTAGCCCCCAATGGTCTTCGTGCCATTGCATCCGTAACCAGCGCCGCTGTGCCCTACATATACTCGCATGGCTACTCGAAGGGTTCTCTTATGACCTTTCGCAATGCAAAAGGCAGGACTTTGGGTAAAATGCATTTTGGACGGGAAGAGAGGTATGGGTACTCGATGTGCATGGTTCCAAGGGCGGTAGTTCATGAGGCATTGCTCAAGGAAGTCGATGCGAAGGACATCAGATGGGGTGTCAGAGTTGTTGGGCTTCGAGACGTCGACGAAGGCGAAGGTGGTACCGTCGTACTATATGAGGATGGAACTGAAGAAACGGCCGACTTGGTCATTGGCGCTGATGGCGTTCGAAGTGTTGTAAAGAAGTCTTTGTTCAGAGGGAATTTTGAAGCACAATACGAGTATGTTTCTCCCACTTCAGCTTTTTTGAAGGGCCACTCACTACCAACAGTGGACTTACAGGTCTCGGTGCCTTCCTACCCGTGTCATCTCTGCCGCCTTCCCTTCAGCAGTCGCTTCATGCCGAAGGCGTAACAATGACGTTTGGCAACAACGGTTTCTTCGGGTACTCTCTCTGCTCACCTTTTCCTTCTTCTGATACATCCCCCTCCGAGCCATTCATTCAATGGTGGTCTATCTACGAAATCGACACAATACCCGATAAGAAAACCATCGATTACGACGACATCAAAGCGCAACTTTTAAGCCGGCATGCCAAGTGGCTTTCCCCATACGACGACAGTCCGAAGTCGACAATGGGCAAGGAACAAACAGACGCACAGGGCGTATTCCGGACAATTATAGAGCTTTCCTTTGAAGAGACTCCGTCTTCCTCAATTTCCAGGAAACCTATCGTCCTTCCCCGTTTTGTCACTCCTCGTCTTCCTTCATGGTCCAACGCCACTTATACCGATCCCGCCAATCCAAAGAACAAAGGTCGTATTATTCTCCTCGGCGATGCAGCTCATACGATGCCGCCAGACGTCGGCCAGGGCGTTTCTTGTGCAGCAGAGGATTCAGTAGCATACGCCCTGCTTCTAAAACACTTCCTCTCTCAGCAGGGCGATAACACTGATATTCCTCTCGTTTTGAGAAGAACTGCCGAGGCTTACGAGCTCGTTCGTCAACCACGTATCCACCGCATATTGGATCAAGCTAAATACAACGCCTCTGCTAAAAAAGAGATGACCTCCTTCTCCTCCTGGTTGAGGGATTCCGTGATGTGGACGTTGTGTAAGTCTCCCTCGTACTTGGAGAGTTTGAGCTGACTTGATTTGTCCCCTAGGTAAACTTCCTGAGAGCATTAATGATACCATGTTTGCTTATGACACGGAGGACGTCGTTGCTAAATTTTTGGCGAAGTCTGGGACCAAACTTGAAAGTTAAGATTTCATACTCTCAACTGGTATGTACTATGTTTCGTGTTATCAGGGTCCTCTTTTTTTCCATCTGTCTGTTTCCACTCCTTGCACCTGAGTATGTATTCAGTAAACTTTTGGCAACGTTTGTTTGCCGATACCACTGTGGAACGTCGGGGTTAATAACGCTCGAGTGTTGGTGACTGGCAGATCACTGTAGGATGACGAGAACATTATCCAATCGAACATTGTTAGAAAACTTCGCGTCCTTGACAAGTCTACTTACCATCTTCCACAGAACACGGAATCGAACGAGGCTGTATTGATTTCTTTATCGACGCAGGGTAGTGAGTGATGGATTTAGTGGTTCCCGGTTTGAAACTGGCTCTTATTGACAACGTTTGGCTAATCCTAATTCGAAGGATAGCCATGGTGAGGTTTGGCTGGTCTTTATGTTTTCACGAGATCACGGACTTTTATCTCGTTTTTGAAAAAGACCACATAATTCAAGATACTCGACATCGGTGTCCACTGTGCAACACCGTAACCCTCCTTATGCCATCGATGGGTATTCTTCAGTCGTAGTACAGCTTTTAACACAAAAGGTCATCAATCAGTCGTAAATGGTCATTAGGTTGCAGTAAGACAAGATGTAGATAGAATATCAAATAAAGATCTGTAACGAATGTCCAGTATGAGGTAAGTCCAGTGTTTCTGTATAACTAGACAAGTGAAGAATACTAAAAGGAAGTTGCTGCAATGGGACAAAATGTCAAAACTAGCCTCTAGTCCGCGGTGACTGCTTGCTAGCGAACAAGTCCTGTACGTCATAAAACAAGCTCACACTGAACGCAACAGCCAAAAGGCAAGCAGAAGCAGTAGACACATTATATGCGTTACACCTGGAGGAACATAAATGAATATGGAATTGGATATGAAAAGGACGCCATTTACCATCCATTATATTTCCCACTGGGGCACCTTTGTCCAAGCATGATGAAAACAAATGCTGCACCCCACAAAACCAAACCAGCAACGTCCACGGCAGTAACCTTCTTTGCCCAACTCCTCGCAACTTTCCACTCCTCCTCCATCTTCAGACCTTCCATTAAACCTCGTCTCCGAGTTCGTCTTTTCTTCTTCCTTCTGGCCCTCTCACGTTCCTCATAGCCAAAGCTGCCAGGCATCATCTGACTACCTTCATCCAGACTACCATCGTCTTCATCGTCATCTGAGACGTCTGCATCGGGCGGTTGAAACGCTTCAGGATCAACAATAAGGTTCACTTGGACGTCTCCGGGGCCGTGTCCCCCAGGCTTGTTCTTGCCTTTCTTTGCCCCTTTACCTCCTTTCTTTGCACCAGCGACAGGAACCACCATCATACCTTTACTCATCAAAGTATTCTTCGAAGAAACGGGTTTGCGGACGACACAGGGCCGGATTATAAATAGGTATAAAAGAAAGATAAGAGTTAAACTGGAGAGGATGTATAAGACAAAGATGGGAGGTTTATTAGCCGGTGGTGGAGGATCCTTGGGGTTTGGGGGTTTAATGGCCTAGAGAAGGGAATCAGATATGTACAACGGAAACGGAATATAACCGCCCAACCAAAGAGGCATAGATTGCTGGAACACAGGCACCAGCAGCCAATACGATTTGCAGCACTCTAAAAAAAATTCTTCGTTTCGGACCAGAGGTTACAAGATTCCCCTTTTCATCAACAGATCCCACTTTGGGCTTTCCATCATCGTCGAAAAAACCTGCATCCCTATTTTTCCCTTTCTTGCCGTTACTGCCAAATTCTCTTTCCAACATGCGCATTCTTTCTTCTTTAAGTATTGGGTTTAGTGGAGGACCATACTCAGGAGGATCCGTACTCCAGGGGAGCATATTTCTGGATGAGTCGTGACCGACAGACGAGAAAGGGGGTGGCACATCGTAGGGACCGTAAGGATCGTAATTATGTCTAGGGTCGAAAGTTGTCTTGTTTTTCGAGGATCCAAATAGAGACGGAGGAATAGGTGTGTAAATATCTTCGGGCTGAGCAGAAAAATGCGCGTTGTTGGAATTATTAGAGTTGTACCAACCCCTAGACCACTTTGGAAAGCTGGACACGTCAATTTCATCTGGCGAAGGGTGAGTTTCAGGGTCAACAATGTACGGATCCTGATAATGCCGATTACTAGGTCCACTTCGAGCCGAACCACTGGGATGGGATGAATTTTGTGGCGTGGGGGGTAAGGAGTAGGGTCTGCGGATTGCCCGGCGAGCATGAGACGGTGCAGAAGAGGAGGTCGTAAGATTCGTCCCAAGGGTTGATGTTGTTGGACCCCGTGAGATGAGGGAGGGAGGATGCATGGCAATCGAGTCTTTGCTCGTTGCCAGTTGTGGTATGTACGGAAATGCCGACGGAGGGTAATGTGGCTGGGGTTGCGCTATACGGGATCCAGAGTGAAATGGTGGGTAGGGATCCTCTGCTTGTCTCGTCCGTAATGTCCTTGCATAATCAGCGAGATCAAGCGCTTCGACAGAGACATCCGATGACTCCCGCCGCTGCTGTTGTCGACCTAAAGACATCATCTGCGAGGATTGAGCATGTCCTTGATCCGAAAGGGCATTCATATGCACATTCCGCCATACTCCACCGTCTGCATCTGATTGAAAAGCTTCGGGGGACCATGGACGACGAAACTGTGAACGCGGAGGTGGAGAATCGAGTTCTACGTTGGGATCAGAGTACATGAGCGTTCGTGAATAGTCGTCAGACAAGTCGGCATTGACAGGCGTCAAGATGGCTATTGTCAATGACCTTAGTCGTTGTCGTTGCCCCCGCCGTCGTAAGCCTTCGTCGGTGATCAAGAACTGGCGTGGGAATATCATTCCTCCTCATAGGCGTGATTGCCCAAAAATGGCAAGAATGTGCGTCTCCAAACAACCGTTGCGCGAAGCACCCGGAAAATCGGACTGATTTACTTGCCATCAATCACTGCATATGTTGCCAGGCGGCTGTCAGTAGAATTATCATTTCTTCTTAAATACTGTATTTAGGGAAGGACAACGACAAAAAAACATGACCCAATAAAAGAGTTCGGTATGGGGGCATTTTAGAACTTGATATTCAAGATAGCGTTATCGGAAGCCATGCATTGCCAGTGGTAGTGGTAGCGGATCAAGAAGAATTGCCGACTCGGAGTCACCCTCGATACTACCCAAGTCAATGATTTCTGGGTTGGTGGCTGCTTGTACATCCAATTAGCAAGGGGGCAAACCAGCATCATCATGTTGGGAACCGGATTGATCAAAATCTTGAGACCTTGAACCCATTGTCTCGCCCAGAGACAGTTCCGGGCCTCCCTCACGGACTGCGCATTGTGGCGTTGAGGTGGAGGCGTAAGGCAAGGGCCGATCAACAGGGTGCCAGTGGGAGAGCGGTAAATGGGAGGGGGATCATAGGAAAACAATATCCACAAGTATGGCAAAGGCAAGAGCAATCGCCATTCCGTAGCAAGTAAATGCATCTAACATGAAGTAGAATGAGGTAGATTTCCAGAAATCAGAATGCCCCGAGACCCACATCGAAAACGATTTCCAAGGGATGCAACAAGATGAGGATTGGAGCCATAGTTTGTGACAATCACATTGAGATGGTCGCTGGTCTGCTTGAAAATTTGTCTTAGAACCAGGGAGTTTACCAAACCTGGAAAATAAGAAATGAATAACTATGAACGAGGTCAAACAGGGCAGAAGCCTACCAGTGCCACCAAGGAGAAACAATTCCAATGAAATAAATAGTTTGATTTGCGAGAGGCATTTCTCTAACCTAGATGTCGTCAGCGGGACGTAGCACGGAAGGGCACACATAAAAAGGAGGAGAAAGAAGAGAAGCCCCACGAGAGCGCAGTTAAACAAAGCCATTCGGTGGGTTCTGAAGTATGGAACCCTGTGGTAAGACTGAGAGGTCTGAAAGGGTATGGTTAACGCCACCTTTCCAGGAGATTGGAAATCCTTACCGTATCGAAGACTAAAGTCCAGGGGGTCTCCGAAATTATTCTTGCATTTGATTGTGTAATTATCATACTGCCGTGCACAAGAGGCTGAAATAGGTCAAATAACGCAAATGGAGGAATGGTGACTGTTCTCACAAAACATACCCAACCAAAGGCTTGGCTGGGATGGATCCGAGTCAGCTTCATTGTATGTGACGCTAAGTAGTGAAGCACGGCTAAGGATTCCAGTCGGACTAGGACTGGAGATGACAATCCAGCAAAGCGAGGCAATTGGGATGATTATAGTTCATAAGGACAGATGAAGGCGATTCAGCATTGCCATGTATAACGCAAGATCAAAGTATCGAAACAATCGCAACAAACCTGACGAGACTAGATACCCAGGAAAGGAAATAAAGCAGTGCACGAGCAATAAACCTTGATGTTGTGATTCAGGACAAAAAACGATTGTAATTAGAGGTCTTGTTGAGGCTTGAGGATTTTTTTTGAGATTCTCATTTGCTCGTTGCTTAGAGATCCGGGAGACAATAATCCAAGGTAATTGTGATAAGGGGATGTTCATGATCATGGCCATGGGAAAAAGCCGCAGGTTTAGAGTCGGCAGCGGCCGGTCCGCAGCTAATACTATAACCTTTCCTACTTACTACATACACCATACTTATCTTATAATTCGGGTGTAGGGACCTGGTATCTGGAGGCCCGAGGCATTCAATTACAGCACTTGCCAAGAGTCCAAGACTGTTCTTCCTTTCGTTTTATCTTCAACTGGGTCTCCGCTGCAAGTTTCAAGAATGTATCCCCTACCCCTCGTTCTGGCTTCCTACTTCCTATCACTCCTTACCAAGTCCGCCAATGCGTATACATGGCCCTCACCCCAATACGACGCTGTAGAGACACTCCTATATGAAGGCAGGCTATTTGATGGATCCAGGCTCTCAACTTTAGTTGCCCCATGCAAATTCCGCACGGGTACAAATTCATCTGTCCCCGCCGAGTGGCTTCGCTTTGTGCGTGTCCTTCGTTTTTCCTCTTCTTTTGCTAAATTCGTCGTATGCGGTCCTTGAAATTTAATTTGCAGGCTTTCCACGATATGGCAACCCATAATGTCGACGACAAAACAGGCGGTCTTGATGGATCCATTGTTTACGAACTTGACCGTCCGGAAGTGAGTTATTTACTTCTTTACTTTTCATTGAGCTAAATTGGACTCTGCTTAGAACTTTGGGCTCGGCTTCAACAACACTCGCAATGACTTTCAAGTATTCCCAAACAGCGAGATTTCGCGTAAGCTGATTATTTCCTCGAGCTCCCTAATTGACGGACACCCACTAGGTGCTGATGTAATAGCCATCGGGGCCATTATGGCCGTTTCTACCTGTGGTGGTCCTGTCATCCCATTTCATGCTGGGCGAGTTGATGTTTGGGCATCCCAATTAAGCAATAATACCCCTCTTCCAGAAGATTCTATCGAAACTCTCAGGGAAAGCTTCCGAAAACAAGGCTTTACACCCGCTGAAATGATTACCCTTACTGCTTGTGGGCATACTATGGGTGGCGTGCGGAGCTCTGATTTCCCTCAACTCGTTCCTCCTCCCAGCTCCAATACCAGTGCGCCGAATATCAAGAATTTTGACACGACGACGAACAAATTTGATAATGCTGTGTGAGATTGTTCATTTTGAACGAGTAATGTGGCTCATTTTCTCAGTGTGTCAGAGTATCTTTCTGGAACGACAGAAAATGTGCTCGTTATCACTCCAAATGCAACGATGGCTTCTGATCTTCGAGTATTTTCGAGCGACGGCAATAGTACGATGAGAAGGTTTGCAAATCTTTTTTTTTTTCTTTTCCACAATGAGGCTAACTTTGGTACAACAGTCTTGCTGATCTTGACACTTTCAAGTCGCAGTGCAAAACCTTGTTTGGCCGCATGCTTGATACCGTTGCATCGAATGTAACATTAAGCAGCGAAGTCACCCTACTTCCTGCAAAAGTCAATGACGCTCAGCTCACGTTCGAGAACAAGAAGCTCGTCTTCAAGACCACTTTCCGTGTAAGATATTTATCTTGCCCCTTGTTTCAATCCCCTAAGTGCAATTTCTAGTTAACAAAACCTTTCAACCAAACTGTACCTGCAAACCGCGTTGTGACGATGTATTGGTGCTCTGCCGATGGGACTTACAAGAACTGCAACAATCAAGCTTATAGTGCTGTTCCCGCTAGGAACACCACAGACGACGAAACCACCATCTCACCAGTGGCTTTCTCGTTGGGATATGCCTTTGTGCACTACGAATTCGTCGTTCCTATTGATCCTGCTGCGTCAATCTCGAAATTTTGGTTTGAAGTGGACGATAAGAATGGTAAAGGCGTGACGGCGTACAAAAATGGAGGAAGTGGATATGTTGTGGATCAAGACCGGGTGTTTTTCGTGCCTTGGTCGAGCCATGTCGTTTCCGTCGATGCTGCTGATACCAGCGTGTCTCCTCGCTCACTACTCAACCTCCAACGGAGAGGAGGTGGCCCACTTGGAGCTGCCGTTGCCCAAGACAAGATTTACTCCCTTGTTGTTGCCGTCAAATCCTCTTTTACACCTTCTCGTGTCTATGTCGACGCAACGGACATGACGACACCTAATTTCACAACTCCTTTCTCAGCTACGGTTGATCTTGCACTAAATTCGAGTTCGTATCCTAGCATGAGCGGTTACGATTTTTATTATGCACGCGTGAGGAGTCCAGGGTTGCAAATGACCATCGATGTGCATGCCGTTGGTGGAGGGCAGACGGTGATGCAGAGATTCAGGTCGACCTCCGTGTTGGGTGATACATCCTTGTTGGATCCGGTGAATGTGACGACTGTAAAGGGGAAGACTTTGAGCGGTGCAATGAGAGGTGCGGAGGTAGAGGTCTTGGCGTTGGGTTTGGTATTTGCCGTGTGGGGTTTATTGGTCTGATAAGGACCGTCTTGCTTCGTTTTTTAAATAACTCATTCGTGTCAGGAAGGTATATAGTCTACGGACTTGAATAGTTATTCATTCAGCATCCACACAAGGACTTTTGATATTTCATTCATATTCAAAAAAAGACTGTTAACGTCGGGGGATCCGAATTGGTGCTTCGCTGAATCGCTGTTATCCTGAAAAGGTGTAGTCTTATTTGCCACAAGTAAACATGCGCAGGGCAAGTGGGTCTAGATCTATCGTTTGAAATCAGGTGTATTGGAGAGATGGAGATAACATAAATCACGACATGGTTGATTGATGATCCAGTTTGGCCGGCGCTTATCATTTATTGATTCCGGACAATATGAATACATTCCTAATTACAATTGGATACCCTCTCCAATTCGCTGGTTTCCTTCTTCTTTTGCTTTCTCCCTATCGACAATCCATTGCCTGATAAAAGTACTGCTGAGTTTGTGCTCCTTCAACCAGTCCATATCCGCGTGATCGAGACTGACACTGACGGACGATATGACATCAATTAGGAAGGTATTCAAGGGAGGGAGATCTTTGGATACCCTGAGTTTCGCAACTGCAGGAATTCATGAAAGAGGATTAAAAGATAACAAGCAGAAAGACATACTAGCATCGGCTCCACCCATAGTCTCTCTGCTGACGACAAGAGCTTGAATATTTGGTTCTACAGCCGTCGGTCCGTACACGTCTGTGATAGCTACGGCATCTGTGCAGATCTGTGGTTTGAAGAATTTGAGAAAGTCGCATACATGTTGCGTACGCGTGGCGATGGGTTCTAGGATGTGTTTGTTGACTTTGGATTCGAGCAGGACGTCGTCTTGGAGGTGTGAATAACGTCGACATAATGATAGTGAAGATGTCAATACCTGTGATCCCAATGATGAGCTTTTGACCTGTGATCCACGCAGCCATGGAGAGAAGAATCTTATGTCCTGCGTGGAGATGGTCGAAAGTGCCTCCAATGGCCGTGACTGGATAAAGAGGGGGCGTCGGGTCGTCGTCATCTGCAGGTGGTGTTGAGGTAGCAGTCGGTATTTCGAAATGATTATCTGGGAGAGGAATGTAGGACTGGCGGAGAAGGGCAATGGATTCCGGTAGAGGCATAGCAATGGAATCTGCTTTCCGCTTTCAGAATATACATGATGACAAGTGAGGATCTAACCTCCGCTGACACGGTAGCAAACATCCATACCAACGCCCAGCTCCGGATCTAGGTCCTCGTTGAATCCTTTGAGGAGAACGTCAATTGGCATGAGGATGTTGTTTTCTTGCCAGGCTACCTTTGTGGCTTGCACGTAGGTAAAGGTGAGTATGCGCTGCACAATGTCCCAGCACCTCGTGTGAGAGACAGCCTGCAACTCGGAGACGGTACGGGAGCGAGCGTTAACATTGAAGTGTCTGGAGAAGAGAACAATAACAAGACGTGTCGATGAATGGGACGCAGCGTGGCCGATGACGGACTCGAGGAAATGTGGCGGCGCTAGATTTGGCAGGGTGGCGAGGAGGATAGATGCCATGGCGTGGGAATTCCCAACCCAAGGTGATTGTATGCGCGTTTGTTTTTGCTTTTCGTCATGGCCAAAAGAAACTCGGCCAACCTGCCAATGTCGACAACGCACGCTGGCGGTATTCAGCCGTCAGCGTCGTTCTTCAGGCCGTCGAAGCCATCACAATACTCGCCGCCTGCAACTCCGGACATTCCCCTCAATACATTACCGCATGAAGAGGGCAGTGTGCACGAGAGCGAAGCAGAGGCACAGTTCGTCACCCTGAAGACGATCAAACGCAGCAGAGAACCATTGCTTCCTGGTCCAGGCCCGCATTCGGCATCTTCGAGGAATTCCATGTCCAGGGATCCTCCACTATCACCCACGAAGCTGGTGAGGAATAGCGTTGATCGGGTGCTTACCATGAGCAGAGGACTGAGCTTCGACTCAGTGACAAAGTCGGGATTAAGGAACAGCAAGCTTGGTGACGAAGAATCCCAGCAACACCACCGAAAGCGCTATCACAACTCTCAACGAGATTCTGGCCGTTCGAGCTTCTCCCTTGCCCCCGCCAGCGTCGTCTCGCTCTCTGCATCTGCATCTTCACCTTCGCCAGACCCTCATCCACTCTCTTTTATTCCCACCCCACCAGTTCGTGACCCCCCACTGTCCGCAGTGCCACTCATTAATCATCTCAAAAACCGACCTTATCGACGCTGGGAGCTACATCCTTCAAGAAACAGATTCTTCCTCAACGGGCGCATTCGTACGGGAGGAGATCCGCCATGGGCATTCATAGCGAGTTTTGCACTTCTGCTGTGTATTGCTAGTTGCTGGTTTGCTACAGCAGGAGTTTGGTGGTGGCGCAATGTGAACCCGGCATTGACAATAGGAGCTGCGTATCTTACGCTGCTGACCATTTCCACAATGTTAACGACGGTTTGTGGTTGCTATTCCTCTCGTTTTGTTGATTTCTTATCCCTTTCATCGGAAAAAACCTCCAGTTTGCGACTGATCCGGGTATTCTTCCTCGCAATTTAGATCGTGATCCTCCCTACTCCGCATCACCAGATGGAAAGGGCCCTGTTCCTATGCCTCGCGACCTTAAAGTGCGGAGCGATATGTGGGTCCTCTGGATAGGCTATCATTCCATGGGCCATTTTATTCTAAACCTTGTTTACAGCGTTCGTGTCAAGTACTGTCCGACGTGCAGGATATATCGACCTCCTAGGTCGAGTCATTGCAAAATGGTGCGTTTTCTACCTTTTTTCGGATTCTAATGGTAGTTGTGATATTGTAGTGTGACAACTGTGTCGATGGTTGCGACCATCATTGCCAATGGGTGAATAATTGCATTGGCAGGAGAAATTACCCGATTTTTTTTGTGCTACTTATGAGCACGGTATGTCTCTATAATTCTACTAATCAATACTCAAACTTAACGGTTCCACCAGACGGTAACCGTCATTTACCTGATCGTCACTTCTGCCCTCCACCTTTACTATTATAATGGACAAGAGAAACACTCATTCCGAAAAACTCTGACATCTCCTATGGGAATTGGGAGTGCTCTTTCCTTTTCTCTTTCCCTCATAGTGATCTGGCCCATCGGCGCGTTGCTATTGTACCACGTGCGAGTATGTATTGATGTTCAAATCATCCGTCGAACTGTTTTTATTCCCCTTTCATTAGCTCCTCCTCCTAAATGTCACAACCATAGAACAAATCCGAAATCAAGCTCACAAATCCGTTCCAAATAGTTCTCCTCCATCCAACCCATTCTCTCACGGCTCATGGAGAAGAAATGTAGTGGCAACATTATGCCGACCAACTGGGCTCTCGTGGCTGGACGCCCGCGGACTTGTCACAGAGGATAGGAGGGAGTTAAATCCAGCTTCGGTGAGCAATGATGAGGGTGTCGGTCGAGAAGGATGATCCTGTCATTTTGATTTTACCTTATTCCCCATTTTGATTTATTGGTGCCAATAGATGCCCTACATTCCTTTCTCATTTGGATAATTTTTATCTTTACATACGTATTTCGATCGAGGCATTGTACATAGGTACTTTACAACCTTGGAGCATAATATAGTTACCCTTCGAAACCCCTTTGGTGCTTTATTCCCTTTAGGACGCGAGTGATTGATTCCGTACGGTCCGCCGCTGATCCGTTGAACATCGTCTTTCTTCCTCAGCAACGGCTAAATGGTACGACCCAGTTCCTCTCTTACAGAAGCTGCTTACCTCGCCGACTCCCAGTATGCTGACGTTGAAGCATTAGTGCTCTCTGGAGAACTCTTCAATGGCGCATCACGTTCCTCGTCTCCATCAAGGTCTGTCATTGCTGAGGATGAAGATCGGGGATGGCACGATGACGAGTACATCGCCGGAAAGCAAAAAGAATACAACGAGAAGGGACTTGATTACGACTCAGATGCAGAAAGGCGTGATATGATCAAATCAAAGGAACAGCAAGAAACCCAACTACAGCAATCTATTGGCATGGGCCCTGGACGAACTGGAGTAAAAGGGGTTATACGCGACCGCGATGAGGCAGCTCGGATACAACGCGAAAAGAAGGTGAAAGGAATGGAAGAGATGAAGCAGAAGATGGAAGGTATGAATATAGGCGGGAAGACCTTCTTTGAGGAGGAATGGGAGAAAATTCTCAGGGGTGAGAAGGCTGATAATCTCGTCACAGTGGATTTTGAGAAGTCGCGAGAAAGAATGCAGACATTTGGTGGAAAGCGGCAAGGGAAGTTCGGGCACCTGAGAGAGGTCGGGTTAAATGGGTTTTTATCTGCTCTGGAGAAAGAAGATGAAAGTGTTTGGGTTGTGGTTCACCTGTACGATCCTGTGAGTGACTCTTACGCTCATAGTGCACCTCTCATTTTCCGAAAGTCTCTGGACAGATGCTATCTGATAGACGAGAAACTTGCCCGACTGGCCAGAGAATTCCCCAACGTCAAATTTCTCCGTGCGAGAGCTGCCGCACTAGGCTTTGCTTCATTAAAGACAAATAAGCAGCAATCCGGACTTACTCGACTGAAACCACTGAGGGAAGACGATGAAGACGACCCTTATGCAGATGGCGAGAAAGATGCGGAGTACGAAGGCGACGACGAGACGGACGATTTCCGAGATGACGATGTTGATCTCGACATGCTTCCAACAATGCTGGTGTATCGGAGTGGAGATCTGATTCATAATTGGGTGCGGGTGGATTGGGAGGCCGGAGATGCAGGTCTGGAAGAACACCTTGAAAAGTCAGTGCTGCTGAGAGAACTCCTGTGTATTCGATTGCTCAAGATGATTTTCTCAGGCACCACATCCTGCCCCATTCACAGACCTCTCTGCAGTTCCGTATCCCTGATGATTCAGATTTTGATTTTGATTTTAGTCTTGGTGACGAAGATGACGAAAATATATGAACAATGAACCAAGTTCTCTTAGTTCACTTTTTTGAACTTACATCTGCTAGATATTACATGATCTGATTTTTCTGGTTCATTGACGTGAGACCTGAAAATAGCTTGCAAACATAAACACACCTTCCTTCGTGCAATCATACACTAAATTACACATTCGCCAATTTTTTTAAATACTAGGCCCCATGCTTCAATCCTGGCGGTTTATAATGGATCCAATGTCTAAGGCGCATCGGATGTATTTTCTCAGTCAACACCGTTTCTCGAAGTAGAACTCTATCCTGACGCCTGGAAATCCGAGAAAGTTAATCAGGCTTGACGGTATAGAAGCTCCTAGCAAGCGATTAACACGGAGTGCACCTGCTTCTTGCGCTTAAGAACTCTGTCCCTAGGCCACGATTCTTGTTACAGGTACCTTACAACAGCAAGGTCATGGAATCCACAGAAAAGGGATGCGGTATTCACGAGAATCGTTCAGACTTGGCAAATGATGAGCCACAGCTACCCGTGGTGGATTCGACAAGCTCGTTTCTACTCGAAAAGACTCAAAGAACGTTGAAGGTCAGGCTTCTTTAGACAGCCGTTATATATATATATTTGAACATTCCCCAGAATCGGCATATTCAACTCATTGGGATTGGTGGTAAGTTGAGATCGTTTTCCCCTAATTTTGGGACAGATAAGAAATCGATTTCACACCTCAAGGTTCGATTGGAACGGTTCTTTTTGTGCAGATTGGTTCTGCATTGACGAAAGGAGGACCTGGTAGGTTCACAAGCTCTGCGAGAACAATCTGACTCCTCGATTTACCCAGGAAGCTTATTCTTTGCCTTTGCCATCTGGTCAACATTCATCTTAGCTCTGAACAATTGTCTGTGTAAGTGGCAGACCTGAAGGTGGCGTACACTGACACTTTTGTTGTCATGAAGCAGAGATGGTTACCTGGATGCCCATATCATCTCCATTCATCCGGTTTGCAGATCGTTTCATCGACCCGGCCCTGGGTTTTTGCGCAGGGATCAACTACTTTGTCTTGCAAGCTATGCTAGTACCTTTTGAAATCGTGGCCCTTAACATCCTCCTCCAGTTTTGGTCAGACAAGATACCGACTGCTGCTGTCATATGTTTTGTATTGGTTGCATACAGGTACGCCGAGTTCCAGTTGAGAGCACCCCGTTTGAAAATGTTTCCAGTTTACTTAATTTCTTCGCCGTGGAATATTACGGAGAATCCGAATTTTGGCTTGCAATTGGCAAGACGATTCTCATTACTGGGTTGATCGTTTTCACGTTTGTGACAATGGTTGGAGGGAACCCGCTTCACGACCCGTATGGTTTTCGATATTGGAATTGTAAGTTGTTCATGTGGCCAACTATTGTACATTAAAGTCTAAACGACAAATTTTTAGCATCGAAGGTTCCAGGTACTCCATTCGTGGAATACTTGTATCCTGGGTCACTTGGCCGGTTCCTCGGTTTTCTGGCATGTCTCATCCAGGCTACTGCCACGATTGCAGGTTAGCATTGAATTAAACCACAACCAGAACAATATCCATATTGTCATGCAGGTCCCGATTTCATTTCTATGACCGCTGGCGAAGCCCAAAATCCCCGATACAACATGCCTCGTGCATTTCGCAGTGTTTTCTATCGTTTGTCCCTCTTCTTTATGCTTGGCTCGCTTTGTGTTGGCCTTGTCGTTCCTTACAACGACCCAGATCTGCTCCAGGCGATCTCAGACCCACATGCAGGGGCTGGTGCTTCGCCCTATGTTATTGCGATGCGACGCATGCGTATCCCCATATTGCCACATATCGTCAATGCACTGGTGATGACATCTGTCTTTTCGGCAGGAAATAGCTACATGTACTGCGCGAGTAGGACGCTATATGGGCTTGCACTGGAGCGTAAGGCACCGGGAATTTTCGTAAAATGTACAAGAAGTGGAGTTCCCATGTACTCAGTGGGACTGACCGTGGTCATCGCGCTTGTTGGTGATTCCAACCCCTCTTTCGAATCATATTCCAGAACTGAATAACTCGAGTTCTTTTAGCATTCCTTCAGGTCTCGAATGGCGCCTCAAAAGTATTACGGTGGATCTTTAGTTTTACGACGGCATGCCACTTGATTAATGTAGCCGTGATTTCCTCGAGCTACATTCGCTTTTTCAATGTGAGTTGGATTGGTTGTTCGACGAAACCTCGTTCTCAATCGTTGAATCAGGCATTGAAAAGACAGAATATATCGCGTGACAATTTGCCATACAAAGCGTCCTGGCAACCATTTTGCGCGTATGTACCTATTTTCTCCGTTGCTATTAAACATTAATGAGTTATGTATTCAGGTACTATGCCTTGGGAGGTTCAATAACGATGGCATTCATCTCGGGATACACTGTTTTCCTCCCAGGCAAATGGGACTTGCCCGACTTTCTGTTTTCTTACACTACCCTCAGTGTTCTTCCGATTTTGTTCCTGTACTACAAAATCAGGCATCGGACCAAGGTGATTCGTTCACGAAACCAGTTTCGGAGTAGTAACATGGTATCTTTTTTTTGCAGTGGCAAGAGTTGGAGTCGAATTCTTTCTTCAAGGAAGAGAGAGCAATCATAGATAGTTATGAAGAATCGTTGAGATCCTCTGACGCTATCTGACGTGGGATATCCAAGGGATATCATTGTCAACTAGAAATTTATGACAGTGCATGCCGGTCCGGCAAATCCGACAGACAGTCCCATGGTTGAACCTCCTGAGTTCTTGCGATCGGACTGAATCATAGTTCAACCTCCCCTTGCTTCGCATATTTTTACTAGGATGCTACTATACACGAGTCTTGTGAATTTCATGTGCGACAACTCGGCGACTCCACTCCTTTGCGGATTGTTTTGCGGGCTGAATCATTACGGAATGACATGCAAGTGAGGCCACCTCCTGACCGCAAGCAACTTCTTCTAGGTTGAAGTTTTTTTTAAAATTCTCATGGGTTCGATCATCTGCTTAAACGAGGCCTGCATTGTTGACACGCTCTTGCACTGTGAAAGATCTTTGTCTGACTGCTATCATTGCAGCCGTCATCAAGAATGCCAAGGAGATTTGGGGTCCGGGAGAAATGGTATATATAACGCGGTGGTGAAGTTGTTCAGACGTTCGTTGCAAGACCTGCAAAATCATGAAGGTTCAAGTTCTTCTTGGTGCCGCATTTCTTTCTACCCTTTTGCCCAACTGCTTTGCCGCGTCATTCTGTTCTGGACAGGTGAGCCCTTTCCTCTCTTCTTGATATTTAGTAACTCAGTCCGCATCGGTGTACAGCCGTTGTGTTGTCCAAGAGCAGGCCCAGGTGACCGATATCTGCAGCTCCAGCAAACCAACGAACAGACCCTGTGCACGTAAGTTTTTAGGCTGATTCGAATAGTGTAGGTAAACTGAATTCCTCCGACATAGGTATGGCACCGACGGTCAGAACTACGTTCATTGTACCTACGTGCGTCACCATCGACATTTTGTTCTATTGTTCCCAAGGATTGACGCCGTCTTGAACACAGAACACCTTTAATACAGACCTATTGAGTACCTCGAAGGACTGCCCTTCACGCTTAGAACAAGGATCCGAGACGTCGTCTTATTGTCCTCTAAGGCAAGAGATTCGTTCCGGATCGAACTGGGACAAATGCATTCAGGCTTCTGATGGGGACGGGAGCGATGCTCAACTGTAAGCAGCTTTTCACCTACTGGATATTCCTTTGACCTGTTTGCTCCATCTAGTCACGACTGCAACAACGCAAATAATCAGAGGTTGATTCTTTATTCGGGCGCTCTCACTCAGATACAGGTAGCAGGCACCAACTTCTGCCTCGATGCTGGGCCTGGTGAGCACTTGAACGTACTTGCAGGCTGATGTCAAATGTACTCACGACTGCTCTGTTCTTCAAGCTCCTGGACCAGGCACTGTAGTGAAATTACGACTATGTTCAAATTGGAGTGATCGCGATCCCAAGCAACTATGGCGCTACGACCCAACGTTGTTCCATATTACGCATCTTGGTCAGTGTCCTTAAATCTCCCTGACCTTTCGTCTAAACTAAACTGTGTGTATACAGCCACAAACCTTTATCTCAATGTTCCAGGAAACGGAGATAAACTCGACCTCAGTCCGATTGCCTCCAACGAGCCAAGGCAAATCTGGCGCACTTACAAGTAGACAGGAATCTTGCATCTGGGACAAGAACTTTTTGACTAACGAACGGACATTAAATCACGATAGTTATTGCACGGACAAATCGATGTTGAAAGATTGAATATATAACACGACGCAACTTGAAATAGTCAGTCGGTTTCAAAAATTGGGTGGACGATTGTTCGGTACAGTACTCAATGAGACAAAAGGGACGGGTAGAGGTTTTGTTTAAAGTAATCTTCCGATATGCCCTCCTCGATTCCATCCTCAATTGCCTTGTTCATGCGCCCAATGTACTCATCAACTACTTTGCCCACTTCCACCCTCTCCTCATCAATGTAGGTCATCACATCGATCTCTTCGGTGTTGACGTTGGAGGCTTTTGTCGATACAAGCTTGACCGTTAATTGGTTTTTCTTGTATGCATGTTCAAATCGGTCAAGGCATTTTTCGTCCTTCTCGGACAGTTCGTAAATGAGCCCATACACGATATGATCTGGAGACGGTATAATGTTTGCATATCCGCGAGTGTTTATGATCCACTTCCTGATGATTGAAATCAAATTGAGGATTTATAGATAAGGACATGCACTGGCTTACCAGCCCTCCAGTTTCCCAACCCCGATTAACTTGTTCTCGGGACAACGCTTCATCATTTGGTCCTTCCATAGGTTGCTTCCATAGCCAAAGTAGAGCGTCATTGCGATTTGGATATTGGGGTATGCAGTTACTGAGAGTCTGAGTTGGTAGTAAGAAGTTAAGTGATTGGGGACCCTGCACGAAAAGTCTATGATATGGGGCAACCTGGACAGCCCTATTTTTGATGTCAGGCATCGCCATCGGTGATTCGGCTCAAGGTTGGTCGTCTATGCATTGTAATAAATTATTAATTCCTGCTACCTTCACCTAAGACATGATATCAACATTTTTCCTATATCAACTGAAGGGACACTACATGATACATTCAAAACATATTTTGGAAAGGAGCCGGACGGTTCACACTTTGCAACTTGCGAGGACCTTTGACCTCAACTGCGCCGGTCAACCTTCAGCCGAATCACTGCCTGACATCAAAAATAGGGCTGTCCAGGTTCTGTTGACATAGGCATGGTATGGTTGTACAGGTTTTACGTTAAGCAGCCACGGCTGTTTCAGTTCGAATATTATACCCATAAGGCTCCTTCCCAAAACCTTCATAGTGCATCTTCGAAATATCGTACGTGCCTGCAATAACCAATAAGAATTCGTAGACAAAGTTAGAAAATCCAACATACCAATGAAGTCCCATCCATCCTCTTTCACCTGGTATAGGTTACAGGTATTGCCGGAAAAGGCGTCACGGTGACCTGCGGCGTAAATACTTCTTCGGCCAAGCTCCTGTGCTTCCTCGTCTGTCAAATCCCATTTGTAGCCTTGGTCCAGCACGCCGTAGGCAAAGGTACTTCCAGACCCGACCGAGAACAGGTCGCCCTTGAGTCGCTGGCCGTCCGAATCGACGTAGAAGATGGCAGGTCCCTATTTGTTGCCTCAATAATGAACGCAAATAGTTGTCATCGGACTTACAGTTTTGTCCCAACCACAAATCATCGTTCCCTGGGGCACAGTAAGATGAAAGTCCCGTAATGAATCGACCGGACAGTTACCATACTCAGACCCATCCCTTTATAACTGTAGACAAGATTGCTCAAGTACTTGCTTGCCGCTGAGACTGAAATCCGTTCGTGGTTTCGAAGTTCGTGGAGCCGGCAATGGATTCCAAGATATGTCTCCCAGTACTGGCAATCCGCTGCACAAGTATTGGTCTGTTCTTGGGAATATGGATGGGTTTCACTCACCAGCACCCCCTGCCATAGTTCCAAGCAGGTAAGGATTGATTTCGATAACCTTTTTGACAGAACCGGAAGCTGAGCCTCGGTGAACAGAAGATCCCACATGAGATGAAGTATGCGCGTACCGATATAGCTTCCGGCTGTCGCTCGTGAGTCGACTGCCACAATGACACCACCCCGGAATCGGAAGGCGAGTGTTGTAGTACCGTGCTGAATCTTGATTTTGCAATCTGGATCGGCGCGGTCGTCTGTATGAAGTCTGAGAAAAGCTGTTGGCTAGCGTTTGTGGGGTTCTATCATCAAAAACTAAGTGAGATGTGGCTATCAGAAACTCACATCTGGGACTGCGGGGATTACGAAGGATGGCGATCCTTTCACAAGATTGCCAAAACCTGCTTGGGAACCCCAGACGGCGTCTGAGACGGTTACATCTTCATCATCCAAGCGCCTGGCCTGGCGCAGTTGATTTACTATGCTCGTAGTCGAAAAGCGTTCACGGAAAGAATTCATCGATGAAGGTTGTTGGAGGTGACGCGCGTGCTTGTGCGTCTTTGTTTGGACCTCTCCGGATCTACCGGACCGTGCGTGATCTTTCCTTCTTGAACCCCATCTCGTTTGTTGAAGGCTTTGTTTCTAATGGAAGTGGATGAATCTGAATGGGTGGGTGAATCTGAACAGGATGATTCAGAACGGGTGGAAAAAATGGGTGCCCCGGGACATGAAAGCAAGGCTTGGCCCGCCGCCAATCAAAAGTTGACAAACCAAGTGAGTATTCAAGAATAATTAATTTCGTTCTAAATGTAACAGTTTGTCTGTTAGATTCTCGAACTTGTCAGTCAAGCAGGTCAGTACAAGCAGGTAAAGAAAGGCGCGAATGAAGGTGTGTTCGCGACGTGCTTCGACAATATTCGTCTGATCGCCCTTTGTAGCCACGAAAACCCTCAATCGTGGGATTGCAGAAATTATTGTCTTGACAGCCGATACAAAGCCTCTTGAGATTTTGCTCCACCTTCCACTTCTCTGTGAAGAAAAGGTTAGCTATTGTACACTTTGTTGACTGGTTTTCAACGAAGATTTTTTTTGTAGAATGTACCCTACATCTTCTTGGAATCCAAGGCTGCTCTCGGACGCGCATGCAACGTATCTAGGCCTGTTATTGCCGCCAGCATTACCACGAGCGAGCAGAGGGAGTTGGCTAGTCAAATTAACGAAGTTAAAAAGTCGATTGACCAACTGTTCATTTGATTGATAGTCGTCCTGATATTTTATTTGTCTGAATGTTGTTGCTCGCTGGGCTGACTAAGCTATTAAACTTGTCCCAATCGTACACCCTTCTAAATCGTACAATGTCTGGTATCTGCAGAACTCGTCTAGCTGAAGAACGTAAGCAATGGAGGAAGGATCATCCTTTTGTGAGTGAATTCCCTATAAGATATCATGAGTTGTTCATTTGTTTTTTCTCGCAGGGTTTCTATGCAAAGCCGTTTAAGGCTGATGACGGATCTTTGAATTTGTTGGAATGGGAGGTGGGAATCCCAGGAAAGCAGGGAGTGAGCTCTTTGGTTTCTGTTCTTTTTAGGTGGTTCTCCAGAGCCCCGCTCGCAATTTCCAATTCTACCTCAGAGATTTCCAATACTAAAGTTCTTTCCCCGCAGTCTTCTTGGGAAGGTGGTGTGTACAAACTTAACATGATTTTCCCTGAAGGTCCTGTCCCCTTTTTAATCTCAAATTTCATAACTAATCTGCCTCCAGACTACCCTTCAAAGCCACCGAAATGTTAGCTTTCCTTTCTCCCAGAAAGCCGCAGCTACTCATCGTTATCCAGGCAAATTCACACCGCCTCTGTTTCACCCCAACATCTACCCCTCTGGCACAGTGTGTCTTTCGATTCTCGACGAAGAAAAGGCCTGGAAGCCTGCGATTACAATCAAACAGGTGTGTGATATCCGTTGTTGACTCAGGTTGTTGCCATTAAACCCAAATCGACTAGATTCTTCTTGGAATTCAAGAGCTACTTACTGATCCAAACGTGAATGATCCAGCTCAAAGTGACGCCTATACCATGTTCAAGTCAGTCTCCTCTTTATTTTGAATAATCAAATTTTAGCTCCGCGTTGCATCTACTAGGAACGACAAAGTAGCATACGAGTGAGACCCTTCAAACATATCTTGAGTAGCTCTGTGCTGACTTCAATGTGTAGGAAGCGGGTCAAAGCTCAAGCCAGGGAACATATCGCGAAGTGACCGAACAGTATGATAGTTATTTTCAGTACAAACATGTAGACTAAGAGCGGGAAAACTTTGAACCACTACTACGTTTTTCTCCCCAAGGCATGTCGATAACACCTCCATCCATTCTCGATATACACACACCTTCGACGTCGTTCTCGATCGTTCATTCTCGTTGGTGCAACGGCTAGTTATCTAGAACAGACTGACCAGTCCACTTTCAGTAACTCAGGAATCTCTGTCAGATTTATTCAGTAAGCTCAGCCGGAAATCTGGTACAGGTTATTTTGCCGAACAAGTTGGAATTGGCTGGCTCAAATACGAGCACAATGATTCCATCTGGAACCTCGACGACGGTACGTTCTTGTGTTCTGAGGTGCATATGGTGTATATATGCCTTTTGCGCACAGATTCAGACTATGCGATATTTGCATGGAGACAACAGGAGGATGACCAAGCTCTGCATGATTCATCCATGGAGCTGAGCGTTGAAACCATTGCGTCGTCCTCGAAAAGTATCCAAACAACTCGCTCTGGGCACTCGATGCAGCCTCCCCACATCAAGGCGCCGACTTTGCATCTGCACGATCCGAAGAAATCCCTTCCATCTCCACCTGAGTATTGTAATTCCTCGTACTATGTCTTCCGACCACACGCACAGCATGCCGTCGTTCGATCACGACGTTCGGTGAGAAGCCCAGTACCGTCCTCGAAGAGTAAGAAAGGGAAGGTTGTCGGCCTGGGTGACGACTCTTCGGAAGACGATGGCGTTCCCAAATTCAAGAAACAGTTCAACAGGTTTCACGAGGAAAATGGCGTGAGGACGGTGACGGGAAGTATAGGGTCTGCACAAAATGGTTGGTCTTTTTGCTCTGTTTGATGACCTTTTACATATTTGCAGTTCGCATGCTGCTGAAACCAAGCTATCGGCACGTCTACATGTCCCGACAATTCGCCATCAAGCATTCTTTCATCCCAATTGACGCAGGACCAGGTAACTACGGCTATGGTGGCTTGATCACTATCGGCAAATGGCCTATCACGCTCGTACCCTCAGCATCACAGCCGCTCAAACCATCTACCTCAAATTCCTCCTCAGTCACGACACAAAATTCAGTTTCTCAACAGTTGGCAGCTTCGAGAATACCCCCGATGTCTAGTGCACTCGGCTCGCCAAATACGAGTGGTACGGGAACAGGAGCAAGAGGCGTCAGGCGTGCAAGGCAAAGTGTGCAACCAGAAAGTGACCAGACCGCTAGGAAAGAGGTGGTGATGGATGTCTACCTATCGGAGGAACCGCATTTCGATGTTGTCCTTGGACGATCGTTCTTTGAGAAAAGGCAGATCAAATTAAGTACAATTGACCCGACAGATGTGGTATGCTTGGATACTGGCGAGAAAATCGAGTGTGAGCTGGTCATTTTGAAGGATGGGAGGGGTGAGATTATCACGGTGACCTAGATACATCGTATCTCTAGAACTTAGGTTCAGTCAAATAGTACGGGAAGTTATGAATTGTGTGTTAAAGAATTCATCCGCGAACAACGAACACGAACATTGTGAATACGGCGGAGATATACCCCGATTACTTGAGTCGTAATCGCTGTGATCGTGTCGCTCGTCTGCGTTTCTTGAGCCTGAAGAAGATATAGGATGGTGTGGTCAAGCCAAGCAGATTTTACTCACTTGTGCTTCTTCATCTTCTTTCTCCTCTTCCTCTTGGTACTATCCAACATTACGTCTTCCCAGTCCTTATCAAACTGCTGCTGTAGATTGACTCTTTCAGCCTCCTTAGATACATCCACCCCCAGTTTCTTCAATGTTCCTTCCCAAGAGACAGTAGCAGCGGCCTTAGTCATCGTAAGTGCTCTTGTCAAATGCCTCGCTGCTTCAGCGTCGGCGTCAGCAAAAGACGCTTCAGGAGGGGATGCGGTGCCAAAGTTGGGTTCTCCAAATCCGGAAATGGCATGCATGACCCCTTTGTGAATATCTGTTTCTGAAGGGGGAAGGGGATTGAAAAGAGGTAAATTGGAAGGTAAAGCACGGAAGAGGGTTGACGGTTGAGAGATGAGGAGTAGTGGCCGGTGGAAAGAGAAAAATTGGTGCATCTTGAAATCCTTGGCACTTATTATTTGTGTAGGAATAAGTCGTGGTGAGCTGTCAGATGAGGGGGAATTTCGGTCGCTGGATGTAAAATTGCCATTACTTGAGCCGTCAGAAGTGCTCGAACCGACTCCGTTACTTTGCGATGCTGAATGCTGCACGGGTGGTGCATGGGGCTCTGTAGTAGACGGAGAGGCACTGTTGCTGGGTTGTGGAGCACATTGGACGCCGGTTTGCTTGTTATCCACAGATGGGTCGGCCTTGGTCGACGAAGAGTGTGTTGGTACACCAGCCTTGCCTGCGACGACGGCGGCTTTCGGCGGCTTGGCCGAATTGAAATATCTGCCCCCTCCTGATCTTGATGAAAAATAAGAGTATGCCCTGCGACCCACAGGGATGTGTCTGACACGACTGAAGGTCGACATGGACACTTGCGGCGTTGATTGCGACGACGACGATGGACGTTGCAAACTCTGCGGGAAGCAAGACCAAACAATTGATGACGCCGTTCTCCCCACCAAAGCACGTCGGTGGCTACAGGAGAGATGCACCTCGAAATTCACCGGAAATCCTCTGGAAGACGGAGTTAAACCTGAGGCGTGTTCGTTCCCACAATTTGTTATCTATCGTTTGCGGTACACCACCTTTTCCGGTGCCAATATGACGGTCGTTCTCGAGTGCCTAAAGTTAATTCCAGTTCCCTATGTTGCTCCTGCGCTCGCTGTCTTCTCAGCGATATGGAAAGCCGTCATTGCTGTTCAGGAGCGCAAAGCCCAATTCGTCATATTGGCGGAAACCGCTGCAACACTTATCATCACACTTGATAAGCAGTACCGTGAAAACAAATTGTCACCTGGAAGTACAGCAGAGACCCTCGACGAGATGGATCGGTATATCTTTACATCTTGAATCCTAGGCTGCAGCTTATCACGGATAGACTCCTTAAATCGATCCAAACCTTTGTCGAAAAGGAACAATCAGCTGGATTCCTCAAAGTCCTTATTGACGCGGACCAACGAAAGACTGCTATCGATTATTACCTTAAACGTATCGACAACATCGCACGTCGTTTCCAGGTTTGTACATGGAATCCTATTGAGTGCCTTGCGTTCATCTATGATGGTTTCAGATTAGTGCTCTGATCGATGTCGTGCATTGGCAAATCAAGGTTGAAAAAGCTCGGAAGGAAGATACGGAAGACCTTCACAAACGTCTCGACCGCCTTCTGAAGAATCAACAGGAAATTATGGGGGTGTTAGTTAAAGACAATCAGAACATCAGTGTCGTGATGGCCACCCTTATGCGACTCCTCGAGAAGAAGAAGGGTGACCCGGAGGAACTCAATTTCTATAAGGTCAGCGTTCAAAATTTGCAAAGGGTGAGCGGGAAGCAGGTTGAATTGCATCCGTGGACGATCACGGCGTTGGAAGTAGAATTTGGGGAAATGATTGGTGCGGGTGGCTTGTATGTTCCGTCTCTTTGCCTGTATTCCAATTAACACGTGTAAAGTGGGCAGGTATATCGTGGTCGGTGGAACCAGACCGAGGTTGCGCTGAAAATCATGCAAAATATTGAAAATACACCTCCGAGTCCTGAGGCAGGTGTTCTGCGATTCTACTCTCTGAATTAGACTGATGTTGTACCAAGGTCATCAACAACGAAGTCAAGGTATGAGATATTCTGCTCGTAATTGGTGGTGAAGCTAACAATCGGAAGATGTGGTCAAATTTGAGGCATCCCCATATCCTCCGTACGTTAGTGGCTTGGATATTCATTTATTTTGTCTCACCTCATATTCTCTAGAGTTTCTCGGTGCCAACATTCTGGATTCCAGGCCATTTATCGTCATGCCATTCATAAAAAATGGGAACGCCCAAGAGTACATTTTACGAAATCCGAATTGCAATCGCTTGGAACTGGTAATTGATATTCACTCTTGCTGGTTAATGGTCTTAATTCCGTTGCACAGATTCACCATGTTTCTCTAGGACTTACACATCTTCATGCTCACAATGTCATTCATGGTGATTTGAAAGCCGTTAATATTCTTATCGACGATGGTCCCAGGGCCCTCCTGAGTGACTTTGGGTTATCGAAGATTAAGGCCAACTCGAATAGCAGGCTTACCAAAGCAGTTGCTACTCCTCAAGGCAGCCTTTATTGGATGGCACCCGAGCTCTTCCAGGGAAAGAGGATGAAACCCCCTTGTGATATCTACGCTTTTGCGATGACTATGTTTGAGGTCGGCTCTACACCGTCTTGCTGGGTTTCTTGGTTTTTACATTTGCACCAGCTAGTTATAGGCGAAATTCCTTGGGGCGATGTTCAGCCACCTACCATGGCCAAAGAGCTTGTGTTAAAAGGAACACGTCCAGAGCGCCCGGAAGACCACGAAGCACCACATTTGACAAATGAAATCTGGGAATTGATCGATATTTGTTGGAAGCACGATCCAGTACAAAGACCCTTAGCACCCAGTGTGAGTGGGACATTGGAAACGATACGCACCAACTCTAGGCCATTGCTGAACATGGGATACACCATGTCACCTATTGCCGAAACCAAGCCATTCAATTTCACCGAGTCAAATACACATACACTTGTGGGAGGAGAACAACCCCTGCAGACTTCTCCTCCACTAGTTTCCGGGCATCGAATTGCAAGGTCGTTGCCTGCAATTCCCACACATCAACCCCAGATAGTCCCCCATTCTCGTACAACCTTGGCGACGGCTTTCGCACCGCCAGTTCCATCCTACAAGAACTGCGTGCACCTTCCGCTAGCATCCCGTGTCAGCTGTTTAGCCCAATCTCCACGCGGTTTAACCCTGGCCGTGGGGCATTCAACGGGTGATCTGACCCTCTGGCATATTGAGGATGGGTCGTATGTCCAAAGCTACAGGACGACGAACAGGTCCCCAATCACATACGTTGCATTTCGGCCCAACGTCAATGACTTTGAAAAGATTGTCGTAGGAACCAAGTCTGGAGCTGTCATGGTACGAGAGTTTCTGACCGGCGATCTCTTGGCCGCATTCGAAATGAGGAATCCAGTTGTCTGTGTGTGTATGACAGACGATGACATCCAAGCGGTTGACAACGAAGCGTTGTTAGCCAGCAGATCTGGTCGTCTTCGTCGACAAGTCCTCGAAAAGCCCCTCCGCCAATTTAAAGATTCATGGACCCGATGCTTGTTTACTCCTGATGGGATTACAGCTTGGGTTGGGTTTACGGAGGGAGACATAACTTCTGTGAATATCCACACTGGACAACCTGGCATATCATTCATGTCTGCCAAAGCTTCATCAGGGGTAACCTCCCGCAACAATATGTCTCATATCTCCCCATCTTCTTGCGTTAACATCGCCCTGTCCCCAAACGGAAACAAGCTTGCAGCATGCTACGCATCTGGTGAGATTCGCGTTTGGGATATTTTCACTGGTGGAAGTCAGGTACTACGCCTCCAAGCATTCTCTTATATGGGGAGCCGAGATCAGCTATCATCACCGATATGCTTTTCGCGTGGGGGATCGCGGATATTATATCCGTCACTGGAAAGGGAGAAAACTCTTGTACTACAGAATGTTGAGTCCGGCGAGGTTTTACAAGTCATCCCTCTTCCTGGTTGCCCTGATGGTGCCATATCTTTTCTTGCAATCAGCCCAGGAGAGAGATACATAACTGTAAAGATAGATGATTCTGCGATTTCAATATTTTCGCTGGTTGCATAAGGTTCGTATTTCCCACCCTTAATTTACTGTTATTCAGAAGAAATGTCGATTCACATCGTATTTAGTAACGTTTGCAATTGTAAATCCGTTGTGTTTCGTTCCGAATGCTTGGTCTACTTGCGTGTATCAATACATACCGATTGGTGGGAGTTTCATAAACCAGACTTCCAGTCGGCAACACCGAAATTTGCATGTCTACAGGGTCACTTCGATTTTCGTGAGGGTAGATAACATTTCAGACTTTCAACCAAATTCCCAGTTTCTAATGCTTCATGAATATTTTCACTGTTCCTGAAACTCAAACGATCCAGCAACCGCAGTCCGTCCAACAAAGCTCCCTCTGTTAGGAGCCAGGATTGTGAAGTTTTTCTTGGGAACATCAATGTTCGTGCTAAGAAAGGTTCAGGGGTGATAATAGAAACTTAGGAAGGTGTCCTTACATAACTAAGAATCCAACCACTGTCAAGTCCAAAATATCCTCGTCATAACGTTCGTTTTCGTCTGGGTTCTGGGGTGAAAGAAGTGCGAGGACGGTGTTGAGTAATCTGGATGTGGGTGATCCAGCGTTTACGAGAACGGGCAGCATTTCAGATACGGTACGTGTGGCACCAACGGGTAGAGCGTCTGACGGTGCCATTGTATCTACAGCTAAGGAGTCAGAGGAATGCATTACGCCAGAGAAATGAGTCTTGCCTGAACCTATGCGATATATTTTTAGATCGCCGAAGTTGACCACGGTGGAAAGAGGTGAGAGAACGAGATCACTCAGATTTTCCCCACCTAGAGATCCAGCAGCAATGCCTGGAGGTGGTTTGATTATCTGTCCATACATATAACAATGTGTCTGGTAGCTTGTGACGCGTTCACGATAGGCCAAGTCGAGCTCGACAACCTATAAAAAACTGAGTAAATCGAAAGAAAGAAAAAATCCCATTCCACATACTCCACCGGATTTTGGAATTTTGACAATGGTAAGAGTGGAGCCAAATGCTCTTTGCATTTCAACATTGAGTTTCTCGTGCCCAACAACGACAATTACATTGACTGTCAATATCTGGTTGAATACTTTGATTAAGACCAGCCAAGGAGAAATGCCTCACTTTTGAAGGCTTCAATGCAAGACTTGACAAGTTTATGCCGATGATCACTTGTTGATGGACCTGAGGCAAAAGATGATGGAGTGTCCACAATGAGGCCAGATGCTCTGCCTGCCAAGGAATGTGTTACCTGTCAGCGAAGAAGCATTCAGAAAGAATCAATACCCTGGGGGTCAAGTTCGAACCGATCATGAATGTTATCCCCAAGATCGCGTATCAATCTGTCCATGAGAAGGGGGTTTTTCTTTGTCTCTGCGTGCCCATACCAATATGCCAGCGGAAGAAGTGCATTGGACGCTAGTGCCATTGGTGCAGTCGTGGCAGCTGTTCCGAAAGGGCTAGCAGGAGATGCTGTCGGAATAGGTCCGTGGATAGGTGTGACTGATACTGTTCCAGGAACAGCCCATCCCCCCTGAGTCGTCAAGGTCATCTTCTGTGTTTGATTAGATTTCAGTTCCCACTTACCTCACTAGGGTCGATGTTCACAAAGAACGGTGACCAGCCTTGTCCTGCACGGACTGCATAATTCGACAAAATTTTGCAGATTGTAGACTTTCCAGAATGATCGGGTCCAAGAATGAGCACTCTAGGTGGATCTGATTTTGCCGCACTAACTTCAGGTGGAAGGGGTGAACCTCGCATCTGGCACAGGGCTCGTACTCGCATTTGTTCTAATGCGATGTGCAGGTTCGCATATACTGTCATAGGGGTTTCATTGGAGACATATTCTGTAGACGGTGCACCTGTAACGTAATGAATCAAAGGGTGTTCAGCCTTGGGAGTGAACAATATACGCTGAAAGGCGAACGTATCTCAATTGCACAACCCTTCCACGTGAAGACGGCAGCCTTGCACTCGAAGCCAAAGAGATAGGTTTTCCCCTCCGCCAACTCGAAACCAAAGACCTCCGCATGGCCTTCAAGAAGCTGAGATGATGGGTTTCAGCAGTGCTTCCCAGTAGAGCTGTGACACTACCTTGATAGCGAGGGATGTGCCAGCATCAAGCTCAAACCTATATTCCGATTCTGATTCTAAATCCCACCTCCTTGGCCCTGCTTCTACCTCTGACATGTCAGTTGGAGTCGGGGGTGATACTCTGGGTGGCACAAATCCGAGTACTGTTAAGGTTCACGCGATTGTGGGAAGCACTGATGGGTCACTTGATTGCTTCTCTCTGTCGTCCTCGTCGTCGTGTCCCAGACTGAGATATCCGCCGCAGTACACAACGGTTATACTCATATCAATACGTGTTTTGTAGCCATGGCTTCAAATCCCCACCCTGGCACTCTTCGGGAACACGAGTGTCAAGTTACAGTACTATGGGTCTGATCGCATCGCATACTATATATATGCCGATAGCTTATAAGAAGTCGCATTTCCCGGTACCCTGATCTCCATGTCCACCGCAAGAGGGGACACTGCCAGCGAGAAGTCGACTTACAGAAGCGGACGCGTCGCAAAGATCGAAGATGTCGACGTTGCTGCAGTCCTTGACTCGGATACACCTTTGGAGCCCGAGGTAGCTGCGAAGCTGAGGTCAGTACTCACAATTCTCATGAATCTCAATATCTCATGGACCGCTAAATGCAGGCGAAAAATTGATTTCTATCTTATGCCCCTCATGTGTCGTGAGTCATGAATGCAATAATCACAGCAATTTTATTTCTAACGCATGTCATTGCACAACAGTCATGTATCTGTATGTCTGGAAATTTTTTATCTTCTTGATTGAGAGCTGAAAATTGCAAGAATGGCGTTCGCAGACAAGATTACTCTAGGACAGTCTGCAGTGCTAGGAATTATGTGAGCATTCCCTATCTAGCACTAAGCGCAGGCGTTCAATTCCATGTTCATTAGTCCAGGTGCTCACCTGACACAAAACCAGTTCAACTGGCTTGGTACAGTCTTTTACCTTAGCTACCTCACCTTCGAGGTCAGTAGATGGTCGAACTTCTGGCTTACCGACAATTGACCCCACCTTTGATCAGTACCCGCAAAATTTGGCATTGCAAAAGCTTCCAGTTGGCAAATGGATGAGGTGTGCCCCTTTTCTTATCTTGAAAAAAAAAGAGGCTTAAAAGGAACAACCAGCATTAACATCTTTATTTGGGCAGTTGCCTTGATTGCCCATGCGGGCTGCAAGTCTTTTGGATCTCTTCTTGCTGTCAGATTCATACTTGGAATGTGCGAAGGTGTGAATAATCCTGTATTTGGCCTGGTCTTGGTCCAGTCTCACATGTGCGAGCAGGTGCAATCACTCCCGGGTTTATGATAGTAACATCCATGTTCTATACTCGTGCGGAGCAGAATGTACGTACTGGCTATTGGTGTAAGAGATCTCACAATTTGAACAATGCTTGTGGACTGACGAACATCATCCAGTCTTGATGAATGGCTTTGCTATCATTTTTCTTGGATTCGTAGCCTTTGGTCTCCTTCATACTCGTGTACGTTTGGTGGTGAGTTCCCCAATGTGTTACTCACGAGTAACCTCCAGACTTCTGGCTTCATGCCTTGGCAATGGTCCTTCCTCTCAAGATTCGTTCAGCGAACTGCTACTCAAGTTTCTTTATAGGTTAATGGTGATCACTGGCCTCATCACGCTTGTGACTGCCGTTTTATTCTGGTAATGAAATTTCTTCCTTTCCCTTAAGCGGATTCAAGAATGCTTCTCATGTTAGGTTCTTATTTCCGAATTCGCCTACGACGGCTTACTTCCTAACTCCAGAGGAACGTGTCCAAGCCGTTCAGCGAATCAAGGGCAACCAAACTGGTATGGAGAACAAGTACTGGAAACGCGAGCAGTAAGAATTCATCTATATACAAGACTGAAGGCCATCCAACTTGTATCCAGGTTTGTGGAGACATTGATGGACCCAAAAGTATGGGTTATGGCCCTGATCGCCGCTGTTGCGTACGTATATTGTTTAACACCGTCCTAAGAAACTCAACTCTGGCATTTATGGCAGAAGCGTCGTTAATTCCGTACGGGTCTGATACCACTCCTTTACACTGTCTAACGAGTCCTTTAAGCTGACAAACCAACGACAAATTATCATCAACCAATTTGGATTCACACCGATAAATACAACCCTCCTTGGTTGTGTCGACGGTGTCGTAGAAAGTGGGTCGAATTAACTCAAATACATTCCCAACTGATCTCGACTTCTTTCTTCACTAGTCTTCACCATCTGGCTTGGGGTCGTCCTTGCCTCGTGGAGGGTTCTCGGCCGTGGATATGCTGCTGCTCTGATGTGTGTTCCTGCGCTGTTGGGCTCTATTCTTGTCAACACATTGCCCGACCACAATAAAGTGGGCCTCTTATTCTCGTACTGGATCTCGAGTGAGATTGTTATCCCACAATTTGCCGTGTGTCGTTTTCTGATACATCACGATCTGTTTCGCAGTATTCATTGTTGTGCCTCTCGTCATCCTATTGGGATGGGTTGGCTCCATTGTCTCCGGACATACGAAGAGTAAGTCGGGTTGTGCCTATGTCGATGACTGTTCATGGATCTTGCTCGCGGATTAGGAACGACGACGAACGCAATCATACTTATCGCATACGCAATTGGAAATGCTGCTGGACCTTTCATGTGGAAAAAGCCATACCAACCTCGGTATATTTTGTTCATTCTATATCACCTTCATCATACCCTTATCCCGGTTTGATAGAAACCACATACCCTGGGCAGTCATCTCCGCTTGCATGTTTGCCTGTCTACTTCTCCTTCTTCTTCTGCGCTTCATGCTTGCATCGGAAAACCAACGCCGTGAGACCGAGCAGAGGGACGAAAGGCATGATGTCATTTATATTGCTCAAGAACTACCAGACGGGACAAGGTTGGAGAAGAGAGTTGATAGGGCATTTCTTGATCTGACTGACATTCAAAATCGTGATTTTCGCTATGCGTTGTAAGAAATTACAGTAGCAAGTCTCATAGTCGTATAGTTGTTGTCTGGTTGTATCTACATAGCTCATTTGATGAAATTTGAACAAGGGGTGAGTTGCCCTCACCACGGTTGGTACAGTGTTATAATAAACTTTGTATGTGGCGTCATTCGTTTGGTAAAACCTGCAATATTGTCCAGCAAAAGCGATAAATGATCTTGATTAGTGAAGGAGGCCAGCATTGAGATACTGTAATTATCTTCGTCACCCGATGACTCGCCCGTCGCTGGCACGCTCACAAGTTTCTCGCCCATGTATGTTGCATATGGATATTTCACTGTGATAACTTGCATGCCAAATTGCTAGACCGGTGACCGGTCCGTATAGAAGACACATGACTTTTGGATGGAGTGTCTGTCGTATACAGACCGGTACAGCTGAGTTTCAATTGGCAGAGCGCGCATTTTGTCCGAAAGGCTTCATAGATTCTGACCAACCCTGAAGAAATATCACGTGCCCCTGCAAAATAACCGCGTCGACTCGACTGCAAGTACCTCCAGCTTTTTTATTTTGACTCCAGGGTGTTAATAAAGGTAAGACAGAGTGAGATAATTAATACGGTGATGCGACTCCTAACGGACTAGCCATGAATTTGCTGATTTTACATGATGTTTCCTGTATAAGTTACAAAGATTATAAAAGATCTAAGTAATGAAGTACACACTATAAGGTATTGAGTATGCGAGCCTGGTATACTTAATCCCGGAGACAGTCAAGAAAACCACGATAAGAACGACTAGTTAAAGTGAAATAACATAGGGAGATCAG
>Ga0307517_10000205_pt1 | contig 99965 bp, 97 predicted proteins | sample 23_EM_MG_FD_194515 | JGI IMG/M metagenome (GOLD analysis project Ga0307517, IMG submission 194515) | Populus trichocarpa ectomycorrhiza microbial communities from riparian zone in the Pacific Northwest, United States - 23_EM | ecosystem: Host-associated > Plants > Roots > Unclassified | place... | reverse complement strand
TTTCACCAGAAGTTCTTTTCCCCGATCTTGGGTTTCCCCTCCTAGTCTTGGGGGACCTCAACATCCACAACCCCCTCTCGGACCCTCTACGACACTTCTCACATCAGGAGATCTCGTCCTCGACTCCCTATTTTGAGAAAGCGGCAGAATCTGGCTTCGCCCTCCTGAACCCCCCAGGCGAGTACACAAGGTTTCCCTTGGTGGGCAAAGCTCGCCCTTCAGTCATAGATCTCGCCTTTGCAAACCCCCCCCTCCTCCCCCTGGTTAAGAGCTGGGAGGCCTCCCTCCCCTCAACAGGTTCCGACCACATACCTATAACAATCACTCTCGCCACACCCTCCCTGACCCGGAAACCCCCTCGCCCGAGATGGGCAGACACGGACTGGGTAACCCTGGACCCGATCATTAAGGGTTTTAAGGTCCAGACTGCACCGTCTTGCCCCACCCCCCCGAAACTGGACGAATGGATGTCAGAATCGCTAAACCGTCTTGTAGCTCTCCTCAAGGAACACACCCCCGTGTCCAGACCTTCCCATCACTCCAAACCTTGGTGGACCCCCTACCTGACTGTCCTCTGTCGTGAATATCACAAGGCTGCCAGAGCGGCCAGAAAGCACGACACCCCACACATGCGGGAAGTTGCCGGCACCTCCAAGGCGGGGTATTTCAAGGCGATCAAGGCCGCTAAGAACAAACACTGGTCCTCCTTTCTGCTGGCCGCCACCCCCCAGAGCCTTTGGACGGCTAAGAGGTTCGCCTACGGGCGTGCCCAGCTGCGCTTCCCCTCCCTCCCAGGGGCCGAGACCCCTCAACAAATCAACAATGTCCTTCTGGACCACTTCTTCCCCCCTAAGGAACCCTTCTCCCCGCCACCTAGGATTAGGCAAAACAAATCGGCACCCCCCCTAACGACAGAAGAGATAGCTGCGGCTCTCTCCAGGTGCTCCCCGACCGCGGCCCCGGGCCCGGACGGGATACCATACTCTACCTGGAAACAGGTCAACAAGATCAACCCATCAATCCTCCTCAATATACTGGCCCCGCTGGTCCTCCTGGGGTACCACCCCGCATCGCTGAAAGGCTCGAATGGCGTGGTGCTTGACAAGCCGGGGAAGCCCTCCTACGAATCGCCCTCCTCCTTCAGGATAATCGTCCTGATCCGCACAATCTCAAAGGTCCTTGAAAGGATCATAGCAACCCACCTACTGGCGGCAGCCCGGCTCAGAGGGCTGTTGCACCCCAACCAATGCGGTTCGCTCCCTGGGCTCAGCACCTATGACGCGTGCCTTACCCTCACCAACGACGTCAGAACCCTGCAGAGGCCCCGTCTCAAGGTCTCCTCCCTGTTTCTGGACATAAAAGCAGGATTCGACAACGTCGACAACAAAACCTTAGCCCGGATCCTTAGGGAAGGCGGGATACCCCCCTACCTGGTTTCCTGGGTTTCGTCCTTTCTGGGTGAACGAAGCTGCACCCTAGTCTTCCAAGGGGCCCCAGGAACCCCAGCCCCCATCAACGTCGGTGCCCCCCAGGGCTCTCCGATCTCCCCACTCCTCTTTCTTCTCTACGTTGCGCCACTACATTTTGGGATCCCTCAGGGTCTGATAATCTCGTATGTGGACGATTTCGCCCTCACAGTGGCCTCTCTCTCCTACCGCAGCAATATCCGCAGGCTCCAGGATCTGTTCGACAGGCTGGAAAGAAAGCCGTCACGCCTAGGCGTCTCCTTTTCGGACGAAAAGACAGAACTAATACATTGGAGGACCCCCAGCCAAAGACACTCGCCAAAGTGCGTCTCACCTATTCAAATCAAAGGGGAACTGTTTCGCCCCGGCAACTCTTTCCGCTGGCTCGGGTACTGGTTCACTCCGGCCCTTGACCCCGCTGCACATTTCTTTCGGCGCCTGGCCCTTGCCCAGAGCGCGTTCGCCCTCATTCGTCGCCTCAGTCCGCCCGGTGCGGGCCTCCCCCCCTACCTATGCCACAGATTGGCAACATCGTTGATTGCCCCCATCCTACTCTACGGCGCGGATCTGTTCACACCTAGCGTGGGAACGACAGCCCGCCTCGATACGTTCTGGTGGAAGGTCCAGAGGTGGACCACAAACTGCTTCTCAGCTACGCCCACCAGGATACTCTCGGTGGGGTCCTGCCTCTCACCTGTCTCCCTCCTGATCGCCCACCGGCAAAGACTGGCAGCTCTCAGGGTGGTCTGCTCCCCCCCTAGCTTGAACCCAGCGACAGCCCGCCTTCACCCCTCGTTCCCTTCGCTTTCGGCCCATCGGGCGCCTGATTCCTCACGGGCCGTAACCAGAGGCCTATCGTCCGTTTACCTCCCCCTACACTGGAAAACGCCCCGACCTGTCCCACCGATAAGGAACCACCTGCCAGTAGACCCGGTGGCTCACCGGACAATACCCTTCACCCTCGGGCTGTCTAGGATGCCTATGATCAACTCCCACCTGGTGTGCCCTGCCCCCGTCCTCCCGCCCCAGTCCCTGATGGACAGCACCTACTCCGCCCTGAAGAAGAGAGTAAGAGAGACACTCCTCGTGGAGTGGGCCTCCCTTTTCCCGACCCCGGGGTACTACCTGCACCCTCCTGCACTGCACCCGAGGCCTTTCATGGGCTTGGGCAAGTTTGTGGCCGGGAGAATCCACCAGATGAGAGCCGGAAAAGGTTACCTGGCCGCCCACCCAACCTGGAGGTCCCCCGATGCCGATACCTCCTGCCCCCGCTGCGGCTTGGAACCTGAAACCTTCGAGCATGCCGTCCTATCCTGCCCCTCAAGACAGCACAGCAGGTTGCGCCTCCTCCATGGCGTTACTGATGTCAGTCCCGAAGCCCCACTCTGGTGGTCCCTCCCCCTGCTCAAAAGACTCGCCACCTTCATAGGCGTCACCTCCACGGGATTTCCCCCCACGATGTTCCCTCCCACCACTCCCCCCTCTTCCCCCCCGTTCTCTCTCTCACCCCCCAGGGTGCCCCCCTTGGTTTTTCATCTTTTTTCGTTAGCGGAGGTATAGGGTGTTTGGGTTACTTTCCTTTGGCTTATGTAGGCTTTCCTTTCTAGACAACTAAGTTGTTAGTTTGTACTTTCCTTCCTATATGTGGCCGATGGCCCGGCGGAGGAGAAACCTGCGCGATAGTGGATACTTAACTGGTGCCATGACTTTCTTATGTTTACGTTTTTGATTTATAGGTTTTGTTCTCTCCATAGCTAGCGCTGCATGAGGCTTTTTGTACCTAGAAACAATGAACGCAGGATTACAAAAAAAAAAAAAAAAACCGACCAAGAGATAGGCCACGAACCATCTCTCCTCCACCTCCGGCGATTGAAATCTCAAACACCATGGGATATCAACCTCACTTTCCCCCACCCACCTCTCTTCCCCCATCATGGCTGCGGCCTAGGGGTTGACGTTAAGCCATCTCCCCTCCTCTCCTGAGGCACGCCTGCCTCCCCTCCTTGGGGTTCTTGTTCGTGTTCATCGTTGACATCCGCTCATGAAGTTCGGTTCTCCCCCTTACCCCGCACTTGCTTTGCACCTCGCTTAGCATCTTACACAGTCGGAAAGCTTCTCGCTTCGTTCACGGTCGGCGATACGGCGTCCGGACTCTTGGTCGAAGTAAGGCTTCGGTTCTGCTGGGCTTGTGTCCCTGATGGGGAAAGCTTCAGTTAGTAACATCACGGTCTCGCTCGGTTTCGCTGTCGTCCCAAAAGCCCTTGCTATGGCCCGTTAGTCGGTTGTGGCTAGCCCGCTCGCGATCCTTCCTCTACCCCCCTCCCGGTTCCGTCCGCTGGCACCGTACTGCCCCATAAGCTGGCACCTTACTGCTACACCGCTCCCTGGCTGGCACCCTACTGCTCCCCACCGGCTGGCACCCTACTGCTACTCACCAGCTGGCACCCTACTGCTACTAACCGGCTGGCACCCTACTGCTACTCACCGGCTGGCACCCTACTGCTCCTCCTCCGATCGGTTGACCCCTCCTCGGTTACGCCTAGTCATGGTATAGCACTGCCTCCGTGGCTCTGTCCAACGCCTTGGATCGTTGTAATGACCTGCCCGACCGTACATCACGGTTTTGGTGGGCCCTCTACTGGAGTTTTTCTATGTTGCCGGTCAACAATCCTCTCCCCGCAGGCAGCGTTTCTGGCCGTTAGAGTCTTTTCTTTTGTTTTGGTGAACCTGCAGAAGGGTTTGGGTCTCTCTACCTGTACGTTTCTATGTATTGTTTCCTTACGTATCTGGGGTTTCTATCTTGGGTGCTAGGCGGGGGGGACTTTTCCTATGGATTCGGGGTGCTTGATTTTTCCCATAAAGAGGTGAAGCGGGTCGTGCCTATTGTTTATAGGTTTTTTTCTCTCCATAGCTAGCGCTGCATGAGGCTGTTTGTATCTTAAAACAAATCACACATGATTACAAAAAAAGAAAAAAAAAAGAAAAAACCGCCCAAGAGATAGGACCCGGCTGGCACCCTACTGCTACTCACCGGCTGGCACCCTACTGCTCCTACTCCGATCGGTTGACCCTTCCTCGGTTACGCCTAGTCGTGGTATAGCACTGCCTCCATGGCTATTGTCCAACGCCTTGGATCGATGTAATGACCTGCAAGACCGCGCGTGTGGTTATAGTGGGTCCACGGTTTCCGTGTTTTCCCCTGTCGACGATCGTCCATCCACCCCCCTCGAGCCCGCGTTTCGGTTGTTTGAACAGGCGGTTTCTTCTGTTTTGGGGAGCCTGCGAAAGGGTTTGGGTCTTTCTACCTGTACATTTCTATGTATTGTTTCCTTACGTGTCTGGGGTATATTATCTTAAGTGCTAGTCGGGGAGACTTTTCCTATGGACTCGAGGTGTTTGATTTTTCCCATGAAGAGGTGAAGCGGGCGGTGGGTTTGCATTTATAGGTTTTTTTCTCTTTATAGCTCGCGCTGCATAAGGCTTTTTGTACCTAGAAACAAATAACGCATGATTACAAAACAAAAAAAACCCCCCCCAACCAAGGAATAGGATCTTCACGCAACCATCTAAGTAATACAACACTTGGATACTGGAGCACGGGCCAAGCCCTTTGCCAGTGACATTCCTGTGGTGCAAGATATGCAATCCTATTACTCTACTTCTTACGCAAACCTCTACGGCTCGAACGCGAGCACCTAGTCCTCTAGCGATTGAACTTTGTACCTTCCGGTCTTATGATGATAAGACTTCCTCCAACGAGACTATGAAGATAGTCGACCATCACGATATGCACTACCATTAGTTGTTCTCCGTTTAACGAAACACCGTCGGGAATGTGTTTGTTACAACAATAGATACATAGTCTTCCTAGGTGAAGATCCTTTTTCGACTGAAAAGCCTTTACGTGTTAGGCAAGTCATGGGTAGTCAGTAGATGCCCTCAGGGGTAAGGATAGGCACCCAATGCAGATACCTATATGTCGCTTACCTGGGTGCTCTTGGGCAGATTAGGTTGTGATATTGACCATCTAGGTGCACTGGGCGGACAGAATTCAGGTTGTGTTTCACCCCACGAACTAGGATGCAACCATTCTCCTGGCGCCCTCTCAGGGCGGGCTAGGCAGACAGGACGATCCAGACGGATTTCTTGCATCCAGACGCAATGCCTTTCAGTCCAAAGCAAATCAATTTTCTTGCTAGCGAAGCCTCACTCGTTCATAGGCCTCAATAAATTCAACACTGGTCGATTTCAAGTTCATCAAATGAGGTCTGGAACGAGCTATCTCCGAGCACAACCATCCTGTGACTCAGACCTCTCCCTCACCTATCCTAGATGCCAGGAGGCACTTGAAACCTTCAACCATGGTATCCTGGTATGCTCAGCTAATGTGCCTGCAAGTGAGCGCCACCTTCAAGTAGTCTCTGACCTGATCTTCAACACCTCTATTTTGTCCTCTGGCTCCCTCTTGGGAGACCTCTCCCAGTACATCAGATCCACGATACCTACATTCGCTCTAAGGATGCTTTCCCGTCCTACATCAGCCACCCTCTCAGTTCCTTCATGTTCGTCTACTTGTGTTTTCTTTGAGTTCTGTATGTCGTCTCAGGAAAACTAACTGCGTATTGTTTAAATTTGATATCCATATATTGCCACCCCTAGTTACAGGTGGGTTTCCTTACTTTACTTTTGTGATTTTCACCCTCACCTGTAAGCCAGGGCCTGGTACAGACTGTTACAGGGTAGCTAACACGTTAGGATTCTGGGCTAACTAGGCCAAGGATATTCGAGACAACGGAATATAGGTCAGGAAGGCTCAAGAAGAATTGTTTGATAAAGTAATAGAAGAATATCGTAATAACTTATAATATTGTTAAAATCTCTTCTCCGTTGCTTGATGCTGTTCTCAACCATCGGGGAGAGCCCTTCTATTTATACTAATGTTCACGCTACTTGGACTTCTCTAGTAAAGAAATATCTTTCTAAGAGTTCAGTTCGTCAGAACAAAGTGCGAACACTGTTTGACCCTGAATCCTGCCCAGCTTGACCCTGAGAATCTCCCGACTGCTATTTCTTCTGAGGGTGTCCCCACTCCACCAGTAGTCAGTCTTCGATCTCTTCGTCCTGATAGACTATAATGGAATATGCAGTCTAAATGGCTACATACCAATAGTATCATGAATATGGAGTGATCAAGTCCGATATTCATCTATCAATGCATAATGCTTATGCATTATTAAGAGTAGAGAACTGGTTCTCTATTCATCGTTCAAATCAGTTAGCCATATCTTGAAACGTGAACTCTTTGTGGTTCCTGAGTAGTCTTCCAGATGCCTCCAGGAAGTCCCTACTCAAGAAGCTTGGGTTCGGATATATGCTCTCCCCTATGGTGGCATATACCTCGCGCATAATTATGCAAGCTATTCCCGCTAGGGTAATACTGACCCCTTATTTGAACCCGTTCAGTGGCTGATATTTTCTTTGTTTGTTCATTTTAGAATTTGGGTTTTGTTTTCAACATAGCCAGTACTCCATGTGGTTTCTTGCATCAGCAAAATGGTGGCCTGCATCAGACACAGTCGTGTTGCTTCCTGACTCCCCTGGCCTGGACTCTGCGTCCTGTGCGTCCTGTGCGTCCTGTACCTATGCACCACATCTGGTTGCGTCTGGTGCGTCTGGAAACCCTTTCCTACACTGTGTGCCGTCCAGACATATGTAACCAAGCAACCCTGCCTCCCATGCATCGTGACTTAAACCTCAACACCATCGCACATCAGGATTCACCACTACCCCTGATTCTCCTTTCAGCCTTCTTTGTCTTCTAGTAGCCCAGTTGTGAGCAAGGAGTATTTCTTGGCAAAGAAAATATACTTAGGCCTGGCACCTGGTGCGAAAGCCATCGTACCCTTAATCTTAAATTTACCCTAAAGACCCCGGGCCAGAGTCACACTGTCACTCAGAGTTCTATTTTCAGAACTTTATCTTTGAGGCAGCCAAAATGCCAGCTTCCTCCAGTCTGAAAGCAAGTTATAGCCCGAACACTCTCTAGTCTAGCACTCACTGGCAGGCTGTTCATGGAGGTTTCTCGGCACCTAGTAGCCCCCAACGCGACGCGACTCACATAAACTCTTTCATCAACACACCCAACACCCACATTTCCGAGGACCAGCTGCAATACTCCATCCCATCCACTAAACCAATCCTAAATGTTATAACTGGAAGTTACTGGGCTCACTGCCAGCTCCATACTGGTATAGGATTCATCCCTACAGGGCTATTATTCATGAAGTTACAAAGCTGGTGATCTTTGAATTAGAAGGCTGATTCCTCCACAACCGCTCAACCGATCTTGACTCTGTTTATGGGAGGTTGTTGGGCTCGACGCCAGCTATCCAATGGTATAAGGTACATCTCTATCGCATCAAAGCTCAGGAAATCGCTGTCTTCTGTGGAGAGGATCTTTATAGTAGCCCTGGCGATACTTTACTCGACGGCTGATTACTCCACAACCGCTGGACGGATCTTGATGCTCTTTGCAGGGGATTGTTGGGCTCGATGTCAGCTTCCCAACGGTGTAAGGTACGTCTCTGTCGCATCGAAACCCAGGATATCGCCGTCTTCTGTGGAGAGGATCTTTATAGTACTAGCCATGGCGATATTTTACTCGACGGCAGATTACTCCACAACTGCGTGACGGATTTTGATGCTCTTTGCGGGAGATTGTTGGCCTCGATGTCAGCTTCCCAACGGTATAAGGTACGTCTCTGTCGCATCAAAACCCAGGAGGTCGTTGTCTTCTGTGGAGAGGATCTTTATAGTAACCCTGGCGATACTTTACTCAATGGTAGATTACTCTACAACCGCTGGACAGATTTTGATTCTGTTTGCGGGAGGTTGTTGGGCTCGCCGCCGGCTTCACAAGGATATATGATTCATCCCTCCGCGACCTTTATTTATGATGTTACAGGGTCTCGGCTAGGGGAGGTCCCCAGGAGCCTGAGGCTGAAGGGGGGGTTAAACTTGCCTGTGAATGGGTATTTTGTTAGAAGGCTCAGGCTGCTTATGAGTATCATGATGGGTGTTTCTATGTGGATTAGCCTGTATATTAGAACCATAGTAGAATAGTAGTAAATTTAATTGTTTGATAGCATGAAATCTAGTATTGTGACTGAGGTGACCAAGGTCAGAAACTGGTAAAGGGGGGACCCTTCGCTTATCTCAGGAAGATATGGTTCAGTGTCAGGTGGCATCCTGAGTATTAGGTGCTGCGTCCGGTGCGTCCTGAGTCTTAGGTGCTGCGTCCGGTGCGTCCTGAGTCTTAGGTACTGCGTTCGGTTGCGTCTGATGAGTTGTGTGGTAGCATGGTTGCGTCCTGATTCGCGATTGGCATTCTGGCGTCCTGTGCGTCTGATGCACAGGACGCTCAGAATGCAAGCCAGAATTTTTGCTGATGTGTACCTTAACAATGAATACAATCTCATGATATAAAAAAAGATATATAAAATATAGCCCCCTATTTCCTTGGTTCTTTACACTATCTGGTTTTTCTTTCACAATTCCTGTACTTCAGAACTTGGATATAACTTCTTCTATTCAGATAACCAAGACCCATGCCAAGAACTACAACCCCTGACCCTAATCTGCCGTTATGCAATCAGCATTGAACTACAAACCAGAGATCGGCATTTCTGAACCTTCACACCAAGTAACTATCATTGCTTAGAACCTTCCTGTCAGTTGTTTGCCTTAGACTAATATCCAGTGCCAACACCCCTTTACGCTATCATCAAGTAGTATGCACTCCATTAACAGCAATAACAGCTTCAATATATTCCTATATTGTCTCACTGGCAGTAAAGGCAGCAACCTCCTGTAGACTAATCTGGTCCCACTACTCCTAAATTGCTACTACCATAGCAGCTTTTCCCTGAACCCGTGGCCTTTGGGCCTCCAGCATACTCTTCAACGGGTTCCAGACATTTTCTATAGATTTGATATATGGCATGCATTAAGCTTCATTACAGGACCCCATATTCGAGAAGTGAGAACAAAATAACCTATGTTATTCTCATAAATAAGCTGAAAAAATCATCCAAATTGGTACAAAACTGCGTGACAGAGCTCATTGAAGTTGTCTAACTTTAAAGAACACTCTTATTTAGTTTTTGTCCAATTTGCACTATTGTTTTTCTAATACGCAGTTAATATGATGCTGCTCTTAATGCCCATTTGTCAGATATGGGACTATAATTACGACTAGCAACCATGGAGGCCAATTCAATATAGGCATACCATACTTCTCCTGTAATGCCTGGGTATATATTACCAAGGCCCCATCCTTTATAACTCTTAGTATTTGCTATACCTGGGCGCCCTCCTCACACCAAAATGGCCACAGTCCTGACGTTAAAACATGGTTACAATAAGTATTTACTGTTATTGTACCCTAATCATTGCACTTCAAAACAGAAGAGATATTTTGAACAGGACCTTATTCCTCCCTAAATTATCATTGTATGCTACTACTTGAACTGGAGAGAGATACATACCTCCTCAAACACCTCTCCAGCACAATCTATTATACAAATTATGCAACTTGTGTCAAACAACCACATGTAGCATCTATGGGTTTATATCACCTGTTGTTAATTCCCACAGGTCAAGTCTTGGTCGTCAAGAGTAAATTGAACGTATTTGGCCTTCTGGCTCTTATCGCAGAATTGCTTTTTCCATACTTTCTACCTGTAGTAGCCCTTAAGAACAAATGCTTTTCGGAGGATCTTCTAGGCAGCACTAACCCCACAGATATCGGCACTATCTGCTAAAATCATCTCACAATACTTCAAGTTCACTTCCCTTGCTACTATAGCAATAACTCCTCTGTAAGTTTTAGGAACGATAGAGTATACCTAACCAGTTCTCTTTTTTGGAGTTGCCGGTATATGGCAGTTATCTGATATGGTTGTGATTGCCAAGTTCTGGTATTTGGCAATTCAGTAATAAGTCTCAGGCCAACTTGCTTCAAACCGCAGTGTTTGGACAATACACTACTACTTATATAAGCTTTCTTTCATTTTCACTTGTGGCATGGCCTAACAACAATTACCTACCCTCTGGTTTTAGTATCATTGCCATTTGAACATATGATAAAGCTTATAATAATAGTGCAAAATGTTTTTTAGAAAGTTATATCATTATATTTGATCAGGATCTTACCTGCTTCTTTGTATATATACAAGAACCTTCGCACATTTTCTACCCCCCCCCCCAGCAACCCATGACAGGGCTCCCCTGTTTTCGAATACTTCTTGCCTAGGACCAGTACAGTGCCTGGCAGCCAAAACCCACCCTTCACCCAAAGTTCTTTGAGAATTCGAACATACTGAACTATCCTGAGTCGATAAAAAACTTTAAAAATACTCCCTCTAGTCATTCTGCCGATAACCCCGTTCAAAAGCCTCCAATTTCTTTTATTTTATTCTCATCTCATTGGTGAATCCAAAATTGTTGATCGGAATCCTGTTGCAGAGGGCTGTTTGATAAGGTTGGGCAACACCCCCAATTCCAACTCTAATCACATCCATGACTTCCTGTATGACCTTACATCAAATCAAAAACTATACACTAGTTCTAATTTGTTGTTTAAACAATTCTAGAGGAATTTCAATATATCATACCTTCTCAAGAAGAAACTATTCCCAATTTAGAAATTTTGCGTCAAGTTGGCCGCGAGGGCAGGTTTTGGTTGACCGGCACCATACTAGAATTTGTTACCGGCCAGATTAGGCAGCCAGCGGCTCTACTTGGTGAGGAGATGGACGCTTTCAGCCACTTTGGTGCTCAAATGACTCAGCGATGGTGGTCAGCTTAAATATTCGCCTTCACTCAAATCGCTCCGAAACAGCGTTAGCGTGCTGGTAACGAATTCGGGTGTTTCAGACCGCCCAAGGGATAGCGAACGTTTTACCCGTATTTTGTGAATATCTCCACCCAAATTAACCTGCCTATTCAACCCACATCCCCTCCTCTCCCCTCCCTACCTTCCCTCCACCCTTCCACCCTCCCTACTCCCAGCCCGCTTTCTTCCCCTTTTTCTCTCGTGATTCTATTTATCGATACCCTCCGGTACGGGTTCATGGACGTAAGTCAAGTAGGAAGTGTTCTAGAAGAGTAGACGAAACCATGGTGCTGACACAGATGACATATTTCATCACCCTACCCGCATAATCCCGAGTTTAGCGACCTCTTTTTATTTTTACTCGGAGGACGAGTGACAATGACGGAACAAACGCTCGGAAGCGAAGGATGAGCACCAGGAAAGGTCACCCACGACTCACAAGACACCCGTCATGCTTGGCGACCAACAGAGCAAGCGAGCAATGCTGCGGGAGTGGAGAGATGAATGGGTAGGAATATTACCAATGCTTAAACCAGTAAAAAACAAAGAAAGAGCCACCCAACAACCCCACCCTAAAGCTAGAAACCTCCCTCCTTACCAAAAGAGTAAAATTTAGTCGCGCGCTTTCTCTTTTCTTTTTTTTTTTTAGTTCCGAAAGTGGGAGAGAAGTTTCCGTGCAATGTTCGATTCACACTGGATTTGCGTTTCCTGCAGAGATAGAAATTGAGTGTATTTTTACCCCCGATGCGTGCACATACACACACTCGAGAAAAACGCGAACCCGCGAAAAAAAGGAAGGCAGAAGGGAAGGGGAGGGGAGGGAAAGGATACCCCATCGTATTTTAGTATGCGAGTGAGGGAGCGAGAGAATTTAGCAAAGACAAAGTGGCCCGCCTGCGGAGCGGGTGTGTCGACTAGCGAATCCAGCAGGGTCCTCTGGCAGTTGACCTAGTGAAAGCACAAAGTTATATTTGGGTACCTGGCGGAACTTTAGTTATCCGAGGACAACATCGGGTGAATCCCGCCGTTGGCTACGGCAGTGTTCGCGCTCGCTTCGGTGTGGAGGAGACCCCTGCTTTAGGAGCGGTTGGCAGTTAAAGGATACCGGTACAGTGCCGTTCAATCGTCTCGTACGAGTGCCAGTGCAAGTCCATTTAGCATTTGCTAGGATCCCTTGATATGCTCTCCAATGATGCGGTACAAGTGCCAAGGCAGATGTTTTTGTACGAGTACAGGCAAGGGGGTATTTCGTTAGTTAACCGCCCTTGTCTTGCACGAAAACATCTCCCCCACTACTTCTAAGTTTCTGGAGTACCCTGCCGGTAAGACGTTTGGAGGGGATTACAGTCTTACTGGTACATAGACTAACAGTCTGATACCCTCGACGAACTTGGGCGGATGAAGAACAGGGGTGTGCAAAAACGCAAATCATCAAGGTTAGGGTCATATATAAAAATGACTGGTAATTGATCCTAGTTTGCCTCCCCCAGTTTGGTCGGCGGTACTGCCTTGAACAGTACCGGTGCCCCGATTTCTCCCTCCTAGTGTCCCCTACTCTTGGGAGTTCTCGAGTCTCGTGGGATTTTAAGGTTCGATCTCATACAACATGCCCAGCAGAGTCAACCACCATTGCAATACAGCTCAGTACTGTCCCGTATCGTACCGTATTATATGGTTCAGCAGAGAATGCAATAAGGTATGGTAGTAAGGGTGTGAACATCAAAAACTACATTTAGAACTACAAGAGCCTGCGTCTGCGCAGGCATTCCTACAAAATAAGGAGATGCAGGGAAAATTGTATTATCATACGGGAACGTTAGGATGAGGCTACCCCGCGGCTCATCACCTTATGTATCTCTCACTAATCTAGTCCTACTTGAGTAAACTACTGGCAGGAAAATTCAAGCCTACCGCTCGACCCATCTCATCCCATCCACCCCATCCCATCTCATCCCATCCATCCCATTCCTATTTTCCCCCACCTTCCTTCTTTCTATCCCACTCCTCCACATCCTTTCCCAAGCCCTATGGTACCTCCCCCTCCTCCCTCCCATCCATCCATCCACCCCTAATTCTGTCCCCCTTGGCCGCTGTCATTGCCGCCCTCGCCTGTCTCTCTCGCGGCTGTGAGAATACAAGCAGAGCAAGACCCCACCGGGAGGCAAATGCCGAAACCCTACCACCATCAACGATCCCTCGGTCAATCCTAGCCTACCACTGGTCCACTGCCCGTCCGTCCTTACCCCAGCCAAAGCCGCACATGCTATGATACCCAAAAAAGTACCATACCCAGCAGAAAGAAAACAAAAAAAAACAAAAAAAACAAAAAAAACAATCAAGGAATGGAAAAGAAAGGGAAGAAAAAAAATGCACACAGACAGGAACACAGGCCCGCACGCACCAATGGCGCACCTACAGATTCTCATCGCAATTCCGTCCCAGATGGAACCCACTATCTGTCGGCTGTTGATCAGATTTGCCGGAATTCCAGAAGAGTAGAAGCAAACAAACTACTTCCACCCATCCTTTACTCCCTACCCTTCACTTCTTTTACCACCGCTTACCTACCCCCCCCCCCTCCATCTACCCACCGCATACATGCATAACTAATACCACCGCATCCGCCCTCTTCTGTTCTAGCCGACATCAATGCATATTCCCAAAAAAGATTCCGGATTAATTTATACATCTGTGCTAGTTAGTATCCCTTCGTCAGCGGTTCCCCGTGCTCTTTATTAGAGCTGGCCCATCCACCCCCTCCTCCTCCATCTTGGTTCTTCCGTGTCTATGCATTACTTTCCTATCGTGATTTTGTTTTCAACTTTCTTTCTTCTTTGACTGGTATCAAATATCCTTTTTCATTTTGCACAATTCAGTCGTTATTCATTGCTTTCTCGTACCATATCTTCTATCTGGTTCAGACCTCAACCCTTGTCAACATTGGAATAACACAGGACCCCCAATTACACCCTTAAGATTTCCACAGTTTTCCTTCTGGTCAGAACATTGAGGGGTATATATATAAAAGATAAGATAATCCACATTTTCTACACAAAAAAGTATAGACAGAAGCGAAGGGTCAGCCGTCATATCTAGCAATGGCTTCTATTCCGGAATCGAGACACAGGATCAGAGATTTTATCTCTGACCTCCCGCCAGAGTTGTCCAGGCTCATACTTTCGCAACTGGAAATCCAAGATGTTTTCATGTGCGCCGCCGTTTGCCGTGCATGGCGCTCCCACACGAGAGTCAATGATAGCTTGTATATCCCACATCTTCTCCGCAAATACAATAATATCACACACGGACTGGATCCAATACCCACAAGGGCGAACGCTAGCCAGGAGCTACTTCAGCGATTCCCCCACCTATCTGCGTCCTCCTATTTTTGCAATCCAAAATCGCTCCGTGATTTAGCCTTGCGGGATGTGCGCTTGCAGCGCAAGTGGGAATCTGGAATCCCTTGGAGGAAGGCGAACCTCAATTCCGTCATGAAACATAACGACGTTATTTTCTCAGTTCTGGTTGACCAGGTGTACAGTTTGGTTGTTAGTGGGGACCGATCCGGCGGCGTCGTTTTCTGGAGTACACGCACGGAAGAGATGATCAAGAAACTAAATTTAGCCCAGGAGCCCAGTGAGGATGTTCCTGCTATTAGCCCTGCCATATCGGCGATGGCACTGAAAGACGACCACTTGGTTATCGGGACATGGGTATGTATCTTCTGCTGACCCCATTCGATCCCGGATCGTCCACCTTGCCAGTGTTCTTATATCTTGGTGCGCCCTGCTAATACCAATTGGCCCACGATTTCAGCATATGACTGTGCACATTGCACGCAGGGATAGCAAAGACACCCCCATCGAGAATCGGGCGTTTTCTATAGTCTCAAGTTTTCCGGTCCCTTCACCAGTTATCAGCATTCTCCTCGAGGGAAAAACGTGTATCGTTGGCTGCCACAATGGCGAAGTTCTATTTCATGATATTGTTGGAGAAGACCCCAATCCCACCAACGGGGAAGACACGAAACCCGTTTACAACCCTACCCACCTCCTCACCATTCAGATCCCCGAACGAACGAGAACCAGCCAAATCAGATACAATCTTTCTATGTACTACCGCAAGCCTTTCCTTTTCACATCATCAGACCTCGTATCCCAATTGACGCCCAAGAGAATGGACCGGGATAACAAACTGGACCTCTGGGAGTATGGCCATAAAGAAATAACAATCAAGAACTTTTCCGGGAATGCGTCGGGAGTTGGTCCTGACAACCTGTGTATGCTGCGGCCACTGTGTGATGAGGGGGACCTGCTTGTAGCTTGGCCGGGCTTGTCGGTATACAGCCTTGGAAACTTCAATTCCAGTTTGGTCTGGACCCCAAAGTCCAAGGTACTTGTGGAGAAGGCGCACTCGCAGTCTGTAAGATGCATGGGCACTGTGGATGGGTTTTTCCTAACGGGTTCTTTCGATAATGTGCGCAACCCACGTGTTTTCACTTCGGTATCCCCGATATCACCTTTCTAGATCGTGCACTAAAACCTAAGACAGACTGTAAGGATATTCAACAAGGATGGAGCACCAGTCTATAAACCATTCGTTCATCAGGGAGCGGTCAACGGTCTAGCTGTAAGTATACAATTAAACGCCAACAAGTGAGGTGGGGGCGGATGGATAAAATTGTGGATGGTTCTTAACTCACCTGAGCTTTTGGCAGACTGATCCTTGTTTCTTCGTGAGCGTATCTGACGACAAGACCGTGATGCTCTGGGATTTCACACCGCCATCGTATGAAACCGGGGGGTCCACACTCTCATCACCGTCCGTCACTTCCACACTCTCATATTCGGAGTCCAGCTGTTCACCCACAACTAGCCCTCCTTCTACCCCTGGCCTATAGCTAATTACTCACTCAAATTAAAACCAAGAACCAGCAGGTACGACCCCCACTCTTCCCCCTGTTTCCTGCGGTCAATTCTCACCAACCTCATATCCAGGCCACTATAACCCAGCTCAAACGGTCCACATCACGAAGGAAAGAGGCCACCCCATCACCATGAATCACACAATACCTCACTCAATTTTAATCGCTAGGGACCTAATCTTCCTGCTGAGGGCAGAGAGGGCGGGGTTTGATCCCTAACCCAGTCAGCCTGGGTTCGTAAAGCGCTCAAGAATCATATAATGCAGCCGTTGATCGGACTCACTCACCACCCACCATTTCCCCACATTGCCTCATATTTTAACACTCCACTCCGCTCCTTTCAGCGCCCCCCCATCCCCCGTCCTACTCGCTTTGTTTTAGCTTTCTTTCGTTCTTTCGTCCCCTCTTCTAGTCTTTTTAGCAAGTGGGTATTAGCAGCTCATACCGGTAGCATGTTGTTATAGAGATAGAACCTGTTTTTGCTCCTCTTTTTTCTCTCTTGTCCCTAGCCTATCATTATTAGTTATTAGTCTTTATATCCTGCAACCCCCCTCCCTGCCGGTTTTATCTTTAACCATCCAGTCCGTCTAGTCTGGTCTGGTCTTTTAAGTTTTCTAAGTAGTAGTAGGCGTTATGATGATATTATTCAAGTTCTGGCGGTGCAAGTATTATATTATCAGACTGCAGAGAGTGGTATGATAGATTATACTACTCCATGTCTCGATATAATTTGTATATTAACTTATAAAAAAAAGATACCCCAACTTACACTTGATTTACAGTAATCACCATTCTTCACTACTGTAAATGGTCGCTACTTATACGCAACCTGGAAACCCCCCCCCCCCGTACAGTAGATACCAAACTATCATACACCCCCTTCCTTCCTTCCTCCCCCGCAATACAATAAAGCCAAAACCCTAACTCTAATCAACCCCGCATCTCTCCCTACTGCACCAATTTACCGAATAGGTGCACACCCCGAGTGGATCCAGTCAGGCAGGGCCTTCCCTCCCACCTTCCCGCCTTCCATCCGCCCTTCCTTCCTTCCTTCCTTCTTCCCCCTGACATGATGCCAACGTTCAACCACACAGCCCCACAGAACATCCCCCTCCAAGCAGCCCAGCACGATCACTATCAAAGCAGGGGGCATAAGGAGGGGCCCTCCCTACCTGCCAAGTTATGCTATCCAATGGCCAGTGCGTACGGCATACCCTGTACTAGGTTAATTGATATTAAACCCTGGGACTTCCTTTTCTGGCAAAAGGAAAAAGAGGTTATTATAATACTACCATACCGACAACTCGCCAGAGGAGGAGAAAGTGGAGGTAGGCAGGAAAAAAGGCAAACCCACAAAGAAAGAAACCCAGCAACCCATCCATCCATCCACCCACCCCAGCTTTCCTCCGAATTATTTGAGATCCCAACGGTTATCCTACCGGTGCTCCGAGTACCGTTATTATTGTAAATATCCCCGTCGGCGGGCCCCAGCCAGGATTGGTTTCGCTCTCTCGTTCGTTCGTTCGTTCGTTCGTTCACAAGTTATAATAATAATAATAATATAATGTAATATAAACAGAACTCGTGACTAGGCTAGTTAATAGTTATCTATTGTATTGTTAATACGACCGGTGGGCCGAGAGAGTGAGTGTGTGAGTAGGCTCCGTCGGCTGAGGTTATATTGTGATATAATCCTTCTCGGGGGACTTCTGGGGCTCGGAATCCGGGGGGGGATGACAGACTCTGTGGTGGTACAGTACGGTAAGTAAGCGTATCGTAAGTTCGCCCAAGGAATGGGTATACGAATCATATAATTCACCAATTACAGTATTCCGTTTTCTCTCTCGTCTTTTTTTATTTTTATTTTTTATTTTTACTTTCCTCGTTTCGAGGATAGATTGCCGGTGGTATATAATAAGTACGGTAGGTTACTAGGCTCTGTGGTGTAATATGCCTGCTGGTCGAGTATCGTAACATATCATACGATATATCAAGGGGAGATGAGAAACGCTTGAGCTGCACGGAAGAGCACAACCACTCACTCTCCATATTCAATTCCAACCTGAGTGGGATACGGTATAGGGATTAACTCAGCACCCTATTATACCATAGCAGTACAGCATCCTTCTCTCTCTTCAAACAAGTTCCCCAATACGCACTGACTTTCACCAGCACACTACGGATAAATCCAAAGATAAACGTAAATAACACAACTGCTAAGAAAGAGAAAAAAAGCATGAAAACCCACTAGAACAACGCATATCAAGACCGCAAACCAACCCCTCATTCATTCCCCCCGCGCGCCACTTACAGCGCCATCCTCATCCTCGCCTTTAAAATTTAGATGCTTCCAGTCTTCAATCTACCATACCCGCGTCAGCATATCCGGGGTTCTCGTCTCCGCTAAAAATAGCCCCTCCAAGACACATATCATAAGTAAAAAAGTAATGCAGAAAGAGCTCACCTCTTCAATAGTGCTCCGCAAACGATCACGGATAGCCTCGACCGCGTGGCTGCCAAGGAACAGGCGGAGGGGGGGGTGCTTGGAGTGGCCGAGCTGGAAACGGAATTTTCCGACATGTTAATAACTATTACTACCTTTGATCTGTAGATATAGGCTCAAATGCGAAGGGTTGGTGGAGGAGGAGGAGCGGGTGAGTGCACGGGTTAATTTTGGTATCACGATGTTTCGTCCTTGCGGTGTGATGGTTGCCCGTCGTCGCTTACGCTCACCCACACCATCGAGAGGAAAGGAACGGGGATGGATATGCGATGCATGTCAGACGTATAAATATGCGAGAGCATGGAGAGTCTTTTTATTTCCTTCTAGAAGGATTATGGAAGATTCATGCTGTGTAAGCGTAAGAGGGAGGAGGAGGGAATGAATGATAGTGAAACACGACGCCGGTGATTCCTGGTAGATGGCCTTATCTCATTTTGGAGGGGAGTCATTGCGTTTACGGCGGTGTCCGGACCCCATTGTGGCCGAGTGGTAGGGATCGCTCGCCTCTTGCAAGTACTTCCATACAATCTATCTATACTCACCCACAAATCTAGCTAGGAAGAAGGGAAGGGCAGGCTACTGCTTACACTTCTATTCTTCCTTTTTCTACACCGACTCTTCCCCGGATCTTTCCGTCGCACGATGATGGGCTATGATGTGCACTGTGCGATGTGCGGGTGGGTAGGTAGTGCTGTCACAGTGCAGGTAATATATGAAACGCAGGCGGTGATGACGATGGTGACGATGGTGAGATGAGAAATCAATACCCTTACCTCCCAAGTTATTTCTGCGATTCGAACAGCGCTTGTAGGTTCTTTGTACTTGAGCCAATCTATCATTCGCGTGGCGTGTTGTGCCGGTGAGTTGGTGGCTCTATATGCGTCCGCTGGGGGCTTGAGCAAAAAGTGCCCCCACATTGGCGCTGGGCCATTGAGGTCCTCATCTGGTCTAACTCATCAAAAGGAATCAGGCCCTGGCTAGCTTGGAAGCAGGCGAGATGGGTTTGACGTGTATTATGAGGGAGGCGGGGCCTAACCCGTCTCGTCTGGATAGACCAGGCACGACTATTGTTACCTTGATTCCCAACGGCTCAACTTCGTACATCAATGACTCGGCGAGGCCTTCTATAGCCCACTTAGCTGCACAGTAAGCTATTCGCTTGGTCAGAACTGCAAGAAAATATTCGGCGCTTAAGACGGCAGGGAAGATATACGCCCTAGACCCGGTATCCCGAGTGTGCCCGCAGTAGAGCCAAAGACAATATACATCCCAGATCCCCGCCCGCGAAGGTATGGCAATGTTAGTTGGAATATGTTTGCTGTGCCAATCAGGTTCGTCTCAAACTGCGCACGGATCTCATGCTCGTCCTGGTCCTCACAGGCGCCAATGATGCCTTTTATCACGCCAAATACAGTTAGTCAAGAGATATCAGGCCACCAGAAACTATGTACATACCATACCCAGTGCAACTGCAATATACGAGTGAGCAGGAGACTTGGTAAGAAATATCAAAGAACTTACTTAACCACGACATCAACCCTCCCCCAATGCTCCAAGGCTCTGCTAAACGCCCTAGAGATCGTATCCCGAACTCGAACATCACAGACCAGCCCTTGACACATTTGATGCCAGTCCTGCATAACAACCTCCTCTCCTGGGAGGTTTCTCCCGACAGCAGTGACACAATCACCCCTTGCAAGGGCCACATGGCAAATAGATTTTCCTAGATGTCCAGTTGCTCCAAATATCTGTATAGACAAGTAGCCCGAACACAATTAGCCACCCGAACTGAATGACCCCTAAAAACTAGCTAGGGTTGCATACCAACCATACCACCTGCTCGGCAGGCTTGGAAGACGAAGGGGGCTCAGAAGACGCGGGGAGGTGGGTACGAGGGTATAGATTTGGGGACGTGGGCGAAGATTGGGTCGGGCTTTCATGATCACGCACTGTTTGGTAAGTATCCATTATCTTCCGTCTCCACCTGAGGTTGTTTGGCGCTGTGATGGGAGGTTGGTTAGCGCGAAGCTAACCCCGCCAAGACGTAACAAGCATTTTAGCGAATTGCTTATTTCCCTATCAAACTCTAATAGTTTAAGTTAGACCTTGATATGGCCCAACCACAGCTACGTGCGAAGTGATCATATTTAAACTAAAAAAAACAGCCCCCCTCATCCTAGAAAAAAGTGTCTGATTATTAGGCCGGTAAAATCTATGGAACAGTCTACATTGACGTATAAATAAGCAAACACCAACAGGACTATCGACCCCAAACTTAAGAATAAGGTTTCCATGTGAACCGATCATCGCAAATCACGGAAAAACCATGGGCGCTTGCCTTCCAATGGCTCCGCGGGTACCCTCATTGGGACCGGGATTGTCTCTCCAAACACTTCCATGCCCACAGCTACTTTGCGCTTTGACTCCAGAGGCGGTGTCCCGCCAAGAGTACGACCACCATCCTTCGCGACCACAGGAAACAACACACCGCACTCCCAGTTCTTGCAATTCATCTTGGGTGTTTTGGTGGACCTATCCATGACTAGTTTTCCCCTTTTAAAAGGATTAATACGATCACAGTTTAAGGAGGAGCATGGAGCAAACTACCATGCACTTTCGCTCAGGTTGGCAGAACCCACATATGCCCAAGCATCGACCTTTCCCGCGGAAGCCTGTAATTGTCTCGAGGGGCGGGCAAACAGCATCTACAAAAGAGAACTCTAGTAGGCTTTTGCTTTTCATATATTAGAAGGAAGACGCTTACCTTATTATGCATCAACAACCCATCTCGAACACTAACGCAGTCCCTCATCACCGATCTCGGAAAGCTTGGAGAATCCCACCAAGAAGAATTAAAGCAAATTGTTCCTCCGGAGTTGAACCCCTTCTTGCTGAGACGAACAGTCTCATAGGATGGAAAATAAATACGGACGTGATTCATGATCCGTTCCTGGTTCGTCTCGTCGTCAAACTCAGTTCCCGAATCATCGTCTGTGATTTCGTCATCTATGATCAACACGCTCCTCTTCTTAGCACCCTTGGTAGACTTAGTTGGCAAACAGCGCTGCAACTCTTTCAGGCCATTATCCCCCAGTGCTGCCCGGTACATGTTGGATATAAAACCCATATTCGCAGCACCTAGAGAAGAAGTCTTCCCACATAAGCCCAATTCACCTCATAATAGTTCCGCATTCTTACCACAAAATCAAATTCCAAACCCGGGCCGGATGAAAGCCCTAGTGCCTTCACAGCAGTGCCCAAGCCAGAGTACCCAGTGCGGCGCCAGTCCTTGCCTACATTGCTTCCACCTATCGAATGAACAAAGGCCATGTCTTTTGTCTTGCTGAAATCATGGTGATAGAGGCCGTTCAAAACATCTTCAGGCATTCCTTTAGCGGTGCAAAAATGATGTAGTTCCTTCGCAAAATGTGTTTGGTTGTGGTTTGGTTCCGGAAGCCGGGGGAGGTCTATGATAAAGACTGTCTATCCTAGGCGTAAGTAAGCAATGTCGAGACAACTTCAGGTATAGATTAGGAATACATTTTCCATAACACCACCCAACTCTCCCCAGTCGTAGTCTGTAAGATTTGCACTCGGAACAGCAATCCGTAACCATCTTTGGTTGCCACTCATATGGAACAATAACATCAGTTTGCTATGCATACAGCTTACCTGCCCTTGCATCGGCGGGAGGACTAGCGTCGTCCTTGGTAAACTACCGAGTTCCTGAGCTTTGTAAATCCGGTCTTGTTCCTCCTTAGCATGCATAACCATCACAAGCTTCCGAATTGTGTTCAAGGGGAGCTTCTTAAGGACCCAATCGATATCCCATTGAAAAGCAGAAAGAACAGCCACACAAAGAGACTCCTACTCGTTACTTAGTGACATTTTCCTAAGGGACAAGGAGGCAACAACCTTTTGAAGAACTTCCTCAAACGTGATCTCAGTATCGGTTTTAGGATAACCATCAGCCCAGGTTTTCTTAACAACGCCGTTCGGATATTGAAGGAAGTTCGGAGTAGTATCGGAAGAATCACTATCCTTCCCCAACTGGCGGCCGCCATGAGTGTGTATCTGCCTCCGATTGTCCGTAGAAAATCTAGACGGCTCGAACGCTGAAGCCCCGCTTAAAGTGAAACCTCCACCAGAGAAACGGCTCGGCCCAGCCCCAACAGGCTTCGGACTCTTGAGAGCGGCCCCGTTCGAAGACAGCCCAAAGTCCGGAGGTGATCTCTTCAATTTAGCCAGTCTCGCCAAACGCTCTCTCTCGACCTGTGCTCTATTTCCAATCGTTCGCAGGAGTCCGTCAGCCGGCTCTGATATTATTGCTGTGCCGGCCACACCAGGGATGCCAACCGCACGAGCTCTCACAGAGGAATTGTTACTCGCCTTTGGCGCCTTTCTTGTAGCATTAATACCGTCCAGGATGCCGTCATCTCCCTCGTCGTCGTCGGATACGATTTCAATAACATCCATCTTGCGTTTTTTAGACTCCTGCTGACGATTCCCGGAGCCCGACGATTCTCCTCGCGCTGGGAGGGCTGAGGATTCAAGCAAAGAAAGCCGAATGGCCTCCGCAATCTGACGTTCCTCATCCTCCTTCTCGCCGCTGTCAGAGTCAGAAATTTCGTATGTATTCTCCATAGCTAAAAGTTTCTTTCCCACTATGCTGAGGTACGGCGGGGCGGGATGAGACGAACTGTAACTAGTTTGTTGAGGTAAGCCTGATGAGGTGGGTGATTCAAGTTTGTAACGATAGCTGATGGGTCGGGAGACGCGTTTTGGGTTGCCAGCCCTGTTATCTTCTTTGCGCAATGCAACAAGCCGTTGATTGCCAAGAAGTGCAGCAAATCCACAAATTGATTATTATTTTTTCATAGTACGGTACCCCGGGGATCTTCCATAAGCACATCATCTCATACATGTATCATACGAAGTATGATACCATACAGCAATTGTAAAAATCCTCCAGCCGTACTATCAGTATCCGACAAAGAGGAATTATGATTACTTTTGATTTTCGGGCCCAAAGCAAACACTAAATGACAAGAAACAAAAGAATCTGCTAGTCACAAAGAGAGTTGCATCTCGAGCAAGTAAATAGTTCCCCCTCCATCACTTGCAGGTTTCAAGCATCTTCCCCACAACCCCCATCAAAGTCTCGTTCTCCAGTGCTGAGGCCACCCGTTCCTTATCATTCAGCTGTTTGTTGACCTGCTCCCCAGTCGCATGGGTTCCCTCCCTTATCCTAACATCAAGCCTGAATCGTGGCGGAAGTGCCTGTTCCAGCCGTACCCGTACACCCAAGCCAATTACGGTGGCCAGTGAGCAGTGATTGATTGTAGGAGTGAGCTCGACAAGGACGTTGGATATAATTGCCGACGGATCATCTGTGACTTTGATATGTTGGAGATTGACAACGGCGAGCTCACCGAGAGTCAACGGATGCTCTGGGTCTGAAATGGTAGCGATGAGATCTAAACGACAACTTATCAACATCCTCCTATTCCCCTTCCAGTCAAATATGCCGCGTGAGCTCACCGTATATCTCCTGCTCATCAATAGGTTCAACAACAGAATCATCTTCACTTTCATCGGAGTCTGAAAATTCAACCTTGTGACCGGCGAAAGGATCTTGGGCATACGCCGGGACCAAGCCGGACGTTAAAGGAGAAGCCACTTTTTTCCGCTGCACTTGCCGCCGTGTCGGCAGGTCGGAGGCATTGAGAATAGTCGGATTAGCGTTCTTCCCGTCCATAGGTGTGATGCGGTAGGATTTTTCTGGTATGATAGATTGTGTGATTGATGTATTGGGGGGTCGCCACAATCAAAAACTAAAGCAGGTGTACCCCAACGGTGCGGCAACACCAAACAAGGAGGGAAACCCCGAGATGCCATCTGACAAACCTCCAAGCACCGCAACATGATTCATCAGATTGTAGCACATGGTTTTAGGCAAGATCTGGAACAGCAGCGGAATACAGTACTACCGGTAGTACAGTATGATCTAGTCAGTTACAGAACCCCCATTATCAGCTCACCAAGCACCATTCAGTAGCACAACCATACTTTATCACTCGATATGCTCTCCCAGCAGAAGTCGCCCAATAACCGGAGAGGCTAAAACACACTTTGGGTGACTATTCCGTTGCGGATTCAGCTATGATAGGTCTCAGAGAGACCCTGTGATATCGCTAGGTGTCTGAAATACACAGTACAGTTTCTACTGGTTTTTATCTGCTATGCAAGAAGTGGGATGCATTCGAAGTGGCCTTGGGGTGAATATATTTTTGATTCTGTTGAATTTTGTATCATAGGATCGAACTCCAACTTTAGCTGGTTTGGCCTCGATCTGGTTGCCCTTCGACCTCCACTGCCACTTTTCCCGTAGTGCTGAGCCGCAACATGGTTGCTTTTCACCAGCCCGGTTCGCTATCAGGAACAAACGTGGGATAAGCAAGTTACGGGTTTCCTGTTTTCTTTCCTTTTTTGTTTCTTTCTTTCTTTTTCCATTTATCCTTCCTTTTTCTCAAATTCTTTCTGCGGGGTATCTCGCACGACTTTGTTTTGCGCACTAGGCGGCAACAGACCCCTCTTTTAAGAAGGGTTTCGGGAATCGACTCAACACACCGCGATTGGAACACTGCACACCCAACTGCAACAAGTACTCGTAATGTCCTGACGTTTGTGAACACAACTGCTATTGCATGATGCCAAGATCAGGGCAAAAAAGCTGAATTTTGGCGGTATGCAATAGCAGTTGTGTTCACAAACGTCAGGACATTACGAGTAAACACCACCACCACCACCACCACCACCACTGGTTGACCAAAGCTTGAAATTAATACCCAAACATGGTCATTCACTAACGGTATATCCTCCAGAGGAATCCAGGAGCAAGCTAGCCGACCGTACCCCTTCACACCTCTTTTTTTCTTTTTTTCTTTTTTTTCTGGCTCGGTTACAATGGCATAGCTTAGGGTTTTGCTCGCCAAGAGGCGATCATACAAACCCAAGACCCCCACGCCTCCTGCTCCTTCCTTCTTCCTCTTGCCCTTTAAGGTCAGTTTGGTAACTGAAGGCAGCATCGCGAGTGTAGATAATTTGGGATATGGCCGGCGGGACTGAAGACTGGACGAATGGTATGGGGCGGAGGCTCAAATTGTGCCAAGCTTTGGCGTGGGTGTCGACCCTCGGGCCCGCGTATTTGTGCTCACCTTCTGGCTGGCCCTCAATAGGCCCCTCATGGGGGTGGGAAGGAAGGCCAAAGGCTCACTTTGCCTGGAGTTATGGATCATGGGATAAATGACTTTTATCGGTGCTCTCTCGGCAGCTGTGATACATTCGTTGAAAGAGGAAGAAGAAAAAAAGGGGGGGGGGGGGTAATTGATCGGTTGTTTTGAGTTTTGTGCCGATTTTTGGGTCTATACGACTACCGGCGTGCTCTTCCAGTGTGATATTCTGCCTGCGCGTAGTATGTGATATCGTAAGATATGTTGGGTGTAGAAGCCTAGTTGCCGGGCCATGTATTACGATACTGCACAAATGGATCGAAATGGAAATCTTCATCTTCGGTCTCCGGTCAACTCATTGAAGGTGAGAAGCGAGGACATTCCGGCCCGTGATCTGAACATCACCAGCCGTGTAACAAGGTGCGACCTTCCACATTTAGGTTGAGAAATTTATATAATTCGTGTAGCCGCAGATGAGGAGGGGGTGGGTGGTGGAAGTGGATGGAGCAGGTGGAAGAGATAGTAGATAATGTCGGATGCCCGTAACCGTGACTGAGGAGCGCGGAAAGATATTTCTATTTAAACCACAAGTAACAGTTCGCGATCATCCGGATCACCATTTCCTTTATTTTGGCACACCGAAGGTCCTTTGTCCTGGGGGAAAATCCAAGACGAACTAGCCCGCCAGAGCACGAAACTATTGTCGAAAGTTGACGGTAGGAAACCTTGTTTTACTCCCATCTTATTTTTGTCGGAATGATAACAGTGGTGGTGGTGGTAATAATAACAGTAATAATAATAATAATAACAGTGATAATAATAATCTCCTATTCGTCATATTTTATTTGTTCCTTCATTTTCGCTGATCTGTATCAGAAAAAGCGTTTTTCCTCATGACTGTTGGCTTTTGATTTGGCTTCGGCACGATTGGCGGGAGAGGGACGATCGTGGACATGGAGTCGTCTTGTCAGTTGGTGGTCGCGAGTGTGGGTTCTGGGGTTTATCATAATAATTTTTTTCTCTCTTTTTTTTTTCTTTTCCTTCCTTCCTTCCCTCCTCCCCTCCTTGCTTACTTTTTCTCGCCTTCTGCATATTGGGAATCGCCCGCTGTGTATCTTAGGAACAGAGCAGGGGTGTCTCCGGGAGCGGTGTGTGTGGTTGGTTGTGTGGCTGGTGAGGTGACGGAGAATGTACCGACAGAGCGAAATAGCGGTATGTCATGCTGGTTTGGACGCCGCGCATCTGCATTGCAAAACGGGTGGCGGGTAAACATCGTATCTGGGCATCCTTGCCCTGAAGAACCCCCAACAGTATTGGCCGAATGGGTTATGTATGGTATAGTCTAATATGTAGGCGCTGGCCGCGGTTGCTGGAGGATTCACCCCTGGTTCGTGCTCGCCTGTAGCAAAGCAGGTCTTTTTGTGCTCAATGATATAATAGCATGCCCGTGCCGGCACCGTATCATGCAATATAGGGTTGATAGTGAAGGGCGGAAAGAGGGGTTTGAACTTATGTATACGGGTTGGCAGGTTTGCGAGAGTTGTCGTTGTATCATATCATACCAACATCGTGGGGTGGAAGCCTTGTGTGCGGATACGGTGCAGTATCATGAGTGGAGATGGCAAAGCAGCTGGTGACTCTTGTGACGATTCAGGTATCTTGCTATTCATCATGTCCCAACGGGAGACCAATGAGCGGTTTTCTCGCTCAGTGGGCATCCTATGCAACAGACATCCTGGACTGCTTGGTGGGAGGCATGGACAGGCGGTATAGTATAAAAAGAAAATAAAAGAGCCAGACTTGAGTGCTGCAATTGATGACGGTAAGCTTCTGGGGGGGAGGTGAGGGAAGGATATGGACGGTGTGAAGCGGGTACTGTGTGCTGTGTATTATAGCTTTGGCAAAGATGGGGCGGAAGTTTGATCAAGGTTTGGGAGCCGCACATGGGCATTATACAGCCCCAGATATCTTCCCCATTGATTCCCATTTTTATCTTTTTTTTTTTTTAAGAAAATGCTTTCGTTCCTGTCTTTTTTATATATCTTTTTTTATCTTTTTTTATCTTTTCTCCTGACTCCCGTTTCCAAGAAGGCTGTCGACATCAGGGCGCCACGGCTGCCAAGTCGCACTTTTTGCTAGGGGTGGTACTAGCGGGGAAACCTAACCCTTAGCGGAGCCATGCACCTCCCCACCCTAAATGTTCCCACACCACACCCACATTGTCTTCCGGGTCGTTGCGAAAAGCATTTAGCGGGCCACAGAATGGCAGCCCTGCTACCCTAGAATACAGGCATTGGATAGGCAAGGTATTATTCCTGTGTCTCATTAACGCCCGTCCGTCGCTCTTCCACCTCCTCGCTCCTCGCTCCTCCTCGCTCCTCCTCCTCCTCGCTCCTCTCCCTCACTCCTCCTGTTCTCTACCCTTCTTCTTCTTCATCATCATCACAACCTCAACCACTAATCCTTCCCTAAACAGAGGAACCACTTCTAGCGTTAGCTGTTGTGCTTTCTTTAAACCCCGTTACTCTTTATATTTGCCTTTTGCATCTTTGGCTTCCTTAATCCTCTTACCCTCTTCCCTCTCATTCTTCTTTTCATCTCTCTCTCCTTTTCCCTCTCCTTCTGCCCCACAAAGCAACTCTTAGCACATACATACGCTCACACACACAACAAGGAACACGTCTATCATTACGCACGTCTACCGACAGCCGTCCCTGGTGAGTCTCCCGCTCCGCTAAGCCTCCTCCCTCCCTATCACCCCCCCCCCTCCCCTCACACCTCATCACGTTTCTTTTCACGATTACACAAGGCTTTTACTATCACAGTGGATATTCTTCGTTCATCTTCTATAGCACAACACGAAACTTACACACCTATTCTATCGTAACAGCTTTCATTCATCATCCAACCCCCGTCCTCATCACCATCGCCATCGCCATCTTCATCGCCATCTTCATCGCCATTTCGTTCCTGATTGTTATTATTACTACACTCCCTATTCAATCATTAGTCGCTAGCCTCCCGCTTATCTTCCTCCGTCTCGATTTTTCTCTTGCAGAGCGTTTACGAGATCGGACGCTGTCGCGCCTAGCTCTGCGCAGTCCATCGGTAATCGCGTGTGTCGGTGGTGGTTGTAAGATCGTGTTTCATCAACAGCCCTGTACCGTTTCCCCGCAAAGATATAGTAACCACAATTTTGGACCCTGCGTACCGCGATTAACTAAAAATCAACACCAATCTCGAATCGCCTTTCTGGACAGCTTTAACAACCCCTGCTGAATGTCCACAATGTACTCATCACATCGCGGGATGGTGCCTGCCCCGAACAGTCGCTTGACTGAGCTTTTGGAGCAGGTCCGACAGGAGTTTGCGGATCAGCAATCTAGGTCCAGCGATTATGAGCACAAGAGTACGTTTCCCCTTCCTATATTATCCATTGATGCCCAAGTTTGGTGTTAGGCTACGGTAGTGGATGCAAGTGTTCTAACTGGGCTGACATGTTTGCTGATATTGCATTAGTCCAACAGCAGATTCAAGAAATGGATTTGGTCAGACAGACTGTTTTCCAATTAGAAGCAGCCCATGGCGCCATGAAACAAAAGTGAGATTGGCCCCCAGTTGTTATCTCCAATTGTTCCCGAAAATACGTACAGAATGCCAAGATAGGATTGATGGCTGATATATCACGTCCTAAGGTATGAGGACGAGATCGCCCGACTCAATCGGGAATTGGATGCGCGTGGTGGTGCACATGTTGCACCGCATGGCTCCCAAAACGCTGGTCCTTCTGTCCAACCTCCCCCACCTTCTCTCCCAGCCGGTGCCGGTCTGTTTGTTGGTATCATGGCGGGCAACAACGGACAGGGCGGCCCAGGACTCGTACCACCACCGCTACAAGAATCCCATCCACAGGCACCTCATCATTCTATCCCCCCACCCCCCACCTCCCTTCCTCAGCAAGTTCCACCAAGCCAGCCCCCCCAACAGCTACAGCAGCAGCAGCAACAACAGCCTGTATACCCATCAAGCTCGTTTGTGAATGGTAAGAAATACTCCGCTTCCTCGCCGCACATCCTATCTCGGCTCCTCACTTGCATTCCCCAAATTTTCCTCTCCCCGAATAGAGACACCCATCTCATAACAGGCTGATTGCGTGCTAACCTTTGTTGGGGTGCTTGTAGGCGGTTACGGGAATCCAGCACCGCAACCTACAGCCTCCCCCGGGCCTGGCAAGAACCAGAACAGACGTCCCGGTGGGCCGGGTGGGCCAGCCACTCCGCAACAAAACCAGCCGCCGAACTATAATTCTGACCCTCGGGGCTCTCCACAAGTTGCCCGCCCCCGATCGCCAGCCAGCTGCCTTGGCGATCTTGAATATGACAGAGTACCAGCTAACCAGAAAAAAGAAGGACCCGATTGGTTTGCAATTTTCAATCCCAAAGTTCCTCGTCTTTTGGATGTCGATCTAGTCCATACTCTTGAGCACAACAGTGTTGTATGCTGCGTAAGGTTCAGTCAGGACGGGAAATTTGTTGCCACTGGTTGTAACCGAAGTGCCCAAATTTATGATGTTAAAAGTGGAAACATAGTCTCCCGCTTGCAAGACGAAACGGTCGATAGGGATGGTGACCTGTATATCCGAAGTGTCTGCTTTAGCCCCGACGGGAGATACCTCGCTACAGGAGCCGAGGACAAACAAATTAGAGTAAGTCCGAGCTTCTGCTTTTGGTTAGTTTGGGAATATGTTGTGTTAACTGCTTTTCGAATTTATAGGTATGGGACATCCCGAGTCGTACGATTAAGCAGACTTTCCATGGTCACGAGCAGGATATTTATTCCTTAGACTTTGCTCGTAATGGAAGGCATATTGCCTCCGGCAGCGGGGATCGCACCGTTCGGGTATGGGATATTGAATCTGGCCAAAATGTTCTTACTCTCAGCATTGAAGATGGCGTAACCACTGTCGCTATCTCTCCTGATGGCCGGTACGTTGCAGCTGGCTCTCTCGACAAGAGCGTTAGAGTCTGGGATGCGCAGAGTGGCTACCTGGTTGAGAGGCTCGAAGGTGCCGAAGGTCACAAGGATAGTGTGTACAGTGTTGCCTTTGCTCCAAACGGAAGGGATCTGGTTTCCGGCTCTCTTGATAAGACGATCAAGATGTGGGAGTTGTCGGCGGCAAGAGGGCTTATGCCAGGTGGAGGCACTAGCCGCGGCAAGTGCGTAAAAACATTTGAGGGACATAAGGTTAGTTTTGGAGCTCCTTTGGCAAAGGCTCCCCCGGATTTAAGGGCGACCGCGGGATTTGAGAAATGTCCGATCCGAAGTTATGAGCTGACCTAGCGTTGTGCAGGACTTTGTTCTTAGCGTCGCCCTGACACCTGATGGAAATTGGGTTTTGAGTGGCTCAAAGGATCGTGGTGTGCAATTTTGGGATCCCCGGACCGCGAGTGCACAGCTCATGTTACAAGGTCACAAGAACTCAGGTAAGTCTCGAATTTTGGGTATTCCCTAGCAACCCCCCCAGTCGCCCTGAAAATTGATCCCGGAGCCTGGGACAAGAAGCGTGGCTGGAGCTGGTTTCGCTTCTATGATCCTTTATTTTCCAGGGATATGCGGCTGATAATGTTTCTGTTTGTCACCAAAATAGTTATCTCTGTTGCTCCAAGTCCCTCAGGTGGCCTCTTTGCAACTGGCAGTGGTGATATGCGAGCGAGGATCTGGAGGTTAGTCTATTTTTTTCCCCCTTCCAAACCATTTCTCCGTTTCTCTTCTTTTCTTTTTCGACCTGGACCCTAGCTGGAAATGCTTTTATTTTACTCATTTCAAATTTCTTTTTTCCGTTTATTTTACCCCACAAAATTGGGGGTATGAGGACGCCCCCACGTGCGGTACCCATCCTGCATTGAGTGTGGCATGAAAATTTTTCTTGGTAACGCTGCTAACATGGGTAACAATCGTTGTAGCTACGAGCCATATCATCATCAACCTAATGCCCTATAAAGGCGAACCTATGTATTGGTATCTGGACGATTAGGATGGTTAGGGATGGGATATGCTGCATGCCCTGGACAGTAGTCAGTCGCCTTTGCAAGGGGATTTTTCTTTCTTTTTCTTCTTGAAAACTACAACTAAAACTGAAGCCTCCTTCAAAGGATCTGCGATCGGTTTTAAGGGTGGCAGGTTCTCGGTGTATTTCCAAACAAAGGCTTTTCGTTCAGGCTTCCCAAATGTTGTAGGTATCTGTATTTTTGTTTTGCTTGTTTCTTTACTTGTTTCATTTTCATTTTTTTTTGATTTTGATTTTGCGGAAATGTATGGCGGATGCTGGGATATTGCGGGAAGGATGTTGATGAGGCAATCCTTTTCCGCAGTCCTGGGAATCATGGGATGAACTGCATTCTGCGAAGCCGCCAGACGAAGAAGGCGTCTATTCTGTGTTAATGAGAGGACGAAGCGATTGGTTGTGAACGGACCCAAGTAACCATTGTCAGGCTCTGCTTTTTTTGGAGATCACGGATTCATCTCTTCTCCTTTTCTATCATATTTCTTCTATATTCCTTTGGTATTTATTATATCTATTCTTCACTACCTGGTCGGGACTATCCCATTTTCTTATTGTCATCCGGTACCGTAGCTGTGCGGGAGGAATTAAAAATGCGAGAGATTTGTGCTTTGAAGAGACAATTTGTCAAGGCCTCTGAGAGATTAGACTAGGGTATCAATTAGCCCATCAGGAACCATGTCCCAAAGATGTTGTGAAGAAAATGGCGGGATCTGGTAATGATGCTTCCTCAACTGGAAATAGGTTGATATATAGGGTTTCAAACTGAGATCTTATCCTCCGATCTCTTGGAAGTAGTGACAGGCTACCGTATGGGATGGGATGTACGAGTACTCGTACTTGTACTGGTACCACAAGGACAGCCATACTCGTGTCCACTAACACAACTGCAGGAGGGGGAGCAACGAAGAGAGACGGGGGCGGCGGCGAACGACAAAAATCTAGCGGTAAAATCGGATTTGGTAATGCTGTTGGCTGCGCTGTACTCGAGTAGCCCTCGGGTTTGCCGCGCATAGAAAAGAAGAAAACGGGTGCCAAATCTTGGCTCAGAGAGCACAGTAATCGTACCTGTACTGAACCAATACAGGGGTTCAAACTACCAAACCCTTTTTACCCTTCCTGGCAGCACTCCTATCATATCATACCGGTGGCGGATCAAGCCACCTTTTCCCCTCTAACGGTACCGTATTACTCTTTGACTCCAGAAGCCCTCGTTCTAACCCATCACAAACCTCCATACCCGAGTGCCGAGTACGTAATCCGAAAGTTCAGTGAGCAGTTAATTTAGGTTAGCCTGTAAAAAATAATAACAATCCCTGTCTCGGACGAAAATAGTTTTCCCCGGTACCTTGCACACGCGCGCATTACAAAAGTGTCTAAGAGTCTTGGCGCGGATTTGGCCTCGGAAGTGCCAAGATTTCCGAATAATGATAATGATAATCATATCTTTTTTGCAACGCGCAAGCATGGGAGGGAGATAGTTGGTTGCTTATGAAGTTATTCAGATGCCTTGGCACCAAGACGACCATGATAACTGTCATAATCGATGCCAGGGAAACCGCCTTCCTCACGGAAGATGGCGATTTTTAGCACGGGGGGTTTAAGGGTAAAATAGGAAAGGTCTTGGGTCTTGGAACTGTGTGACCCGGTGAATGGCTCTTCGAGGAGGGGTCTATCAGGTCAGGTCAGATAGGTCAGGATAATTAGGTGGCTTCGCCACTGCTCCTTTGCACATGCTGTTTTGTCCAAGTGCTTGAGAACGTAAGTCTGCGAAGGGGTGCAGACACACATACCGCAGAGTGTGTGATACATGAGAGGCTTTTCCTTCGCCCCAACATTCTGGAACGGCTTGTGATAACCCATGTTCCGGGGTGGGTCCTCCCCCCCTCCTCCTCCTCCCCACCCCCCCCTCGCTTGGAACCGCCCGAGTTTTGTATGCGCGAGGGAAACCCGAAAGTATCATAAGGGTGAGAGGGGGTTTTTTTTTTAATGAAATGAAATGAGATGGAAAAAGTGTGTATTGTACTAGTATAATAGCACTAATTTGGACGGATGAGCGAACCGAAGGAAGGAAGGGAGGAAGGAAGGAAAGAGAAGTACGGTACCGTACCGTGCAATGCAGTGAGGTTTTTGTGTACTTGTACAGGGTTTTAAGGGAGATTGGCCCTTTTCCATCGTTACACTCACCGGATTTTGACCAGGTGGATAAGTTTGAATTCGGCTCACCTTGGCCACCACCCCCCCCCCCCCCCCCTCCTAAGTACGATAGGGTAGCGGCAGGGGAGGGGAAGAAGGGGGGGGGGAGGAGGGGTTTGTTGAATAAAATGAAAGAGATGCCCGGCGGGGCAACCCCGTGCATTGAAAATTGGAGAAAATGTGTGTTGGATTCTGAGGTTACACATATGTCTCTATGGTTTTTTGTCCATTCGTTCGTTCGTACTACTACAGTAGTTCTAGTCAGCCCTAATGGGGGGAAAAGGTTGTTTTCTGGTGAAAGGGGGAGAGGGAGGAGGATTACCACCGGTACAGCGATGCTGCAGTGCTGTAGGTGATGGTGGAAGAGGGAGGACGGGTGAGGGTGAGAGATGGAAATACCTGTACTGTATTGTCGGAAGAAAAAGGTGAGGGAAAGAAAGGAGAAAGGACCAAGGATCAATAATTCGTGATTTTCACCTTTTCTTAATTTTCTTTTATTTTTTTCACCTCGTTTAAACGGAGAGGGGGACTTGGGGCGTACAGGAAGTGATCGGCCGAAAATAAGCTTCCCTCTTTTCTTCTTGCCCGGGTTTAATCCATATTGTAGTGCCAAGGGAATCAACATAGCGCCGTATCTAGATAACGACCACATGTGAACTCGAGTGGTGCTTGTAGGATGCGTACGATATTTAGCTATATAACTTATAATAACTTATAGCTGCTAGTTTAACATTGGCGATTGCCAACGAGGCCCCAAAAAGGGGAGGGGGGTGTGGGGTCAGTCAGCCAAGACAAGGGTGAAGAACTCGAGTCCTCTAGCCTCTTTCTTCATTGTTGCGCAGACAGGCAGACAACCAGACTACCCTATCATACCCTACCCACCACCACCACCACTACTCCCCTCTCACACACTCTCACACGCATCCTAGACAGTTACGACAGAGACAAAAGATCATTGGTCCCGATGCTACGACCCGTGTCCGCGGTCGCGAGGTGAGAGCCTGGTCGCCAAACATGCAGAGGAGGAGGAGGAAGAGGAGGAGGAAATTTTTAATGTGTCTATCTATTTATCTAAATAAGCGGGGCGTATATCGAGTAAAAGTGGGTAGGAAGAGAAGAGAAAAAAGGAAAAATCACCTTTTTGGTTATCCATCTGTGTAGCATATAATAGGAGCATTATTATCATTATCATTATTATTGTATGATATGCGGTTGGGATATGATTATGGTATCACTTTATTTATCTCATCTCGATGGGAGATACTCGCTACGATACGTTGCGGACGGTACGGTAATGGGTACGGTGCTACTACGATGGCGGCAGCATAAAGCAAATAAAAATGACACGGTTAAGTAGTTATCCATACGGTGGGGATTTTAAAAATAAAATAGCATACCGTTTGAAGATGTCGATTTTTCCTTGTGTGTCTCTGGGGGGAGGATGGGAAAAAAGTAAGAAAAGATAGACAAAAGATTCCATATCTGAACACATTCTGTGCGAACGGTGTGTGGTGTTTCTGATTTATCTTTTTTTTTTCGCACGCACTTATAACCTTATTATTATTACATACGCATGCGCGGGAAAATAAACCCATCTCTCCCTCTCCCTCTCTTTTTTTTTCTTAATATTTTTTTTCTTTTTCCCCATTTTTTTTTCTTTTCTCATTGCTTGATTTCCCCTTGGGTTCCTTATCCCCCTTGATATGGGAACCAAAGAGGTTCGGCCCTCTCACGGTTTATGCTGCTGAAGAGGCACACGCATCTGGTAGACTGGGGTAAGGGTGGGCTGGGTTGGATGAGAGGGAGGGCAGCATGAAAAGAGGGAGAGAATGGGAACATAGAACGAATGAAGTCAAATCAAAGTGGGCGAAGCGAAGGTGAAGGGGGGGAGGGGTGAGAGGACAACCAGAGACAGAATTGTATCCTCTCTTCTTGTGCCTCCCAGAGCAAGGGTTATGATATTCTATTTACTGTCCGAGCGAATAGGCAAAGCATGATATGTATGAATGAGAGGTGCTGACTTGCCTCGATTGAACTTTGACGCCAGACTCCCTCTTGCTCAACTTGGAGTGGTTTGAATTTGCCTGTTGTCTCTCATCCATCTGCGTGAACTGTCGCACGGTGTTTTCGTCGTCATGGAACTTGAAAAGGATTCGCATTGACCCCAGCAATAAGTTTTTTCGCCAACAAGACCGTGGTCAGTAAGGCCCCCCCCCCCGGCCCCTCGATTACCCTACGGTTCGCTACCTTTTCTCCCTCTTTTTTATTCCTTTCTTTTTTTCTTCTTCCTCTCTACTAACCACCTTCGTCAAAGAAAATCGGTCTCTATTTTATCGGTGCTGTGTCCCAAAAAACCTCGTACCAGCAAAGAGCAGGTACCAGCAGTATGTCTTATTCTTAGCTTGCTTTGATCAGTATGTATACGAGTATAGGATGAATGATAGTGGATGGGCGTGAGGGGAGGCCTTGTGCAGATCTATGGCGATTGTTGGTTAGCTCTGTTACATCTCTGCGTGCATCTCATCCTCCCACTCGCTTGACGTGCGTGCAGGCAATACAAGTACTTGCGCGGAACCCCCTGGTTCGCTCGTCCCCTTCGGGGTCATGGTGGAGGGGAGGTCGTGCACCTTTCTCCACCAACTATGCTTCACCAACAAGCCAACAAGAGGAAAAGGGCTCATGGTCAATTGATCTCTTTCTCTCCCCCTTCCAAGAGCGCTTTTCCAGGAAGGAAGAGAAAAAAAAGAAAGGAAAACGACAAGCAGCTGCAGCCGCACTATTCCTAATTCACTATCCCTTTTCCATCGTTCTATCCCCTGCCATCTCCCACTGGCTTTTCTCCAGTCGTCCGCTCGTTCAGCTTTCTCCGCACGAGTGAAAGGGACAGATGGCAGGAAGGGGGGGGGGAGGATCAAAAGCGAATGATGGGATTGGGAAGGCTTTATGTGACCAATGAATCGCTTATTATTAACTCTCTTGTTTTCAGAAAAAGAGCCAGCATGGAGTGATCGATGCTTTCCCCTTTGAGGAACTCCAATCTCATTAATATTCATCTCCTCTTTGTATCATTATTGCGATACCGGTACTAGATCCCACCTTGTCAGTCACTTGTAGTATCTCTATCTTCCTTAGAAATCAGGGGATGAAATAATAATAATAATACCTGTATATATTTATCGGGGGTATGAGAAAACGGGGGGAAAGGGGGATGCTTGATCTCAATCCGATCTTACTTGACTGTGTGTGGCTCTCGCCGTAGGGCGCCCGGCGAGCAGCCCCCTCCGGGTTTTCCTCGCCATGGATTATGTACGAATCACGACTCCTACGAGCACAGACACATTGCTCAAAGTATTCGCGCCCCAGCAGATCCCAACGGAGGGGCTGAAGGGAAGGAGTGCACGAAGCCTGGGTTGGACGGAAGGGAAGAATGCGCCGGGAAGAGGATAGAGACGGGGGTGGATGGTGGATAGTGGATGGTGGATGGTGAATGGATGAGGTTCATGGAAAGCAGCCCGAATTGCCTGTCCTCCACCAGTTTTACGTGCCCCGGGAAACTCCCTCTCTCGTCCTCTCCTCACCCCTCCTGCTCTTATTATTATTATCATCTGTTCCTTCCTACCCCCCCCCCCCCCGGTACACAGACTGAGTTTTGGCCTTGTATTGAGTGTGAGTGAGCTGTGTGAGCTGTGTGTGTTGTGCGCGTGTGTTTATTTTGCAATCCACAGTATGACAATCCTTTCCCATCCACCCATCCATCCACCAACCCCCCCACCTCACTAAACTACTACCTCCACACTTCCCATAACTGCAGATAGGCCCCAGGCGGGCGGTTTCATAGTTCACAAGAAGGCAGAGAGTCCGCCAAAATGATCGAAACAAGACCTCCCAGCTACCGTATTCCTTGGGCTCATCCAGTGTGCTTACACACCTCCCCAAAATTCATCCACCACCACCCCCCTCCCCTCCTTCTCCTTCCCCCTTCATGTTCATAGTACAAGATATACATCATCCCGTTAGTATTCGATCGAAGATTCGCCGAGCTGCAATGCATGCAAGTAGCGGTGGTAACTTCTTTTAATTCCTTTTTCTTGTTTTGACCAGGGATCTCTCCCACGCCGCCTCTAGTCGTCACCTGCTCAGTTCTGCTACGGTACTCTCTCTCTCTCCCTCTCTCTTTTGCCCCAGGTCACAAACCCACCCCCCTCTCGCTCTCGCCTGGCCTTGCATGTAAGTATATGACCGACGCCCTCCTACTACTGGGCGACGCCGTGCGGGTGGCAGAAGATACTCCAAGGTCAAGCAAAACTTTTTTCCCTTCATTCACTCTGTGTGGGGGAGGGGTGTTATAAGTTGGACATCAGCTCTTCCAACAAGGCGCAGCTCTTGCGGTCCATTGAAAGTACGACCGACGGTCCGAGACGCTCTGCCCAGCCTCCTGGATACGGATCCTACCCGGCAGAAGGTTTTCCTGGTAGTCTCACCTTTCCCTTACCCTCCTCGAACCCCAGGCACGCTCATAAAGTCACAACCGCAATTCTGGCATTAGCAGTGGCATCAAATCCAGCCCGTGTCTGGCATCGTGACAAGATCCATCGGTTGGGTGGCCCTGCACTTGGGACAATGGATATCTCTGGCCTTGTATATCGTACAAACGAACACTCGGCTTCAACATCTACGTCATCACGAGGAATCATGGCTCCTCACTTGCCCATGAATGCTCAGCCTTTTGTCCAGAATCAGATGGGAGACTTTGACGCGTACCCAGGACAGTTTGGCTTTGATACTTCCCAAGTCCCTCAATACCAGAATGTTGGTGTTGTACATCCGCAACCTGGATTTCCTCAACCATATCCGCCACCACAGCAGCAGCAGCATCATGCAAATCCTCATCATGGACAAACGCACCCTCATACAGGCCCACATCCTCATCATCCTCATCACCAACCTCATCCCCATCCCCAGCAAGCTCATCCGCACCCTCATCCCCACCCGCATCATCAACAACACTTGACACATCCTCATCATCCGGGTATTCAGCCGACACCGACAGTTGTTTCCCATCGACTCCCTCAAGCCCAGCAGCAGCAGCAAGCCCAGCAGCAGCAGCAGCAGCAGCAGGCTCAGCAGCAGCAGCAGGCGGCAGCAGCCCAGCAAGCTCAGCAGCAGGCCCAGCAGCAGGCCCAGCAGCAAGCCCAACAGCAGGCTCAGCAACAAGCCCAGCAGCAGGCCCAGCAACAAGCCCAGCAACAGCAGGTCCAGCAGCAGCAGCAGCAGCAGCAGCAGCAAGCTCAACAGCAGCAGCAGCAGCAAATCCCCCCAGAAAACCGACGGAGACCTGCTAACATATCGCGACAGCAGCCTCCGGCAAAGGCAGTTGTTCAAACCCAGAACCAAAATGCTAGGTCCATGTCCTACCAGTACCCCCATTCTTCGCCACCCCGGGGGAGCCCTGGCTCAACGAAAGTTTCAAACCCCAACCACGACGTTGACTTTCAAACAGATGTTGATACTCTGATGAAGGCGATACAAGCAAGACAACCTGTAGTAATAAAAGCCGAATCAAACTCACCTTCACCAGGTTATCCCCAGCCCCGGCAGCCACTGAAGAACACGCCAGTAACACCGATTCATCCAGTTAGCTTTCAGAACAGGTCGCCATATACAAGCAACCCCTACGGCCAGAACGGCTATCCACCACAACTCAGCAGCAATCTTCAGGTACAAGCGTCGGGGAGTGGGCTTGGTGTCCCTAAGTTGTTGGCGGAGGATGAAGACCTGCCAGCCAGGGGGGGTAAAGAGGAAAAAAAATCGGGTTCGCAGAAGGCGAAAAAGAGATACGAATGCGATGTTCCCGGTTGTAACAAAAGCTTCTTTCAGAAGACACACCTCGATATTCATTCCAGGGCACACACTGGAGATAAACCTTTTGTTGGTTCCCCTGTTTTTTTCCTCGTTATTTTCCCTTTGTTTCTGGCCGAGGGCCGTTTTCCCCCTTTGTGATTTCCGTGGTTATCGCACTCCCCAATAAAGTTCGTAGTGCTAACGTTAAAAATAGCCTTGTAGTGAACCTGGATGCGGCCAGCGATTTTCCCAGTTGGGTAACCTAAAGGTCCGTTATCCTCTTGTGCTTAGATTCTGCCCTATCTACCCATGTGCTGAATCCTGGAGATTTCAACCCATTTCCACATTGGTGATCGTTTTTTTGATTCGCGATGTTCTCTTTTAGACGCACGAGCGTAGACATACTGGCGAGAAGCCCTATTCTTGCGATTTCTGTGGTAAACGGTTTGCTCAGAGGGGCAATGTTCGTGCCCATAAGATTGTACATGATGGCTCAAAGCCCTTCACTTGTCGGTTGGACAACTGTGAAAAGCAATTTACGCAATTAGGGAATCTTAAGGTGCGAGCGCCCTCTACCTCCCCTACCGCCCGCTACACTAGATGGGCTGCGGGTGATTTCCCATGTTTCGCTTTCACCACGCATTTATTGACATTTGTTCGCCGTGTCCCACAGTCCCATCAAAATAAGTTTCATGCCGTAACGTTGCGGCAGTTGACGGAGAAGTTCGCGCAAGTCCGGGACGGTGACGACATTTCAGTGGCGGACAGGGAGTTGTTCGAGTACTTTGCCGAGCTCTACAAGAACTCAAATCGCGGCATCAAGGGAAGGGGGAAGGATAGGAAGATCACAGGTACAAAAAAGCCCAGATTAGCGGATGGTGAGATGGGCAGCGATGCCGGGCGTCATGCGAGTGGTGACATGCACTCGATAACCTCTCCGAATGGCTCCTGCGGGAGCAACTCTAACCCCGATGCGGCATTCGATTTTTCGGGGGGGCATATGGATGAGGAGGATGAGAGTTCTGTGGATTCGCCGTACGAGCAACAGCAACTTCCGCCAATGAGGCCTGGTGCGGCGATGGTTATGGGTGCTTATCCCGAAGATCCCATGGCACTACATACGGACATGGCTAAGTACAGCTTGGACCGGAAGTTTTAATGGTAGGATTTTTTTATTTTTTTTTGAAAAAGGAAAGAACAAAAAAAGCTTATTTCTACAGTTTTATTTTGCGGCTCCGTAATATATCTCCTGATCTGCATAGCCGTTTGGCTGTGTTTCCTTTTTTTTTTTTTTTTTTTTTTTTTATACAATTTACCCTTCCTTTTATCCAACTGTCACTTATTTCTTTTTTCTTTTTTTCTTTTCTCTTTTTTTTTTCTTTTTTTTTCCTTAAATTTTTTTTTCCTGTCCTTCTTCCCCATACCCTGTTGCTCGGTTCTGATCCGGGGTAACCAGGCAAAGGGGAAAGGGGAGAAAAAGGGCGTTGGCCGATTAGCGGATTTTTTCATTTTTTTCAATTCCCGTTTCCCATCTTTCCAACCTTTTTTATTCCTTTGGTGTGGGGTGCATTCATCTCTTTTTACCCTTCTGTGTCAAAAAAAATCTACCATCATGCGGCCAGTAATAATTCGTACCTTTTTTTTTCTCTTTCACTTTATTTGTCCTCTACAGACTTTTGCTTCCCATCCGTCCTGTTGGTCTACTTTTTGTTTTATTTCCCGTCCATGCTGTATGTCCATCCACGCTTCCATACATCCCACACAGAAAGGAGGGAATGAGAAAGTGAACGGATGAGGGAGGAGGCGAGGAAAGGAAGAAGGAAAAAAAAATCCCGGAAATCACGGCACAATCTGCCAGCGCTTGCTTACTTATTTGCCTGTTCTTTTTGGCTCTCGATTCTTTAGCTGGTGCTGTGGGGCTTTTCTCCTTCTCGTGTCTGAGCATAGCTTGAGCTGTTGATTTTGATTTTGACTTTTTATTTGAGTCCACAATTACCCCCCTCTGGCTCATTTTGTCCCACTCTAATTTACCTTGGCATGGCATGGCATGGGCTGGGCCGGACTGGCTTGGTTGGGTAGGAATGGTATGATACGATAGTTACTCCTCCTTCCCTCCTCTTCCTCCATCCTTTTCTTTTTCTTTTTCAAGAGGGTGGATGGATGCGTGATGTGTGTGTGGGGGGGGGAGGCGAATGGGAAAAAAGGACGAGAGAAAAAATATTCCTGACCTTGATTGAGTGAACCTAGAACCGTATCTTCCCTGCTGTATGTGCTTGGCAAACTCTCCTGGTTCTTGTAAAAGTACTCGTCCTAACTGGTTAGATGAACCACGCCTGACGACGGACATCCCTGTAATTGATCTTCCACGCCTTGTTCCCTTGATAATGATAAGAAGGGGAAAAGCACACATCCTGTAAAAACTTAATATGTGCTTGTAAACCTATTTTACTTTCTAATCTCGAGGGTAACGTGGGGGCAAGTTTTTCTTTTCCTTTCTTTTTTTCCTTTCCTTTTTTTTCTCTTTTTACTCCTTGCCAGTTTGTGGATGGTTGTCTCATTTATTTTTTTCTTTTCTTTTGCTACTGCTACTTGCTTACTTCCTTAGCGGGGGGGGGGTTCTTCTTGATTCGCGGGTTGGATTTGGATTGGGTGACAAGGTTAGAGGAAAGGGATGAAGGACTTCACGTGCACACTTTTTCTGTCTTTGTCAAATCTCGTTTTATCTTATAAATAACAATGATAATAGAGTATCAGACCGGACAGGTATTGAATGGGGTTGCTGCACTGATATTTCTATCTATCCATCTATCTATCTGTCTATCTATCTGTCTATCTATCTATCTATCTGTCCGTCAGTTGTACACAACATGGACCGCTAGTGGGGTCTATAATGTAATGTGTGGCCCGGCCGGGCTGGAAGTATCCGAGGAAAAATAAGACAGGGATTCGAGAGATTGTGGCAAGGGAATGATACTCGAGTCAGTGGGTGTGTGTACGAGTATCTAGGCGCTCATAGTACTAGTACAAATCCTCAACCCCCCTCCCCCCCCCGTTTTCCGATATTTTTCAGGTGCAGTGCTGTAGACTATGATGGGATCATGGTGGGGATAGTCTATTCTGCTTCAATGCCCGCTCATATAACATGGAATACCGTAGTCGAGGATCACATTACCCTCGGCGGGTCCAGCCAGACAAAGTACGGTACTAGTATTATTATATAATCCCAAACCAAAGTATCCATACCGCTCCGCGCAATAGGAAAAACGAAGGAAACAGCCCTTTCTTTCTTTTCTCCCTCTCCATATTATCATAACGTCTGATATGGTATGATTTACCCTACCTTACCGAGATCGCGGTCCACTTCTTTTTTATAAACTTTTACTTTTCTTTATTAAAAAATAAAAATAATAAAAAATTCATTTTTCTAATTATTTATTTTTTATTCATTCCCGCCTTTACACCCGCCTACGGGTACCCCCCTACACTACCCAACCCCACCCAACAAAACTTGTCCGCCCGCCCGCCCGCCCGCCCATCCACCCGTTCATGATGATACAAAGTAACTCCCCGGGACAACAAAAAACAAAAAACAAAAAACAAAAAAACAAAAAAAAAACAAGAATATTATACACCAAGTCGGCTGAAAGTGGAAATCCGCAGTTGTTGCCAAGTTTTGTTGAAAGGAAAGGAAGGAAAAGGAAAACCTGCACTTCACCTGCGCGACCGAACCGAACCGACCGACCGGCCAACCCGACCCGGATACCTGTTATTGTAAATGGATGGGTCTTGGCGTATATATACCAGGTGGGATTTCCGGATACCGGTATCCTATGTGTACTGGTATCTGGTAACTTTTGGGTTTATGATGGTTTTGTTGATCAGCGTTGTCGTGCTGTGGGTGGGTGGGTGGGTGCTGGTACTAGTACCGTAACTGTGCGGTATATGCTAAAAGGTTATTGGGGTTGCTGGCAGATGCGTGTTGTGGGTTGTATGTACCTACGTACCTGCCCGACCAAGAGTATCGTAATGGTATGCGGTAACTGGTACCATGGTGCATTGAATGAATGGATGAATGAATGAATGCGGGAGCAGACTTAGACTAGCTACTAAGGTCATTGTTATGCACACGCAGGAGGAGGTAATAATCCACTCATCTATTTCTCCCCTATTCCACGAAATTGTGCACACTACCGGTATTCCGATCCGGCCCTCCTTTTTTACTCCATTTCTATCCATCCTACCAGTTATTCTATTCCATTCAGACCCGGTTCTGTCCGGCAATCCGGGGCTGTTATTCCAGTGGGTGGTGGTGGTGGATCTATGCATATCCCCTACGCATATCTGTATTTTCTCTTTCTTTTCTTTTTTCTCTCTCTCTCTATTTTCTTTCTTTCTTCCAAAGGGGGAGAGGGGAAGACGATGGGAAGGGGGGGGGGGGGGGGGAGAAGGGTTACGGCGGGTGAGGCGTTTATTTCGTTATTTTAGAAGGGGGTTTTTGGTTGGAATGAACTGACTGGTTGGTTGTTTTTTTTTGGGTTGTTTCGGGGGAGCTTTTTTTTTTTCCAACTAAAAACTCACCTACAGTAGTCCCAAAAAACCCTATCTATCTATCCACAATGATAAATAATGATAATAATATCATAATATACCTATCTATCAATTTCCTAACAACAACTACCGGTTACCGGCAATCGCTAATAGGTAACTTGGTGGTCATCTTCAAAGTTTCGGTTAGGTTAGTTATAATACCTCGCCAAGCAAAGAGAGAGAAAAAAAAGAAAAGAAAATGTCAAAAACCAACGGGCCAACACGACGATGGGTATGGATGGATGAATGAATGAAGGGTTCGTGGGCGGATGAGTTGGATTTTTTTATTTACAGAGTTATGTTTAGTTTGGATGATAATACCCGTGCTTGCTGGCTGTGGTAACTGAATTACGTAGTTGCACCGGTAGTCTAATCTTTTCGCTATCGTATCTGGAGCAGAGAGAGAGAGGCTGTTGTCAAGTCATTGACATGTTAATCCCCTTTCTTTCTCTCTTTCTCTCCCCCTCTCCTCCTTCTGGCCGGGCCACATCCTTAGCGATGCTCGAGTAGAGCTTAAAACTCTTAATATACCTCCACCATCACGAGCCTACCGTACTACCATGACTTTCCCCCCTCCTCACTCATCAACATCCCGATATTACTGTATTCGAGGAACTGTACGAGCACTTACTTCTCCTCTCCCCTTCAATGCCGGTATCTATTTCCACCCATCCACCCAGCCCACAAATACGAATCCCCCTCCCTCCCTCCATCCCTCCAAACGCCTCGGACCACGGTACGCTGCCATGCGGGTAGGGTACGAGTTACAGTACTCAACCGTAAAGCAAGGAAAGTTACATATCCACAACCTCGCCAGATGAAACGTGACCCCCTCCTTCTCCTTCCCCTCCCTCCTCCCCCTCGCTTACAGAGTCGTTACACAAGTACAAGCACAAAACAACAAGCACGCTTGACGGGTCCCCATCCGGACCATACATGGTCATGACCTGGATTCGATTTCCTCATCTTTCCGTGGTGCCACTCAGTACCGTGGTGGGTAAAGTGTGTGAGTGGTGGTGAGGCAACCGGGTACGATAGGGTTATCTGCTCCCCCCCCCAAGTACCGATGGCCACACACACACACCCCACATTTTAACTCCTTGTGGATCGTGGATGGTCACGTGTGGGGTTCATTATTATACGGCAGGTGCTTGTCCAGTCTGATGTGGTACAGTAAGCTAGGCAACGATATGATAGGGTAGGACATGGTAGGATGGGATATTATGGGAATGGCAACATCATTGGGTTAGCGGTTAGCATGACTGCTTGACCTCTTTCCCTCCTAATAATGGTGGTGGTGATGATAATGGGGAATGAGTGGTACGTATACCAGTAGGCAGGGGGTAAGTATTGTGGTGGTACCGCTCCCACACTTCCTCTCATTTGTTTCAGGAACGTGATTATGTGTACACTGTGCACACATAGAAAGGAGTATTATGGAAAACCCAAACAAAAGACCCCATGTCCACAGTAGTATATACTGTAGCATCCCACTGCACTGCTTAACTAACCCAACACCCCAATTCGGCGGGGCCGAACACACACTCCGAACACCGGGTCACCTACCCTACCACCACCACAACCTTAACTTACTGTACCAATTCCCTCACTGGCAGTCCAATATAGATGCCGTGGACCGGCCGACCTGCTTACGGGTATGGGTGTCGCCTCACATACATCTCCATGTGACGGCGATCGCCATTCGATAAAGCCTAAGCTACTCGAGTACCGTAGACTGGGTGGAGCGCTCAGCAAGGCTTGGCATATCTTGACACCAAAAAACTACAATTCTCGCAAATATCTTGCTTGCCAAGCCCCCCCCGCAGAGCGCTCACCCGGTAGTTCAGGTACCGGTAGGTCATGTATGGTGTTAGCATTATCATAAACGAGCATCATACACCGCAACGGCAGCTTCACGGGACAGGCTCGGACTGCTGAGTTGTGCTGCTACAATGGCTATAATATGATACCCACAAAAACTCTACCGATGTACTCGTACTTCCTCTCAGACGCACGAATAAGGGCTGATCGGTGGAAAACCGGAGAATAACTTTTTCCTTCTTTCTTCCTCCCTTTCTTTCTTTTTTTGTAGTAGCGCGGGCTTGTATCGGGTTGGTTGGTTGGTTGGTTGGTTACAGTGAGAAGGGGCACATTGCAGCACCGTACTAGCACCAGTATTGTACATGTAAGTAACTTGACCAGGTTTATCATATCAGGAGTTCTACAGTAGACTAGACTTACTACGGTACCTATCAAACTTCCACCCTCCGGTTGGCTCGAAACCGGGGGCTTTCTTTTCTCGCCCGCCCGACCGACCGACTCGGGAAATGGCTTTTTTGCCCTACATATTATTATACCGGTGTCGTAGGCACTTTTTTCCCAAGGGGTTCGATAGGCTTCTCCCGATCATTTATGTTGATGCAGTTAGTTGTCGACTGAGCTTGGTGATGCAGTGTCGTACTTGGATCTGATCTAATGCGAGTACCGGTATTAGGCTAGGGGTTTATTGATGTTTCGGTGTAAGACAAGGGCGGTTAACTAACTACTCGTAACGAGCAGAATACCGGTAGCCCCTGTCTTGTCTTGCACGAAGAGGCGTCTTCCTGGGTATGATACTTGTCTACTCGAGTACAATACAATACCGGTAGTTGCATCATAGCCCGCGTTACACACGCACACACATACGAGTACTCGAGTAGAGGTGATTTCGATAAACTGGATTGCCGGTGGTGGAGGATACAGTTTGGTACCAGTACTGTACGAGGGTTGAGTAATGTGAGGTGATGTGATCTGACGGATGATGTGATGCATGGATGGGAGGAAATGAGAATACGATACTCTGGCTCGCACGGCTTGCAATGCGTGGATGGTATGCTACCGTACTGTATGCTATGCTATGCTATGTCGTGCCATGCCATGCAGTAGTATTAAGTGTACGGCGCGGTGCGATACTTCGATACCATCTGCAGTGTTGCGGGGAGGTTGATTGGTTGATCGATCGATTAGATGGCACTCTGCAATACATTGATGCCGACAGGGACTTGGAGGGGGGTTAGGATAGGTGGGCAGGACAGGATAGGACAAAACAGGACAGGATAGATGAGATACCGGTATCTTGATACTGGATTTTTGGGGAAAAAAGGAAGCAAAAAAAAGGAAAAAATCCTCCCTCCCTCCACTCTAAATTAGCGAAAAGTGACTCCTGTAATATCGATATCAGAGATCTTGTCTGCCTTGCTCGTGGGTCGGAGGCGGGGTGGAATGAATGAATGGATGGATGTCACGGTTGCGGCGGGTCAAGAGAAGATAGTGAAATTAAAAAAAGGAAAGAAAAAAAGGCCCATGAATCGGGCCAGTCTTGTGCCTGCGAATTGTGCGTGCAGCAAAGTACGATTGCACTATACCCCATCTAACCAGAGAGGAAGTGGAAGAATCATTTGTGACACCATCTTGTACCGTATTGTAAGCTAGGTTAATCCCTAGGAAAAAAGTCAATTTCACAGCCAGCCTTTTCCCATCTACCGGAGCTCGGGCACACCGATATTGCCATTCACCTGGATCACAGGTTTTAATTCTGGTGGCCTCTCCCGATTTCCTATTTTATCTTATCGATTTCGAAAAGGTCAGCTTTTAGCTAAGAAACTACCTGACGGATGCTCACCAGAAAGGTGGTGGACAGTTAATTCAGCTTAACCTGCGAAATAACTCCCGTTCCGTGCAACATCTCTCCGGATACTTGCAATTGCGCCCTTCTCATCTCTCAGCTAGGGGGCCAATCTAAGCCCTGCCGTGGCGTCGAGAGAGCGAAAGATTGCGAAAGTCGAAGAACAGGCAAACTGGCGACCCCTGAAAAGGCGATAATTCGTGCTTTTTCCTAGGCATTTTTTACTTTGCTTTATCTCGTCTCCGCTTCCCCGGCCCCCAGCGAGCGGGGGTGCTGGATGATTCGCCCAGTCTAACCGCATACCCTGGAATACTCGAGTCACTGAGCCACGCGCAGGGGGCCCGAAATTCCCCTCTCTGAAAAGGGGCAAAAAACACAGCAGAAGATGAGTTGTTCAGCCTCTCTGAGGGACAAAAAATAACACCAGTCCTTAGCAGAGGAGGTAGCTTGGACGACACAACACGCGGTTCAATTATTTGAAATTCAATGGTATCGTAGGAACCTTTCATGTGAGCTCTACTAGTAATCCCCCCCTCACGCGGCCTCACCATCCATCTTTCACCTAAACTCTCCACACCTGTAGTTGTTACGAATGAAATGATTGAATCCACTCCTTCCCGGCTTCCCCCGTGAGCGAGGTAGATCATCAGCATCCCAGCAAGGTGACACGTCTGTGGTTCCAAAACTCCATCCATGCAACTCTTCCCCATAATCCTCTCCAGTCCAGCCCTGGCCGAAATATCATTATTATTATTTTTCCTTCTTTCCTTTTTTTTGTCTGCTGCTCCTGCGGCACTGTGCGCACTACTACGGAAGAAGTACGCACAAGGCGGGCGGCCCTGTTTTCTTGCTTTCCTCTTGCTGCTGTTTGTCTTGCCTCATTGGAGATAATACCGGGTATTCTCATACACGAGGAAGGTAATGCAAGTGGACGGCAATACCCGTGCTAGGTTCGGCGCCAACCTAACAGAGTAAAAGAACAAAAGATTTTAGTCAGAAAAAGCTCACATCAAAAACGCGCCAAGCTTATTCAAGTCTCAGGTCAAACCAAGACATTGAAATGTGCTATCGCACACAGCAAAGACAAAATTGCTTTTTCACCACCCTTTTAGACCATCAAAGTCCTTGACCGGGTTTCGTTCGATTTAGGGCGGGGGGGAGAATGAGGCTTGGGATAAGTGATGAGAAAAAAACAAGCAAGAAAAAAGCAACAAGGGCAATGGGATCCAGAGAAAGCCCGGGATGTTCCCGGTCGTATGTTCTTTTTTCATGCAGAATGGGGTGCTCTGAAAATGCTGTTTGAGCAGTTGGGAACGCAATCGGGAAATAGTGGCATGAGAGACAATGAGAAACCTACCCTTTGTAAAAGCCGGTGAGCCCCTCCCTCCTCCAAATCTTTATGACAGCGTCCCGAGCGGATGAGTATACAGCATCGGCATCATATGTCTGCATCCTAGTCTGCACAACTCTGTAGGGATATATTATCGACCCTGAAAGTATCTTTGATGCAGCCGACAAGGTCAGAAAGTCGATGTTACTCAGTCCTCCTCCAGCCTTCTCGCTGCTTCCATCTCTGCCTCCGTCATGAGGGTTATCATTGCGCTCACGAAGGCGCCTCCTCCACAACTTCAGCTCTTCGTAGAACATGAATTGCAACGCTCCCTGGCCAACTCCGAAGAGCGCGGGCACCAGACCACGGAATAATCCTCGTGCGCCCTCATCGCGGAGGATGGTTCGTAAGCCGTCTGTAAGACCTAAGTAAGCCCCAGGAACCGACCGACCCGAAGAGAGCATCCGCGTCTTGACCACCCAGAGCGGATTCGTGCAAATTGCTGTTAGGACACCGGCAGTCCCGGAAGATAGTAGGTAATCGATTGAGGACAGGCCTCCTTGTTTATGATTTGTTACTCTCGATTTGATCTCGCCATACCTTTGTCGCTCATCACATCACCCAACCGCATTTGAGTCACAATCAGGAACCAAACTTTCAAAAATAGAAAAGGAGGAGCTAAAATCAAGGTCACCGGTTATGGAGAAAGGCGCATATTTGATTTCGCACCAGTGACAGGACCTTGTGGCAAGACAAGACATACAGCATGAAAAACAAGCCCCAGCTCGTCATGTTACCCGCCAGGTTTGGTGAGAAGCCCCGATAAAGCGCACCCCTCCCCTCGTTCGCAATGACACTACGAGCTATCCTCCAGGTTGCTCCGAGTTTTGGTGTTCTGCTTTCCCTGTCGACTGCTCCGAGAGGTTCCATCAATTAGAACGGGCCAGTTCGAGTGTTTGGTAAAATTCTGCAGCGGGGAAGAAGGTAGGACAGCGAGCAACAACAACACTTACCTTGTAATCTAACTTTGACAAGATCTAATGGGTGAGCAACAAGCGTCGATAGGAAGCCAGCTGTGAAACCGGCGATTGTCTCCACCAGAACGGAGGGTAACCCATTCTGGCGTTCCTTCATGGAGAATAATAGGGCAACAAGAAAGTGGGGAGGTGCAAGAAGGGGAGAATAGCAGGATAGAAATAAAGAGGACGTGGGGGAATTTTGTTCCTTGATGAATGAATTGTTTGCTTGATGAACGTTTTTTAGTTTAGAGCCTCACACGTGGGATGTGTAAGGGAGATCCCCGCAGGGAGAAAAAAAAAAAGGGCGGGAAAGAAAAAGAAATAATCAAGCCCTCACTGGAAGAAGTATTGTTAACGCCTTTGGTATGATACAAGATGTACCCAGCGTTACCGTATTACAGTAGTGCCGCAACATGTGTCATGATTTGTACTTTGTATAGTTATGTACCGCGTCCTGTGTCTGACTTTGGTGTTTTGTTTTTCGAGCGGAAAGGTAGAAAAACAATTAAAAATAAAAATAAAATAAAAACATCACCTGTGTAATATATTGACAATAATAATAATCACATTATGGCAGGATACAGGGAAATCACTATTGGCTACCGCGTCTAAGCAAAGTGGGGTAAGTTGGAATAACTGGGAGATTCAATCATTACTATCGTACAGCGCGAAACCTGGCGTTAGTTTTAATAACATCAACCGCCCACCCTCATGATTGCTGGCTCCCACCATCATTCTCGATTTCGCACCCTTCTATGCCAGAGGAGATATCAAGCTGAGCAATCCGACGTATCAGCGCAACTATTGTCCGCCAAAAACCAGAGACGCTTACCGGATCAAAGAAGGTTTCGGCGTGCTGCATGAGTAGCCTATATGCCCAAACATAAGATCCAGAGTCAGCAATCCCGATTTCTAGGCAGTCGTCAAATCGATAGGCGTCATTTATTCCACATCAAGCCAGCAGACGGGTAGTCATACCAAGGTAGAGCACAAACGGTAGGTAACCACTATCGTGCAAAAAATCGAGTATAAGCAGCAACCCGACTTTCAAAAATGCCACCGCAGCAACACGGCGGGGGACGGGGGGGGGGACGAACTAATGCAATGCCACTCGAGAGATTTCGAGAACCTTGGAGATTCGCTCCTATTACAATCGCATCAGATGGTTACTACTTCTCCCGGGTGTGAAACAAAAGCGGATTGTAGAGGGGGAGGGGAGGCAAGAAGGAAAAGTTTTCGTGCCTTGGATTCTTCAGAGAGTTGCATAATGTGGTAAACCGACCGATGAGAACGGGTCTTGCTTGCTCGACTATCGTCCATTACTGTCAGTAGGTTGAGCGGAGAGTGTGGTGATTACCGAATCGGAGAGTGGGAAACCAAGATGGTTGCAGATGGGGAGTGAATAGCTTGGTGAATTGGGAGTTAGATGGGAGGTGGTGGGGAGGTGATGGGGCTGGGGGGTGTGATACTAAGGGAAAACAAGCCTGTTTTGAGACTCGATTGATTTTTTTGATTGAGGTCCGGTGATGATGACAAGTATTACGATAGGGAGAAAAAGAGAGAAACAAAGAACAGGATAAATTTCCATTGGTGACTAATCGGGCTTGGCGTTGTCTTTCCGGCTGATTGTGGCACAGAGGATCTGAGTGACGGTTTATGACGGGCCACTCCCGGCCTGTGACCATAGCCGTTATGAGGCTTCTAATAGGAATATCAAAGCTATGTTAGACTTCATATGGCCTGCATACATATGGAAAGCAACTGGTAAGCATTGCTAAATGCACAGAGGACATTGCCCGCACTATTGGCATCATCATCCTACCCCTTCGCTTGGTACATTTGATACTGTGGTTCTGCGGCTCAATGATACGGTTGCCCTCCGGGTTTCACATTTCTTCCGGCGACGTTACAAGTAGAACTAACCCCTCCGCCAGTCAATTCACCCCTCCCCCTCCATCCCCATTCTCCGGTCTGCACCCCTTGTCGTTCTCTAAAGTTATTCTCACCACACAACTAGACACATGCAGCAGGGTACAGACTCTCCCGTCCTTTCCTCCCCCCCTCTTTTCTCTTTAGTCTCGAGTGCAGGTGCAAATAAACCGATCGTTAACAATGTTTGTGATTAGAAAGCCACATACAACTTCCGTTATCGGAATACCTTGCTCTGACAACGAAGCAATGTTCTAGGTACCCCCTCCTCTCTACGACACATAACTCTTATTGCCCTATAACTCTTGAATCCAAGCTAACAATTATCATCCAACAAGCTGGTCCTTCACCCAAGGCCTCCTCTTAGGCCAACTCTTTGTAATCCTAACCCTCGGTTTCTTCATAAAATTCTTCATCTTCGGCGACTCGCCCGACTCCAGCTCGAAAAGCATCTACTCAAAGTCCTTCACGCACACCGCCTCCAAAAAGTATCCTCGGAGCCAATCCAACCTGCGAAGAAAGCGCTCTTCAGTCCTCCGCGACCCCCCGCCGCAAACCACGGAGACGATCCTGTCAAAGACGTACTACGATGTGCGCTCCCACCAGCCCGAATCACTTGACTGGTTCAACGTGCTCATCGCCCAGACGCTAGCTCAGTTCCGCGAGGACGCTCGCACCGATGACGCGATCCTGAAGTCGCTGGATGGGTTCCTGAACGGCCCGCAGAAGCCGGACTTCCTGGACTCGATCCGGGTGACGGAGGTCTCACTCGGGGAGGACTTTCCCATCTTCTCCAATTGCAGGATCTCGCCTAGTGATGATGAGCCCGGGAAGCTGCAGGCCAGGATGGACGTTGATCTCAGCGATTTGATCACTCTGGGGGTCGAAACAAAGCTGCTGCTGAATTGGCCGAAACCTTTGGTTGCGGTATTGCCGGTTGCTCTGGCCGTTTCCATTGTTCGATTTTCGGGAACGTTGTCTATCTCATTCATTCCTTCGCCGGAGAATTCGGCTGGGAGCACTACCCTTGCGTTTAGCTTTCTGGATGATTACAGGCTTGAAATTGCCGTGAGGAGTCTTGTGGGGTCTAGATCTAGGCTGCAGGATGTTCCGAAGATAGCTCAGCTTGTCGAGAGCCGTTTGCATAGCTGGATTGACGAGAGGTGTGTGGAGCCCAAGTTTCAGCAAATTGTGCTGCCATCGCTGTGGCCGAGAAAGCGGACAACGAGGGAGCAATCGAGACCTGGCGAGGCGGCGGATGACGGAGATCTCTCTGGTGGAGGTGCTGATGGCCTTAGATGGAGACCCCAGGCAGCGGCACATATTTAGTTCTTCTGCCAAAACTTTCATTTTTTCCATTCATTTTTCTCTTTAGCATCGGTTTCTGATCACGCGCCATAGTAATACGCTTGTTTCTCCGTAATTCAGTGGCCCAGTTTGTATCAATAGTGGTAGATACCTTAGATTCAGCAACCAGCGGCCAAGCCAAAAAATGGAATAAATTATACACCTCGAAAGCAGGCACAAGTAATCACTCGCCTAATTTTAATTTCGATTTTTTTTTCCCTCAGAGATGACTAGTGAAACAAATTCAAACGTTATCACCCATAAATGACCCAAGCAAATTTCGACCAGGCAGGCGATTACAAAAGACTCGAATGGTACCACCAGTATATCATACAGAAACCCAATACACCCGTAAAGCCAAGGAACCCCGATCAGGTTCACATGGTATCCATATCCTCTGGATCCAGCCTGGCAGATGGTCCGCCATGAGAAACCGGCTGTTCTACTACCGTCCCTTCTGCGACGCCAAACTTCCTGCTGAATGCCCGCAGCCAGCCCTTGGCCCACCATTGCATCCAAGCCTTGCTCTCCACGTCTATGCCACCATTCATCTCATCCGAGCTGTCGGACATGGCCGTCAGAGCGTCTGTAACAGCATTCAGGAGCACTCCCTGTTCAATCTCCGCGGCATTCAGGGTCTGAGCATAGACTGCTAGCTGCTCCTCTGTGTAATCATTGATAGACATCACCTGCTTTGCTGCGATCATCTGTCGGACTCTAGTATTGACCTTGTTTATTGTGGTCGAAACCATTTCCCAGGCATGGGTGTGTGATAGAGCCTTATTTCCAGCGTCGTGGAGAACCCATTCGACGACTGACAAGGGAGTTACAATGGAGTAATTAAGAAGCTTGTCGACCACATTTGCGCCAATACCTGGCTGATCTTCCCAATAGCTTAGCACCGAGCCGACGATCTGACGCCTGGCATCCGGAGATTCGTTTCCTATGGCCAGGAGCTTTTCCTTGCAGCGCTCGATACAACTCAATACGTGGGATAGTGACTTTGCACCAATATGGCAGATCGCGGTAACATATGCATCACGTGCGACAAATAGAGGGTCTGCAACACCGCTCTCCTTGGCTAGTTCGATAATTTTGGCAAGAATGGCATCAACTTCTGCATCTTCCTTCTTGTCTGCTACCGCGTGGAGTACTTCTTTTGCTTCATTGCAGAACGGTTCGTCTGGGGGACTGTTAGTAAACTGCTTATAGCTTCTGCAGACTAGCCACGGGGGGGGGAGCTGGAGATAACTTATATACCTTCAGAATCATATTTAAAGTGTGGTTGTTCTTTTTCCTTAGCTTCTGAGATAAGTTCTTTATATGGATCTGGGATTGTGCCCTTAATTCGAGTCGCAAAACTAAGTCGGATTTCCTTTTCAAGTGCCCCAAGGATGAATGCTTTCTTGGGGTGGACATCTGGCAAAGTGAGATTCTCATTCCTAGAACCCTAATTAGTTATGGCAAATCCCGAGGTGTGGCTCAATTGAATACAAACCACTCAGCCCATTTCCAAGTGAACCCAAAGTTGCTAAGATGGTGGGAGAACCAGTCAACGAACCGATAGATTAGTTCGGTATCCATAGACTCTAGGTTCTTATACATGAATCTGATCGCTCTACCCAAAGAGGGTGCCACTGCTGCAGGCGCAAGCTTACAAAGCTCTGTGAGGATAGAGTGATAATAAACCAACTTGTGATTTGGTCCGGGGAGCTTGTAAAGTTGGCTAAAAATGGCATCCACAGCCACGTCCTCCGGCTTCCATGTGGATCCTTCTGGGCCTGCCGTCTCAATAACTCTATCGAACGGAACGGCCCGTTTTATAAAGGCATTAGGCGAGAAGTAGCAATCAATTTCAATTAAAAACCGGGATACCACAAGACGATTACAGTCTAACGTATCGATCGTGTCAACAATCGCATCACGGAACAGCGTTGAAGCAAGCTCTAGGGGCGGGGGGACGGTCTTGTAATTGTTAGTCATGATCATAGCTTGAATAGAAGTTGGTATATACCTCGACAGTTGGGTCCGCAAACACAGAGAAGTAGACATTGGGCATGATAGAACTCTTGTCGACTGGATAATCGGAGGGTAACGTGATTTCAGGCATGGGATGTTTGGTAGCCCCCTCCAGCTCCGGGAGAAAAGATTCATATGGCCTTGGCAAGCAGCCTACACCATGGAAGGGCCTACTTGGCTCGCTCCCCAAGGATGCTTCCAAATTTAATTGAAGTATTCGGGCATTCTGTCAAACGTTAGCTTGTGGTGGAATAGGAGGCGCATAGCCACATCTCACATGAGTCCCTTGGGCCCTTGCATCGTACGGAGCGTATCCTCCTGTAAACGGACTGAGCAGCGACTGCATTATGTGCTTAGCCTCAGTGATAGGGTTTGTCTTTTTCAAAAGCTCACTGGCTAAGCTGTTATCGGATCCTGACGAGGCAAGAATGTATGGAACCGTTATCAGTGCAATCCACACCAGATCCAAGGCCAGTCCCTATTCGGAGTTAGGATCGCAGTATGGGAGAGGGAGAGAGGGAAGCATCGAGCAACTAACCGCTTCTCCCGCAGTAAGATAACTGGCAGCCTGATCCACTATACCGCCCAACACAGAGTATAATCCGTGGCCTTCTACCATTCCCTGAAGCCCAGCGAGGAAGCGCAAGACAAGCTTCGCACTAGTGAGGAACCCTTCAGTAAGATACGCCTGTGCAGCCTTTCCAAACTCATCGAGGATCAACTTCCCGGCCTCAGCATTCTGAGAATTGATGACAAGAACGGCGGCCGCGAGGAAAGGAATTTTGAAAGGTTGTTCAACAACCCTACAACGCGTCAGCGGAATAATAACAATTCCCCTAGGAAGACATACAGAGAGAGCAAGGTATTGAGAAAAGTATTACGGAGCTCTTCATTATCGTAATTTGAGGCGAAAGTATTTGCGATGAGGTTGATGGTGTCTTCAATCTTGGTCAGAGGCTACAAATCTGGTCAGCAATTGAGATGGAAATTGTAACCAAAGGACAAACCGATTCTGCGATTGAAATGGTGTCCCTTCTCAACCTAGAGGCTAGATCCTCCCTCTCATACGGACGTGAGCGTCGATATTCTTTATCGTCATCGTCATCGTCTTCGCAGGTATGTTAGCATCTGTTAGTGTCCGAATCAAGGCGCGGCCACGGAGTAACGAACCTCTATAGCGTCTCTTCTGGGGGCGTCTAGGCCCTCCCCTACCCCCTCCGCGGCCTTCTTCTCTTCCACGATAGTAATCGCCCATTATTCGTTGACAATATTCCTTGTCCTTTGTAGTAATTTTTTCTTCGTGGTCGACGTGGGATGGCAGGGGAGCGTTGGTGTTTTCTCGGGCAAGCTCCCTCCCATGTCATGTTTGGAGCGCGCTCCCGGAACCTTTAATTTCTTGGCACCGTTTCTGGATGACTAAGCATCAGGGGAAGAGTGGGGGTCTTTTCGTCTCATATATCTCCCGAGCCCTGAGCCCGCAACCACACACGCCCCCGCCATATCGATAACCACAGTACCTGCAACAAGTGACAACTACATACACACACGCACACGATAAAACAATATGGGCGAACAACAGGACCCCTCCACAAACGAGCTTCGTTGTAAGCCGATCTCTCTTAATATTGAATTTTCGTAAGCACTAGAAACACATATGCCTCGGGAGGCCATATGAATAGCTAACTACGGTGAGGGTTCTTCTCTAGAGGTGGTCTTGAGATGCTATTCTCTAATCAGCGGTCTCACCGAATACAAATACCGGCGAAAGACTCCTCCGAAAAACCAGCAAACGTAGGGTTTCTAGTACGCCACCTGTGTGAGAACCTAATGAAGGACAAAAGAAAGGATCTCTTCGTTTTGGAAGACAGGATGTGGGGCTCCTTCCGGCGTCGTCGTGACAACGACCGCACATATCTACATAGCTAACATTGCTTGCAAAAGCCGTCCCGGTATATTGGTCCTGATCAACGATGCCGACTGGGAGTTAGAAGGGGAAGAGGAATACCTAATACAAGATGGCGACACAATATTGTTTGTGTCTACCCTGCATGGAGGTTGAATTGAAGCCAAGCCTAGGCTAATACCAAGCAACGACTCTTGTGTCTGAAGCTGGGATAAACTAAATACTTTCCTAATTTACAACATTTCTCGCACTGAAATATGTGCTACTAGTGCATAGCAGATGCTAGGGGCTGCCTATATTTTCCGGGGGTCACGAGGTGTTTTTTTCTCTTTCGAGTGTGCGCTAAAATGAAACGTGAAGCGGGGGAAAGTACTGTGCCTATACAGTGGAGGTACGAGTACTAGCTCATGTACCGCGTTCAGGTCACTATGATGGGGCCAAAAGGGCAACAAGGGAATTACCGAAACTCTGGCTGCAAGAAATCCTCCAAATGAAATGGAGACCCGGCCAGAGAGAGTGCTAACCATACATGTACACCACTCAAGGCCGTTGTAATCACGAGCATACATTCTAAACAAGCTACATATGCCTCGCAGCAGCAGCACAAGCTTATCGGTACGAGCGGCCACCACCACAGGAATGGTCTGTTTTATCATCGACCTAATGTGCTCAGGCATTGGCGCCTCTCCCGTGATCACCAGACAGGCATAAACTCATGCTGCAGGATTCAACAGCGGTGATTCCGTTGAGCCTTTTTTGAAAAAGGAAAAAAAAGGTCACTAACTAGACAACCTCACCACTGCTATCAGGTTCTGATCCTGGGTTGCTCAAGATATGTACCGAGATCGAGATCGAGATCCTATAAGCCCCTAGCGCGGCGAAACAAAACCGCATTTCCATGTTGACCAGGAAAGAGGGGGGGGACAATTGTGTGATAGCTTTATTAACCTTTTTATTCATTCATTTATTCTACAGAAATCCTTTTTAAAACGTATTGAGGCCTCCATAACGTACCCTCCGATATGGCACGAGGGCAGGGAGAGGAGAAAATTATGCATATGTGGACATGGGGAAGGGAGAGAAAATTAATCTCCCCAATCCCTCCCTCCCTTCCAACCCCCCAACGTGGACACGTATTATCGTAAATAGCCGTGACTATCCCCCAGACGCATCCTGCAGCTCTGTCACTCACTTGCTCTCTCTCTTCCTTCCCGGTATGTTCCAGTTTCTCCCGTTGTTACGTGATTTCGTGGAACTTGCATAATAGGTGGTAGACCGGCGCACCGGGTTTTGTGTTATATACGCAACCAAGTTAATTGACTGGGTCGGTGGTGTCTGAAACTCTCAATTGTTTCAATTGATAAATGTGTATTCCTCAATGTCTGTGTAATGAATGATAAGTGTGATATACACAACATTGAAACCACGGAGAAATGATTATACAAGAGGTTTAACGTATCCTTAGCTAGAGGGGGAGGGGGAGGAAGAAGAGGAGGAGGAGGAGGAAGGAAAGAGGTAACTGGCAGAATCTTCAATAAGCATATTGCTGTTATTATTATTATCATCCTGACAAAAAAAAACAATACCACTAATAACTTGATCTCTGGTAATCACTTGGCTCCCGACACTACACGTGAATAACCTACGCTACCAGCTCCACTAGGGCAACAATGACATGCATTCAATCTCTAGCGAATCATTCATACCACTCACAAACGAGTTCTAACGTAGCGATATATCAATCCATCAATGCCCAGCAACCCTACCATCTCGCCACCAAGCAAGCATTACAAGTTCACAAAAAGGGTCTTTTTCACAAGGAATTCGCGATCTCCTCCTGCTCATCCTCCCCGAGTGACGACATACCATAACCGAATGGTATCCCGAACCAACTGATAGAACTTACTCGGACAGATAGGCCGCGCCGTTGATGGGCAGGTAAGTGAAGCAAGCCAAGCCCCCCCTTTCCCCCCCACCAAGCAAACAAGCAAGCAAGCAAGCAAGGGGGGGGAAGATCGTCGTAACGTACTGTAAGATTCCAAGTTTACCCGGCAGCTAGGTTTAACTTTATTATCCTCCCTTGGGCCGTCTGAGACGATCAAATTCATATGATAGCCAGAGGCGCTAAGGCCAGATCGGGCAGCAACGAGCCGTATGGTCAGGAAATTGGACTTTTCAGTTTTCTTTTTTTGGGGTTTTGCTCAAATGGCTCACTCAGCAAGTTTGGGGAGTTCAACTTTAAATATTTACTCCCCCCCTCAAGTCGTTCCGAAACGGGTTTAGCGGGGACTAGCTGGCCACGAAGTTGCAATATCTGTTTTCAGACGGCCGAAGGGATATGTTACCTGTGCAGGATAGACACCGTAGAGAATCATGCCGGTATCATAGATCAGACACTTCGGGGTTCGGTCAGGGCTCAGGGCACGCCGCGCCGAGCTATGACAAACGGCAGAGGTTAGGCCGATTGCGGCACTCTACGAGTACGATACATGCCAGGTGCTGGCAGCAGCAGCAGCACGAGTATTACAGTACCGGTACTGTACCGTGCTGTGCCTATCATACCTTACCGTACAGTAAGAATAGGTCTTCTTTCAACCCAACCTGTGATATGATACCAGCCTACTGTACTGTAACAGGCAAGCTGGCTACAGTGAGTGCTTTGCCGCTCCTCCGCCGGGCCTCGGTATGATATTTGTATCGAAACCTATACACTAGCGTACGTTCTCTCGTGCTCGTATAGCATAGTACGTATCATCTCGAAAATGATACCTCCACGGGAATGAGCCGGCTAGCCTTCGGGCTCCCCGCGCGCAACCATAACAACTCTTCTGACGTAAGGCCTGGAGATAGGTAACAATGAGAAAAGTACGGTAGCGGTGTAGGAGTGGAGGAGGAGGAAGATGAAGAAGACGAAGGGTGACCACTATCAGCAGAAGAGCAGCTAAGTTAGTATGGTAGACTAGCAAGCAATGCCACTGACTTATGGCTAACTGCAGAACCCACCCACACCGATCACACACATACACCACACCCACTACTCACATAAGTTACCTACCTCCTATAACGTCTACCGTACCTAATCTTCACAGTAGCGTGACCAAATCGGTAATGAATGAGCAAGCAAAGGAAGACGGAGGTGGAAAAAACAAAAAAGAAGTTTACTCTTACCTCGCACTTGATCCCATGCAGCTACTGTAAGAGGGGGGGGGAGGAAAAAGCGAATAGGAATCAATGAATGATCGTTACAACGCTGCAGTTCACCCCCTGACCCGCAGAACGGGATGTATCGATTTTTCAAAAACTAGCTGAATGTGATGTGACATTCGGACGGAGGATGAAGAGAGGGGATCCACAGACAAGAGATTTGGGTGGATTACAAGTGCTATGATGTACATACAGTAGATAAATAGTACCGGTATTGGGTGAGAGCAAGTGCTAATAGACGGGCTCTCTAAGTCTGGTACCTGTATCGTACAAAAGAAAAAAAAGCCCTGAGGGCAATCTAGGTCCGTAATACTATTATAGTTGTGAAGGAGGGTGGGTAGAAGGGGGATGGAAGGGGTGGGGATACAAAGACCATAAGTAGGAGATTTAGAGGCCCTGATTTGCTAGTGGGACGGGTTCAGGTGAGTACCATCAGAGCTGACGTTCACATAATATTATATATAGATATAAATATAAATATATATAAGCAAGCCAACACCATAATAGTATGGCCTCCAATCCTTCGTTTTCCAGCATCTTTAAGATGCAGCTCCTCCCTACTAGCTTGCGAAGTAGTTCGAAGGGGGGGGGGGGGGGAGAAGGGGTATGAGGAAGCAATTTGATATGGTTGAAAAAGATATTCCACTAGAGTTAAATTGATATGCTGCAGTAAAACAAGAAATATAGCTAAAGCCCGTTTATCATAGACAAGTGGTTCATAATCTCGCAACTTTTCGTAGCAAATAAACAATAACACCAGAAGCAAGATGAAATACCATGAACGAGAAAAAAACGGTGACACGGGAAACTCGTATCGAAGCACGGCGGAGCGGCCAACAGGAAGAAGAAAGCAACAAGCGACCACGAAACCTAGAAGCCATTTAATTTAAAACAATCCGGACCCGATACTTCAGATGAAAGCTGCATGTTAAAATGGGCCTGGTGCCTCATGACCGAAAGGAACGACGTCGTCGAACTTGTTGTTTCCCGATGGTTTCCCCCGTTCGATAACCCAGACCCATTTTGGAGAAAAGGAATAAGAATAAAAGGAAGAAAAAACAGAGCAAGAAACCGGTTTTCATTTTTGTCAGTGCACATAGGCCCAGATGGCTTTTTTTTTGTTGACGACAGACCCTCTCAACATCAAGACAATCACCACCATCCATCTACCCATCCAGCAGCTCAGAAAGCGAAGGTCCCGAGACGGAACCTTCAAATAATTTTAAAGAGCCATAAAGCCCACTTGAGAAGAGAAGAGAAACCGTGTACAAAAAAAAGTAAGCATCACCTGACACGCCTATGTCGACCCTCACGACAACACCCTGGAGCAAACACAAGGCCTCACCGACTCCTCCCTTCCCTTGCCAGCAAATCCATCTAATGGGAATAGAGGTTTTCTCAGTTCGCCACGTGCCGTTTTGAAAGAAGAAAAAAAAACCAATCTCTGTGCCCTGCATCCGGTGTCGCCATGCCATATGAATGAGAACTGAAAAGAAAAAAGAGAGGGAAAGGGAACGGTGAAATTTGCATTTGATAGAAGGGAATTTTTAATCCAGTTTTGCCATCATCTCCTCTTTGGACATGGGGACAAAGTTATTCAAATCTATACCTCGGGATAATAGGGCAGGGCGAGCGTGATGCGGTACCAGCCGCTCGTTAAGCTCAGGCATGATTGAGAGTTCTGCGGAATAAAACTATCAGCACGTTTTTGCAAAAAAAAAACCGCCCCTCCCTAGCCGAACCCGAGAGAAATAAACTTACCATGCCTGCTAAAGTCGAAGAGGCGGGGGAGATCCCGAAGACCTTGGCCGCCACGGGAATCCGGCAGCTTAGTGTTTGGGTCACGCAGCTCGTCGAAGAACGGATGGCACATGGCCTCGATAGCCGAGAGACGTTGAGTGGGAGTATACTCAAGCAATCTCGATATCAGATCAATAGCTTCAGGAGAAGCTTTGCGGAATACCTGGTATTGCGACGAAAAATCAGCTCTGCACGTTAGGAAATCCTCAAAAACCAAAAAAATCACGTACCTTGGAGAAGGGATGCGGCTTGATCTGGGGAAACTTATGCTCCATGTAATTGGGGTTCATGGTTCTGATCTGATCTCGTGTAGGGGTACCAAGAACCTTGATGATCTCCACCAGTTGGTCAATACCTGATTCTCCGGGGAATAGAGGTTGTCCAAGCATAAGTTCCGCCATGACACATCCTGTCGACCAGACATCTATGGGATCGGTCAGAGAATCTGTTCCCCGGAATTAATTCAAGGGCATACCAATTTTGGGAGTGTAATTTGTGGCTCCGAAGATAAGCTCGGGAGCACGGTAATACCGTGAGCAGATATACGAGACGTTGGGCTCGTTCTCAACTAATATCTTGGCGCTACCGAAATCGCACAATTTGAGAACCCCAGACGCAGGGTCCAAAAGAAGGTTCTGAGGCTTGATATCTCGGTGGCATATGCCTTGCGAATGAATGTATGCAAGGGACCGGAATAATTGGTAAATATAAAGCTTCACCTCCAATATCGGCATGGTAGTCTTCAGCTTGTTGAAATATCGGGAGGCCCTATAAACAGTCTCGGGAACGAATTCCAAGACAAGATTAAGGTAAACTTCATCCTTCTGCAAACTGTTAGTGTAAAAAAATTAACACAGATTGTTGGACAGTACAGTACTCACTCTCTCTCCATTAGAGTAATAGAAAGCTTTCAGTTCCACGATATTCGGGTGCCGCACAATACGCATGATTTGAAGTTCACGATTCTAGGGACCGAGAAGGTTAGTCGACCGTCCAAACCGCAACCTGTGGGAAACGAAATCAATACCTTGAACCGCTTATCCTGTAATACACGTTTAATAGCAGCATCGTCGCCGTTGGGAGATAGCTTTGTCTGGAAAACGACGCCAAAAGAACCATTCCCTACGATCTTGCATTGGGTATACTGCATCTCCCGAATTTCGCCGGTCAACCCATCCTGAACCTTCTCTCGAATAATCTCTAGGAGTGAAATATTAGTATTACCATTAAAGAGGGAACAAGGCAAATAATATTTACCTCCCATCCGCAGGCCAGAGAAGGCAGCGGGTCTATTTTGTGACATTGTTAGAAGCCCACTGACCACAAATGCTATCGGTAAAGGGGTAAGCTATTGTGATGATTGTTGCAATGACGAGGTTGGACAAGGGAGGGAGTGTTAATTGAGAGGGTGGCCGTGATGATGAAGGAAGTCTGGAATGGTGACGAGTGAAACAGGCGAGGCTATGCAAGGAAATAGGGTACCGAAAGAGCCACTAAAGAAAATATACGCTTAGGGCTGGTTAACGTGAGTGTGTTCCAGCAAGTGTAACTGTAGACCAAGCAGCGGCACCCAGCAGCTCCAGCCTTGCAAACGAAGAAGGACACTTCCTGAAAGTCTAGGAGGCGGATTGGGGGTGGTCGTGAGAGAGGGAGAAGGGGCGTTTGTGGGTGATGAAACTCGTTACAGTTAGAAGAAAGGTAATAAATCGTAACTTTGCTTTCGACACAGAAAAGTGACGATAGAATGAAAAGAGTGGCGCAAAGGAGTGTGCTGGCTCTTTAGTGGAAGTGGGTTGGAAAATATTATTCTGTTAGGGGGGCGGGGGGGGGTTGTATGACGATGGTGATTGACGGACCCTGAAATTGTGCAGAGGGCGGGGAAGAAATTCAAAAGGAAGAAGCCTAAAGACCAGGGCGAGGGTTACGCGGCACGTCCAAGTAGCGAGATGGGGCAAAGCGAAGGATGGAATCTTCTTCGGGTTGGCAGCAGCGACAGGAACGTGCAAGCGAGAGAGAGAGCGGAGGTTTGTCAACAATGTTCGTGACGGGGTCTATGGTTGTCCGTGGTGGGGTGAGGAGCAATCCTGTTTGGTGGGGTTGACTGGATTGCGTTCGGGGAGAAGGGGGGGTGTTGGAAAGGGTCTTTTTCCACAAGAAAGAACGACGCCTTTGATGGATTGACAGCAGCGATTTAAGCAGAAAGGGAAGAGGGGAGGGGGGGAGGGGGTGTAGTTAAGATAGACGTAGTATTGTAGGAGACGAGAAGAGGGTGAATGAGGGGGGGGTGGGAAGCGCTCGGATTTTGTTGTAGCGAAGTCTCTTAGAATCTTAGGTGTTTTTGGCTCCTGCTTGGGCGCCGGATATGGTTAAGGCGTATTGGTAGGCCAGCGTAGAGGGAGAGGGGTCAGCTTGCTGCGGAGCGAACTTGGACTCGACTGCAAGGGTTTTTCTTATTTTTTTATTCACAAAGAAGAAATCTCACGAACGTTGGTGTAAATCTGCAAAAGTAATATTCTGAGGGGGTAAAAAAAATTTAAAAAAATGAGTGAGTGAGTGAAAAGGAAGAAGCTTTTGCAGGGGAAACCGGGAGGCTAAGAAATCAAACCCAGGTGTGGTGCAAAACCTGAGAAATTTTAAGGAGATAAACGCGAAAAAAGGTTACCAAGAGGCAAAATATTAATGGATTGGGTTATGATGATGACCCAGTGATTTGTCCAGCCTATTGGAATTTACTGCACCTCACCTCAATCAAGAAGACCAGAAAAGGGATCGGGAAACAGGCGTGTCAAAAAGAAATACCAGGAAGAAATAAGGAAAAATAAAAAAAATACTCGACATAGAAAGTGAAGATCACCGAACAAGACAGGGCTTCAGAAGGACAAGCAGAAGCATCCAAAAGCGTCTACATAAACAGAAAGCAGCGAGGAAAGAGGGGGAAAAAGAAAAGAATAAAAAGTCAAGCTCAGGGCAAAGGAAAGAGACTGCAGACTGCAAACCATTCATAACAGAGATCACCGAACAGGGAATTTTCCTTCATCTGCTCCCCCGTCATTCCTATTAATCTTCTGACGCTGTTTTTGGGGGACGGTTCACGGGCAGAAGTTGGGTGTGTCACGCGCCCGTTTTAGCGTACCCATCCATCATGAATCGAACGTCCAGAGCAACCACCCAGCCTCAATTCCGTCATCAAATCAGGAACTCACTGTCTACAGCACAGCCGTAGAAGGATCAACACGAGCTAAGTGGACTCGAAGCTCTGTTTAAAGCAGCAAAGTCGAAGAGACCAAAAAACCAGGGACATAACCCATTTCGGTCGCAGAACTAACTTACCCTAAGCTTTGCTTCTCGAGATGGAGTTGAAGCTTGGTGATTACCGTATTGGTTATGCAGCCATGGGTGTCGTGAAACCTCCCCTGTGCGTAAAGTGAAATAGGGTACTACATCCTTGGATGCACTAAGCCGTCTCTCTACCAGTCAGTCGAGTACGGCAACCTTTACAGAACACAGCACATAGAGTACAGAAAACATTGCCAGCCCCCCCCCCCCCCCCCATTCTTGTGTGGCCTTGTTACTGCTGCTTCCTCGCACAAAATGGCGGGTCCCTCTGGCTACCTGGATATCTAAGTTGGGCAATTTGATCTTAATTCCATAAATTTATCCTAAATATACCTAACCGGCGTCAACTAGCTAAACAAAAACGGCCACTGATGCTGTTGCGAAGCCTTAGAGCGTGGATCCCTATTTAACAGATTGCTTGTTCAACCCAGATAAGGTTCATAGCACACAACTTTGAAACGGACTACACCCTCTCTCCCTCTCATGTCGCCGGCTCCAGTACGGTACTCGTACTGTGCCGGTATCTAATGCAGTAATTGGGACGTCGATAACTAGAGAGCGTGATGCCACAGTCATCCAAATCTCACTCTTGACTATGTGGCTGGACAAACCCCTGCCCTGCGCACCGGCGGGCCTTCAGAAGTCCTTCCTTTAAGAAAAGAATTCGCCCGCCGAGTCCTCGTGCTCCTCCCGTTAATTCGGTTTCTGAACGCTAGCCCTTTCGAAGGATCCCAAGACCTCTAACCATGACGACACAGACGGGGATCAGAGTTAACACAACGCCAGACCCTTGCACGGGGACCTCGATACGCTATGACGGGCTTTTTTCTTTTTTTTCTTTTTCACTTTCAAACAGAATATCTAGGCCATCTGCCACGGACCCAGCCTGAGTTGCAGTGTGAGCGCTGGCAGAAGCTACAACGCCAAATAAGATAGGATTAAATACCCCGAAATTCTGACTTGGCGAGCCAGTCAGTCAAGCGCTCGGCAGCGATCATGGCTGGGCCGCCGATGCAAGGTGCAAAGTGATTCCTAGCTCACTAACAAAAGTCTCTTTTGTGCGAAGTACTGTACCGTACAGTACGTTCAAATGCATGAACAACTCGCATAGACAGCAACAGCCGGTGTAGAGAGCATGTAAATTTAGCTGCGTTCTTGCGGTACCGTACCGAACGTTCGCCCTACAATCAGAATTCCGTGTCATATACTAATTAAAGCCATATATCCTCGCTACTAACTATTCAACCTCAATAACAAGTCAACTTTGAATGGCGTGCGGGACCCCCATTGAGAATATGTTCCCGTGTTATGTCTTTCGTTAGTTACAGTCGTACCTGGCTATAATGAACGCCAGAAATTCTAAGTTTTACTATGGGCGTTCACTATAGCAAACCGTATTCTGCAGTAAATTCCCTAGCATGGCCATGGGGCACTGTTCCTTATGGCCAGGGATTCATTATAACAAAGTTCATTATAGCCAGGTGCAACTGTAGCTAGTTAGATATCGAAGCAAGATACTCGAGTAGGAACACGCCGTGGGCTGCAAGTTAGGCTCGCCTTCTACTGCTACTTTTGGATCCTAGACCAACACCTAGAGCCCAAAGCGAACATATTCCATCACTACATATCACCAGTCTCTCCCGGTGTTATGGTGAGGGACCTCTGTAGTTGGAACAGGGGGACATTTATTCTGACAAAGCTTGGTAATAGTATGTTAATTTGCCAAGCGTGGTATTTCCATAGGTTAACACCCTAGTAAATGTCTATCAATGGTTTGATAAGGAAATTAACAGTAATCAACATGTCCCGGACATCCCCCTACTTCCACAAAAATCTAGACCTCCTTCCGGACCCCAATACGGCATTTCCATGATAACATCATATTCCTATCATACCTTCTCCCCACACATGTGTCTATCACCTAGTAGGGCCATAATTCTCAATTGAGTGATGGTTGAAACTCCTTTGATGGTTGAAGATGGACAATTCTTTCTTGGCAAGGTACTCCAGTCATGATATGATACAGCCATTCCTCACCACACAAGGGATGTTTACCCTAACTTGGGACTGGTGTATCGTTCCGTCTCCGCCGGTTGAGGTTCCGGGGACAGTTTGTTGGGTCTGAAATGAGTAGCCAGTAAGGAACAACTAAGTACAGGTTCATCTCATATTATCGAGGAAAATCATCCACACATTTCCCCCGGCTATTTACTTGCGTGTTACTGCGTGTTATTCTTGCGTGCCTTCACCCCCGTTTCTCAAGCACCAACCACAGACAGTAGTGAAGCTGCACGTCAAAAAGACTCAAATTGCTATCGAATGAATCCCTGTCTCAGAACGATGGTCCTGAGTGGTACGTTACCATCGGCAAAAGTAATTATTATTATTTTTATTTTTTTCGTTTTGCACATCGGCGTATCTGGTTGCAGATCACCACTCCACTCCCCCCCCCGCCGCCTTCCCTCCCCCTTCCCTCTCTCCAATCTCTCTTCGAGGGCCCTAAGAGGATTTCTTGCGGGCAGAGGCCTTTTTGTTCAAGACAAGAAAGGATGGAAGAAGGCAGGAAAAAGGAAAGTAAAAATTAAGAAACACTGCAGTCTATCCTGGCGAGAAGAAGGGCGAAGGAAATCAGCATCTTTCCCGCTCTGCCTCGATTCCGAGCCAAACCCAGGCGTGATGATCAACTTCTATCGCCTAACGGGCTGCTCAACACCACTCTTTCTTGTTCGCTAATCGCGGTTGCTTCCCGTCTAGGTTGAAGCAGTGCCCACTTCCGGTAATGCCAAGGTGAGGTGGGAAGAACTTCATGGTAAGGGCATCTCTCTCCCAAATCTTCTGAGGAATGCTATCATTACCCCACGAGGTATAAACAACGAATCACTGTGGACAAAATAACAGGGGACCACAGGAATGCCAAAGAGCTGAGCTAATGCAGCTGTCTGCTGGACCCCTGCCTGAGAGCAGCCACACCAAAAGCTCAAGTTTCCAAATAGCTCGGGTGGATTATTATCTTATTTTTTTTCTCCTTTCAAGGGACCATGAGAAATCTTGCAGCTGTAGCGCTACCGTATGTATGCACTAAAATCTAGCGGTGCAGAAAAAAACGCCACCAACAAATGTACCGTAGGCTTTTGCGCCAGAATGCCAAAGTTGAGAATGGGGATACCATAATGATAAGGAAGACGAGAGAGCTCATATAAAAAATGAAATCGGTAGGAGGAGCTTCATGCGGCGGCGTTAAGTGCTGATTAGAGAATTGAGACACTTCCCACTCATCCAGAACCTCCTCCACTCCCCCCGTCCCGTCCCGCTTGACCTTGTGAGCGCTATGTGATAGCATACCATACAGTAACAACAAAATTCAATTCAGCTCAAAAAAGGCATTCCTGCGAGAACGAGAAGGAAAAAAACGTTAAATAAGGCAAATCCGAGTATACATGGACGGAAAAGGAAGGAAAGAGTGTTTATGTCGGAGCTTGCGAGTGTGCATAATCTGCACCAAGCGTATCTTAACTATTCGAATTTGGGCCATAGCCTTTCTTTTTATTCGTGCCACTACACCCTAGTCCACTGCTGGTGGGTGGTGTAAGTGCATTGTACCAGTGATAAAATTTCCGCTAATACCTTATGATACTTGCTCTCGAGTACAGAGAGGGCAGATTGCGAAGTGGGTGATCATGATCACCTGCCCAAGCAGGTGACCAATGAGACCGCGGTAGAGCTGTCTCGTTGCCCAATCCTTAAGGGGGGGGAGGGGGGGAGGGGGCCCATCGATGGTGGTGGTGAGGTGAGGTGCTTTCTTGGCTGCCTGCCCGCTTTACTACGGCACTACCGGCTCTGCATCGCAAATTCTGATTTTGATCCCGCACAAAGAAAGAAAGAAAAAAAAGTGCAAGCACCGGAACAACCTTTATGAATCAACTTTCAATCACCACTTCCCCGAAACAACCCCTCCCTTACATCTATCCCCCCACCCTTCTCAGGGCCAGGATGCTCTGATTGTGTGTGTGCACCGTAGATGAGGAAATGAACGAACAGACGAATGAAAAAATTAAGACGAACCCCATTCTTTTGTTTTCAGCGAAGACCCTCCAGGGCTGAAGCAGAAAAATGAGAAACACTGTTTTTGTTTTGAAAAAAAAAAAAAAAACTAACTTCTTACTTACCGGTACCGAAGGTGATACCGCGTAACAGGGGTTAGGCACACCAGCACAGCAGGAGAAGAAGAGCTCTAGAAGACCATCAACTCTATCCTATCATATCGTATCGCATATATATGTCTTAATATAATCAACGACGACATCTATTAAAAATTGAAAAAAAAAAGTACTGAAGAAGCCCCTCTATTCACAGAATATAGCTAAGTTGAGACTTTACTTGACATCGCTTCGGTCGACCTTGACCGCTGATTGTAGAGGAAGAAGCCAGTCCCGCACGGGGCGGCGGTCGAGGCCCACAATATGCGCGGAGGAGTGAAAGGGAAAAGAAAAAGAAGAAAATACAAGACATTAAACGAGCGATATATGTGGGTGGTTCGCACATGCCGCGTCCGCCAGAGCATCGTAACCGCCCGCCAGAAGAGGAAAAATCCGCATCTAATGACGTGAAACATAGTGCAATCGGTCGCTCCCCTCTAGCTAGCTACAGTGCTATTACTTGTCATGGCACCGACTGACTGGCTGATTGACCGGCTGCAGGTATAATCTGGTATGGGAGGAGGGTGTTATTACCACCGCCCCCCTCCCTTTCCTCCTCTTCATTGCAACTTGTCACTCCAAAAACGTTATTATATTATTATAATAGCATAAGTGAATAAGTACGAAGAATTAGAAATAAAGAAAGAAGAGAAACACTGTTTCAAGTCGGGGTCAGGCGTGTGTGTGTATTCCTTCACCGAGAAGGCGATCGTAAGTTCATTGTATCACCTTGGAAGGAAATCTCGGATATGAGGAAGAGGGGGAAAACTTCCTCTGTAAGAAAAACTGTCCTAGTGAGTGGGCCTGTCGCTCCTCTGAAACCTACCGAAAGAGAGAATGCCTCTCTCTCTTCTTTTTTTTCTTACAGCATTGGTGGCCAGGTTATGATACTACTATCGATGGATGAGTGGATTGATGAACTGAGATATGTGGAGGAATACACGGCTTGGTGGATCTATCCTCCTCCTTTCCCCCTTTGTTTCTCTATCTCCTGTTTACCTCTTGCATTCGTTTCGTTCTAAGCCACACATCTCGTACCGAGGGCTTGTTTGGTTGGAATGCATGATAATGTCTTAAGAAGCCTGGTTTCTCTTGTATAGTACGATAACAATATCATGCCGGTATCATCTCGTATCATGCCTCGTCTCCTTTCCCCCTCACTTCTGTTCGTGCGCCCGTCCACCTGGCCGCTAGGAAAATGGGAGATTCGAATCGGCCCGCCACCACCACCACTAAAAAGGATTCTCTCCGTCTCCATCTGTCCGTTTCCGTCGTCGTCGTCGGCACAATGCCGTGGACTGAGCATGTGCACAAGGCCTCTTCGCAACCCGGTGCGGCAGACTATCTGGGTACGGTACGCCATTGTGGGAAGCAAGATATGATGCGCCTTATCGATAATATAATAAGGGCCCATCTTAACAATGACAATGTTATCCAACAACTAACTCGCAACAACAACAGCAACAACAGCAACACAACAGTAAGGTAGAATATGTAAAACCGGATCAAACTTCCTTCTTGATTATGTTACTTACAGTATATTTAAAAGTAAATAATATTATAACAATAATGAAATTAAGTGAATTGCCGATAGCTTTAAAGATGACGATGGGGGAATCGTATCGTGTCGTAGCATTCCTTACTGCCGATATTGTTGCTTTTGTTGATTGGGCTCTCTCGCTTGGCGTTGCGGAATTCAGAAGCTGAATTACTTTTCTTCTGCCTTCTTCTCCTTCATGCTGGTGTTTCGACGAGTGCCCGATTTCCCTGGATCAGTGGTCATAGCGCCGCATTTAAATCACTTGACCTGGGAAAGCTGAGGAAACCAGGGGGTGGTGGAAGGAGACGGCAAACCCTTGTACGAAGCCAAATCCCCCATCCCCTGCCGTGGACTCCCACTAAACATGCAATTGGCTACCTGGATAACTGTCAGAAACCTCAGGCCTTGTTTCTGGATCTGAGGGCCAAACCATCGCACTGAGCTGGCCAGCCAGACCACCTTATGGTAAGCGAAGCCTTTTACGTTCCCACCACCACCGCGAGGGCTTGGCAAACAAAACAGAGTGATATATCATGATTGAGGTACAACCAAAAACTTGGTGATGCGTGAATGAGCTCACCACAAGCTTGACGAGGGGAGAGCTGGATCGACCTATGGTTGGGCAATTCGCTAGAAGTTGCATTCAAATTTACAGCCTAACATGTACGATGACTTAGCTAATATACGGAAAATGACTAGTCTGCCTGTGAGTGCTCAGCCGACTCTTTTTTTTCTTCTTCTCCTGCTGCTGCTGCTGTTCCCCGAACCAAAGGCTGAAGGTCAAAGAGCTAAAAGGTGCATGCAGATCCACCACCAGCGCAGAATTTAAGGTCTAGGCCAGTCCCGCTCCCGCGATCATGTATCACAAGATCGAAAAGGTCCGAGTTGAATAGCCCGATTAATCAATTGCTGACCCGGGCCATCTGGCCACGAGCCTGCTCCGAGAGGGAAGCGAGGCAGAGAGGGAGGGAGGAATGGGCAAAGAGAGAAGGGCCCCAGAGGTCGTGCAATTCGTGAGTGCTGATAACGCAGCCGGTCATTTGGTGAATGTATTTACTAGGATTCAGTGGAAGGATCCGGATTACGTAGGTGGGGGCTTATTTTACTTTTTCACTTTTTACCTATTCCATTTCCATTTCTTCTCCTTCCCGCGGACGAAGGCAGTCGCGGGAAACGGAGGGTTGGAGATAGTTCTGTTGAGAGCTCCGGACTTGGGTGCCGTCCGGTGGGGCGTACCAGACGTGCATATCATTCATACGGTGCACATCGATAGGGTCCGTGGAAACCCTTCGAGATAACACCCCTTACTTCTCGTCCAATCGTTCTATGCGCATTCATTTGAAAGATCTACTCTTACTGTACACGGCCCTCAGGGTGAGGGAATTTCTCCTTCCCAATTCCACACCCTTCTGCATGTCTAAGGCTGTTATCATCCGGCTATGGTAAGGTGGTAAGGTGTGCTCGAGGAATGACGTTCATATCAGTGAAAAAGAAAACAAGACAAAGGGTCTAGCTAACTTGTTAGAAATCCCTTACATGCTATATCTCCCATCTAGGCCCTGAGTGAGAGAACACTCGATGATGGTGCAGGGCAAAAGGTAGAGTCTCCCTCCCTTTCCACCCCCACCTCAAGCCCTGCCTTTTTGGGCGGGCGGTCGTGTTGGAATTGTTTACTATATTAACAGGATTGGGGAAACGCTGGGAATAGTTCAACTCTGGGGGGAAAGTTGAACGTAAATTATCATGTGCTCTGATTGCCTCCCAATATTGAAGAAAGGGCTGCTGATCCAGGCGGGTCCGCTACCGCCGTGCCGTTCTGCAAGGCCGGAAGGAGGGGTCGAGAGATCTACTTGGTGGATGGATGAATAAGACTATCGGTAGGGCCTAGCCCATAAAGCTGCTGATGGTATCCAAGTGGGTGAAAACAGATGCTCTGTTTTTCATTTTTCATTTTTCCTAAAAATTCATTGACCAGACAGCTGATATTGTTTTAGCAGGTTAGACTACCAACGGCATGTAAAACAAAGCGCAACGAGACACTTGGCCGATGAACGGGCTGCGCCGTATGATGGAAGTGTACCGGTATTCAAAGCAAGCGATAAAATAGACTTACCAAATCCGGGGACTCTAGCGACTCTGGACGAAGATCTGACATTGCAGCTGCCAGATCTGGTTGTTGGGGGCCGTTTCGGGTTCGGGCGAGTAGCAGCATGAACTAACGTCGGTGGCTTTCCACCAAACTTGGTAGAGGGCGGAAGTGAAAGGCCGTAAAGCGGCCAAAACCCAAGCTTTTCTCTTACGATCATTACCTGGCACTTTATTCTCCTCTCTTCTTTGTGTTTTGTCCTTTTTGTTTTGTCCTTTTTGTTTTTTCCTCTATTGTGACTGGTGGTTTGTGAGTTATCTTCAGGATATCATAGATTCAATTGGGCATGTGTTATGGTACCATCGTGGCATGACAGATAGTGCTCGAGCGCGGGATCACCTCATTTTCATGGGACTCGCAAATCCTGAGCTTTAGGCTAGCTGCTTCCTTCTCACTCATAGCTATCGTCATTCCGGTAGCCGTTGTCGCATCATAATAGCTGTGCCCCACTCGGCTTGGGTATGGAGAAGTTCTCAGCATGCCGGTGATTTGCTTGAGTCAAGTGTTAAATATATTTGGTGTTGCTGATTTGCTTCTTTCTAGGGATTGGCGGGTTCCGGGAGACTCTAAGGGTGGGTCTCGTCAAGGTGCTCGCGCTGAAAAAGACGTCAACCCAACAAACATCCAACCACAACTGACCATATTCGCCCTCCACAAGAGGAAGGGACAACCGGCTCTTTTAGAGAATGTAGAGGAACAAGGGTATAACCGGTAGTCGAAGTGCAAACTGAGACATGTCCAGGACCCGGTAGGAAAAAGCAACAGTCCCAACCCGAGAACCAGACAAACGGCGCCTTAGAGCGATCCACACACCACCGTTGGAATTTCTAGTGTTTCCAACATCCATCCCCCTGAACATCGAAAATCCGTGCCCTGAACCCTTGGCGGGGACCGTTGTCACTTATTTTTATTTATTTATTCCTCAGCCAACGGACGAACCCGTGTGTAAGTCCGAGACCTCCGGCCAACCCTCTCCAAACCAGCTTGCGCAGCGCTTACAGCTTCCGTCAACAGGTGAAGGCTAATATACCTAGTCGAGCACCTGCTTGTATCCGCTTCATCCATCGCCCTTCAGGTGCAACGGAGGGTTAATATCACCAAAGGCACATGACAACAGTTCCTACAATTCCGACAGGGTTACGCTGTTGGTAATAGTAGTGCCGAGTACCTTAAGTGACTTTCTTTTGCCTCTCTTGAGATTAAGGATTATTTTGGCATGAGGAACGGGCGAGGGACCCCACCAGGCCATTGGATGTGGGAGGTTTGATTAGTGAGGCTTGCGCTTCTAGCTGAAGGATACGCGAAGGGTATTCGACATTTTTCTTTCTAGCCACACAAGGCTGTGTGCGAACAACCTGGCCTCGTGGCGAGAGTACCTCACAGATTCTCACTCGTGCCATGAGGTTTTGGTGTATACACGGTGGTATAGGCAGTTCGCTGGGCAGTAGGTTTTCGTTCTTCTAAAAAATTATTCTCCGGGTATTGGAATGAGTAGGTTTCTACCCGTGCAGAATCATGGTCACGCGGGGTAGATGATGGCTTCTGATGAAAGGGCGCAGGTGAAAGGCATAAGGTACTCCGACGCAGGTGATTGAATGCCTTAGGAAGAGGTACTATGGGTTTTCAATCACGAATCCGGACGATCCTTTAGCATTATGCTAGAAAGTCTAAATTATTTGCATCGGGGGACCTCGACGAGTAACGGCAGCACCGCGGGCTTCTATATGTTTTGGGCATACCTGTTCGCGGGATCTTCGCTTTGTGCTGCCGGTACTAGCAACACGCTTGAGCGGTTAGCATTGAATCCAAAAGACTCGGGAATTTGCAGCTTGCGGCAGATGCGCGAGCGTGGGCCACTGCGCTGGCTGGATTGGCATATATCTAATCAACGTTCTACTGGTTTATTATGTCACTATCAGGAAGCTGCAGCACCGGCATCACTGTGGCTCGGAGATTTTAAGTTTACCGTTTTCTATCATCTGTAGCCTACCTATTCTCCCCCGCCACAACAAACCTTATCATAACTACCGGTGCTGAGTCATTAGACTATGCATCCTATAGGTGGGATCATAAGATATCTAGGGGCAGCAAAGGCAAAAATTTAATTTAATTTCGTGTGGGAGACTAAGGGTTCACATCTCTTTTACTATTGGCCCACGGTGGGACCCTGAGTCGTATGAGTGATAGCATTCTCAATGCGAAGCCCGCTAACCCGGGTGAAAAAGAGGAGGAGTGTATATCATGGGATGCTTGCTACTATATCTAAAATTCGTGGTGGTGTACTGTAGGGTAACACTGCAGACCCTGAGATACAAGAATTCGGCGCACAAGTCAAGAATTTGACAGGATCCCTTTCCTTTTTTTTTTCCTTATCTTCCCTTCTGCGAAGTCATATTTGCTCCGCTGGTATGCGGTGTAGAAGATGATGCGAGTAATTAGTTTCATCAGAACTCATTATTCACAATTTTTCCTTAAAAATTGCCAAGACCATCCCTCACTGGCGCTGACTGGCCGAGCCGGCTGTGTAAATGGCAACAACAACCAGAAGGTAAGGACGAAAGCTCTCCACCAAATTAACAACATCACCTGCCTCCGTCCTGTAGAAAGAAAATAAAAAAAATAATAGCGGGTGTTTTGATTGAGTCTGAATTCATCTAAGTTCGTGAGATTCTTTTCTTTTCCTTTTCACTTTGAGTCCTTTTCCATCTTTGCCCTTTTTCACCTGGGATTTTGGTACGGAGGGCCCAGTAAGACCTGACCAGCAGCAGCAACACAGCAATCGCGGGGTACCAGTATCATACAGGTACGTTGCTACGCAGCGGAATTGCCCACCACGTTTCGTACTTTAGTGTATCTTCGTTGCTTTATCGTAGGGTTCCCGTCTGTCACCGTTTCTCGTCATTATCGCGAACCTCCCGCAGGTTTGTCCGCTTCACTTCTGCCCCCCAACAGTTTCTTTTCCCACAGTTTCTTTTCATACACCCCCGCGTGTCTCAGGGCCACAGCATCATTCGTCCATCTCTCGGAAAAATAAATAAGTACACGACTCTTACCATGAATACTTTACGGTAATTGTTCCCCCCCCCCCCAACTTTTTATTCTCCGCTCCACTTCATACCCTCTTTCTTCCCGTTCCAAGATACCCTTCTCTCTTAACCCATTCAAACCCCTCGCATTCTTCCATTGCTTCCCGGAATCAGCCACATATTCTTTTCTTCCTCCATACATCACTTTGTAGCCTTCTTGCTACTGCATTGTCACCTTGAGCTTCTCCTTCGTCCTTATCATGGCACGCGCTGTTGTGGATTGGTATGATTTCCATGCTGATTACGAGTATAGCACCGATGATGATGATATCCACGTCTCTCGTCGTCTTCGTCGGAGATCCAATGTCAACGTCGATGCGATCCATGACTTTCCTGTCGATAGTGAAATGGCCCCGGCTCAGTTGTATTCCACAGAGTCTGGTAGGCTGTTCCATTCGGGAAAGATCGCAATCGTAACTGTTGGGTTGCCGGCTAGGGGCAAAACGTACGTTTCTTTTTGGAAAATAAATGAATCTGTTTATGCGACTCCTGTGCCTGCTTTGCTGTCTGGACAAACAAACTTTCGGAGAAACTGATTCTGCTGGTCGGAGATATTTAGGCACGTTTCTGTGGCTCTCTCTAGGTATCTGCGCTGGTAAGTCCGATAATTCTCTCCTGGACTACTCCTGGCCTGCGCTTCTGGCTGCTTGTTATATGCACTGTGCTCAAATGGTCCGCATACAGGTTGGGAGTGAAAACCCGTGCTTTCCATCTGGGGGACTATCGGCGTGCGCACATGGGCCCGGGGAATGATGTCCCACATGACTACTTCTTCGTTGACGGTGAGGCTCCCCTCATTCTGCAGGATCCCTGATCCTCATTTCGTTGTTCCCTCGCCAAGGCTGGCCGGGCTCCAACTTGGGCGATATCAGATGTCGTCACTTTTTTTCATGTACTAATCTCGCTACATGGCACCTCTGCTTCGTATTCCCTTGCCCTCGTTTATCAACTGCCGAGGCCGGGGGTAGATTAATAACGCACTGTACTTACTAACTATTGCGAGTCTATAGCATCTCCATCTTCTGTGAAGTTGCGACAAACTATCCTCCAGAAATGTAGATTCGACCTATACCATTTCCTAGATCATGAAATGGGCCAGGTGGCCATTTACGACGCAGTCAATCCTACGGCTGAAGGCCGTAAACAGCTCTCAAAGGAGTTTTTAAAGCATGAGATTCAGGTATACGGTTCGCATTCTACCTGGTCCATAGTGGCAGTTTGTTGAGATCCCCGGTGCTTGCAGACTATATTCATCGAATCCTATGTGGACGATCCAAAGATTATTGAGCAGAACGTTAGGAGTGTCAAGATTTCTTCTCCTGATGTGAGCTATCAGTTGATATATATGACTGGAGGCTTGCTGCTAATAAACGTAAATTGTTTAGTACCAAGGGTGGAACCCGAATGATGCGGTCCAGGATTATATCCGCCGGATGGGGGCTAAAATCCCCCACTTCGAGACCATGGATGAGCACGAACTTAATTACATAAAGGTGGGCACTCCCTGGTTAGATATAGCCTATAGACAATTAACGGCGAGTGATATTAGATGATTAATGCTGGCGAGCGTATTATTGTTAACAACTGTCGTTTTGGGTATCTACCTAACCGTATCGTATTTTATTTGATGAATCTTCATATTAAATCTCGCCAGACTTACTTTGCCCGCGCTGGTGTTGCTACCGGGGAAGACTCCTATAAGGCTGACGGCTTACTTTGCGATGAAGGGGAGAGTTACTCTCAGCGTTTGTGTAATGCCCTTCTTGAGCATCGCAGGAAGGAGAGAGAAGAGTTTATCAGGCAGGGCGGAAGTGATGAGGAATTGAAGCCTTTGACTGTGTGGACTAGCACTAGACGTAGGACGGTCCAGACCGCCGCCCACCTCCAGGAGAGGGGCTTCAAGGTCAAGCAGAGGCCCCAAATGAGTCAATTAAATCCTGGGAATTCTGAGATGACCGAAGAGGAGATTAAGGCGCATTACCCAGCTGACTGGGACAAACATCAACTTGACCCTTATCATCATAGGTTCCCGAGAGGCGAGGTATGTGGGGAGATGCTACCATTGGGACCCACTGGCTAATTGAAGCCACAGAGCTATCATGATCTTGCCGTCAGAATGGAACCTATCATTCTCGAACTCGAGAGGGAGAAGAACGACCTCTTGATCATCGCTCACGAGAGTGTCTTGAGAGTCTTGTACGGGTATCTAATGGCCTGTTCGACCTCTGATATTCCTAGTTTGAAGTTTCCTAGGAACGAAATTGTTGAAGTGAGCCCCTATACCACTCCCTCTCATGGATCAAAACTAACTCCTCAAGATTCTCCCCGAGAGTTATAACAACAAGGCGAAAAGGATCCATATTCCTTACACCGATATCAATGGCACCTACGTCCCTTAAATCAGCCCTATCGCAAAGAGTTTTGTTTTCTTCTTTTTCCGCTTTCGTCTAAAGTTTTTTTTTTTTTTTTTCTGTACTAGTATAAGCTATGTAACCCGTGATCCGAAAGCGGGGAGGTTTAAATAGATTTCTACGATAAATTGGTGGAAGAGGTCCTGCGTTGAGCCGCTTTGATAAGTGTTGCTCTCGGAATGGTGTTGGGGTTCCTTTCTTTCCCGTTTTCTGTTGGCTAGCTCATATGTGTTTGATCGGTGGGAGCTGGACTGCTGTGTTGCAGTAATCTAAAATAGGTACTATTCGTGCTAACAAATGGGGTGTGTGTGAGAGTACAGGAATGGGAGTGATGTTGCGGGAGGTGGGCGTTAACGTGCGTATTGGGACGATATGAGGAGTTCGCCTTGGAAGGTTAGGTGTGGCATTATGTCCGAGGAATTCCATTGTGCTTTAGAGTGGTGTTTGGCTGTTGTGCATAAATAGTTTCATTCTACTGGTGGAATTATGCGTTGCTTTTGTTGGTACAATGTATCCTAGAGATTCATCGAGTCTACCGCGTATCCTGTTCCTGCTCCCCTCAGAGGTCGATTTTAAGTTGACTCTAGCTTTGGTGGTGGCTCTGGGATATCGACCATACTCTCATTCTAACATCTCCGCGTGTGAGCCGCTCGAGGCGACTCGCCAGACACTCGTTTCGCAAACGTATTTATGATAAGAGCGAGATGTTTGCATGTATCATAGCATAAGTGGAATGGGTATTCACCACCAATCACTCGATCTCTCACACTCCTATCCTGTACCAATACAGGATAGCCCGTTAATAGCGGAAATAATGGCAGCAGACCAGAGTGGGCGGATGTAGTTGCTCGGCCAAAAGCCCATCGGGTGGGATGGTAGTGGTGAGCGATAAGAAGAAGGGGCGAAAAATGGTCTTGGTATATATTATGAATATGGTATAGTCGGGGGACTGACTGGCAGTCTGAGCTAACTATCCACACTGAAGTGCCCCGGACGCCCTCATTAAGGGGAGTCCTTGGACGGCGGCGACGTGGAAAATAGTGGAGTATTACCTATCTGGTAAGCCAGGACTTTTTGCTCCTTCCGTGAGGGCGATGTATGGGGGATATTTCACTTGTATGCTGCGGTACTTTATATGTTCGGGGCATACGGACTGCCCTTCCTAGTGAAAACGTGTCTGGGGAATGAATGTCATAATATAGGAGGGCGTGGGTCAGTTAAAGGGGGGGTCTGTATTCCTGGGTGGCGGTGGTGGCTGGAGGTGATGTATGTGGTCGCCGGACAATATAGTGCTCAGGGTGGTGTTCGTATTATATTGTAAGAAATAGACAAAGTCGGCTTGCGTGCCTATAATGCGATGTAATCTACTATTGTCAAGCATCGTCAGGCTCAAATTCGTAAGCTACAGTACAGAGATACAGCTCAATGAAAGGATTGCACACATAGCGACGTATAATACTGGAAACTCGGGCATCAAAGAATTACTCTGTTTTACTGAAAACTTGGGGGTCAAATTAAGCTCCGTCCTCCGTCCTCCGCCGTCCCCCTCCCAGTAATAGTGATAATAGTAATGACGGACTTAGTCTCTATGATTGTGAATAGGTGCTGTTGGAAACTGTAGTTATGGGTGCACTCTCCTCTTATCTGTTGCTGTGGTTACGAGTGATACCTCGTGACCACTTATGTCACCCCCCTGTCCCCTCTCAAATCCTCGCACCTCTTCTCTCTTCCTTCTTGTTTCTTCTCTTCTTCTTTTCCCCTCTTAATTGTCTTCTTGTTCAATAAGTAAAACAAGTCTTTTGCTTTCTCCGGTGACCACTTTCCCTTTGAACCTGTGGAACTACTCACTTCCCCTCTTTCGCACCCGATAGCACTCAACAGGTGCTGATTGATTTATATCCCTGAGGGCAGTTGGTTTCCAAGCTCTAGAGCACAGATGGGGGGGGGGGAGTACTCTTAACAGCCAGATACCGTGACCGGAAGCCTCAAATAATATATATAGTTGGTTTCTAATTACTCCTGTAAATGCGCGGGATGTTATTTCCTTCCTGGCTGTCATTCTGGGTGATTTTTGCTGTGCATTGGCGGTTCACTCGACTCACGTTCCGCCCGGCAGGACCTGTGATAGCTTACGAGCAGGGTATGATAAGCACCCAATGGAGGCGAAAGGGTCAAAAAGAGGAAGAAGGGCTACACTACCATAGCTGGAAGTGATTAATTAATTCACGCTTTTCCTACCTCAGCTGAGCCCTTAAGGGCTAGAGTTGTTAGTATCGGCCTAGGGAGTGGGCGCGTGAGGGGTGGTCATTAGATGTCACTCGGAGTTTGGTATGCTGGTGGCGGGGCCTGGAGTTGGTGGGGGATGTGGTATTTCTGGTCGGGTGTTTGGATTGCTTCAAGATCCTCTTTTTTGTTAAACTTATTCGGAGTCCTGTGGCTCTTTCTGCCTACTTTCTTTCAGCGAACGGCCTCCCTCCATCGGGGGTTGTACACCTTAGGGGGTGTTTGGTAAGCCAACGCTTGGAAGGTTAGTCTAGTAGTGTTTGGCGGTATGGACGTTGTTTGAAAGGTGGAATTTGGGGAATCTTACGAAATGCGGTTCATAGGGTATTATCTTACAAGCATCGGTGCACCCAGCACTCCCTTAGGCATCGAAGGTATTGTTTGATTTTGTTGTACTTGTGGTTGATACGTCGAGCTCTCTTTTAGGTTATTCACAATCTGAGTACCTAATATCTCTCCCGGTGTGCGCTCGTGGTGCGACGCCTCCTTGCTTCTCGTCGGGGAGACGGAAACCCTTACGGCAAGCCATAGTCTAATCCATCATAGATAAATATCGTACCTCTGTATACACCCCGGGTCGCCGCAACAGGGGACTTGTTACTCGCCGATCCGGTTGGTGGAGTCGCAGTGCAGCGACACCAGTAAGCTGGCCCTGGTTGCAGCCATGCATTCGCCCGTTGCAACCTAGCCTAGGTTAGCGCCTTCTCGTAAGTTACAAGTACATCCCCCACCTGCCACTAACGCCACAAATTTTCCACATCTTCGCTCCGGTATCCAACATCGATCATCACCAACATCAATCGTCAACCACCAGCACTACCACCACCAAAAATTTCCCTCTCTCACTGCTGCCGCCGGCGACCACCAATGGCCCCCAATCCCCCCCGCCCCCGTAAACCCGCCTCAAACAAATCCACCACCGCCACCCCATCATCAAAATCCACTCCCGCCAAACAGCCCAAAAAGAAATTCATCCCCAAAACGCACACAACCGCCGGTGTCGCCATCAGCAAGAAGAATAACAGTAAAAGGCCTAAGGACTCTAAAAAACAGCGCGAAGCGCTCCTCGCCAGGCTGGAGAAGGAATTGCCAAAGCTAAATATGATTACCCCGGCTGGTGTAGTCAAGCCGAAGGGGAGGAAGAAGGGGAAGGTCTTCGCCGAGGATCGGGAGAAGATGATGGGGATTTTGAATAGGGTTAGCGATGGGGTTGAGGGACGAGAGAGATCGAAGTTGGAGAGGGCGGTGAGTTATTCCCTTTCCTGGTGCGTTGGAGGAGAGGGATGCTGATTCAGCGGGGGGGATTCATAGAGGCAGTTGGAGGCTATCCGCGAAGAGAAAAGGAAGGAGGAGGAGAAGAGGGAAGCGGAGAGGAGCAGTCGAATGGTAAGTCTTCTTTTGCTCGCGGTCGGATGAGAATTGGGCTGATGGGATCATAGGAGGGTGCGAAGGATGCTGTGAGGAAGAAGCGCAAGCGCAAGTCTGCGGGGGCTGCCCCTGGGGCACTGAAAAGTCCGTCGGAGAAGATCTCTGGAGGGAAGAAGATGGTCACTTTCGCTTAATTCCTGTCTTGCCTTCTAATATATGCTACAGGCAAGGCATTTATAGGATGCTCTTGTAATATACTATTGCATGACTGGGGTTTTTGTTTTCAAAAAGTGGGAAATTAAAAAGGCGTTGGGTATCTTTGGTCTATTCACATGCCACTTATTCTATATATATAGGTGCGCTGAACGAACGAGTACTGGTCTATCGTTTTGGCGTTTCACCCATGGAGTTAACTTCTACCACTTCTGTTGCGAATGTTGTAAAGAAATCTACGACCTGGAATGGTGTCAATATTGTCAGAGGTGATGGGGGTGATTGAACGCACAGTTCTGGCAAACCATCTACCACCTCCATATTCAAACCATGACAAGTGACCCCCAGTAGGGGTGGTTGCCATGAAACAGTACGGATTAGCCTTGACCTCATCATATGGGACTGCTTCGTCCACCGCAACCTGGTAAAGTTAGTTTCTATCTTCTAGATGTGTATGAAATAAGACACACAGGATCGTCCTGAGCATGTAATATAAACGTCGGCACGCGAGCTTTCAAAAGGTTGTCCACTGAAGACGCATCTCTGTAGTATGCCCCGACAGTAGCGTACCCGAATATTCGCGCAGTGAAGTCACTGCAATTGCGATATTAGCCCTAGCAAACATCATTGACTGATAGGGAAGAGGCGGGTATACCGGTCGAACTCGTAAATGTATTTCCCACGACGGACAAGATCAACGTCTATTCGGGGGTCGCCGGAAAAGTTGTCAATGTGGATTTCAAAAAGGGTTCTCAGGTTTCTAGAGAATTATGAGCGATTGGGGTTTATATGGGAAGGGGGATCGGGAAATACTGACCCTCCCATAACTTTAGAGTAGACCTCAGACCCCAAGTAAGTTCTATGTAGAGCCTTGCTCGCGACTTCTAAATTCCAAGGACTAGAGCATAACGCTACAGCTTTGAAAACACACTTGTCGCCTTCTTCACCGATATACTGCTCAAATTCCCATCATTAGTCAATACTCTCCCACCACCCCCTAGAGAATCACGAACTCACATTAGTCAAAATATTAGCCCCAAATGAGAACCCTAGGGCATACAAAGGCCGCCTCGGGTAGACCTCCTGTAAATACCTCACCGTCTGCCTAAGGTCCTCTGTAAACCTGGCATTGAACAGCTGCCCCGTGGTGACCGTCGAAAGCGCACATCCCCTGGCATTAACCACACAAGCAGCAAATCCACTCCCGCCCTCTTCAACCTTCCTCGTCAATGGCGCTAGCGCAGAGCGAAGGTACAACTCATGGCTTCCGCCGGATAATCCGTGCAGTGCTATGACCATCGGTGTATCGTCATCAGAGCCTAACTTTGCTGCTTCTTCCTCCGTCATATCCCTCGTTCGCGGCGGTAGCTTTCCTCCTATTGCCCCCTCCGTCGAGGCGGGAGCAGGGGGGGATGGCTCGGGCACGACAAAGTCCACAGCGAAGTGCCCACCGTCAGCCGGGTTTCGTAAGCGCTGCCGGGCATAGTAGATTGTGTGCGGGTCATTCCATTTCACAGCCGTCCAGATGGTTTGTAAGTGCCCGTTGAAAAGGAGGGGGTTTGCCCGAAAGGGGGTTAGGAGGGAAGTTGCGAAGACGGGGAAGGGGAGGGGTTTAGCTTTGGTTTCCAAGATTATGGGGTTGTTGGAGTGGTGGGGGGTTGGGTAGGCAGGCCAGAAGGGCATTATTATTGGTGGGGAAGATATCGAGAGTGTTAGGATGGTAGTGGTTAGTGGTATTGTATCCTGCTCTTGGTATGTTTGTGAGATAGACGAGTTCTCAGTGGGCGAAGAGCGGGAAGAGCCCAATGCAGTGACAAAGTACCCAGTCCATGCTGCTTCTTTCCCTCTATTTCCTTCCCCATTGAACATTCCACCTTTCCCGACACCCGACTCTTAAACTTTTAATCCGGACCCGCCCGGAACCAATCGCAGTATGATACGATAGAACATGGCACCCTCTAAAGAAGTTGTGGGTATTTAGGGTCCGGTTCTCGCACTAATATTGTGCGTTAACAAAATTAATCACGCATCAACGAACAGGAAAAACTTCAGCCATTACAAAAACACTTCCCCATCAACCCACCGTCATGAAAACAAAAGAAAAAGGTAGAAATCAATATTTGGTATACCATCCATCAGCCTTTTGTAATGTAATTGCCTCTATTCTATCCACCATTGACCCTGCCAAAGTATCAAAAGCTTTTGGGCAACTCCCCGCCTTCTGAGCCATCTCCTGAAGGGCAAATGATTCTTAGCATTGTCAATGATAAAAAATACCTATAACGCGAACCCTCTACTCGTAGTATTCCTGATATTTGTGGTTCGCCAACGTCAGGACATTGCGAGGATTGTCGTCTGCTTATCACACCCTAAAATTTAGCCTCACTTGGCGACCACCGGGTAACTTTAATTTTTCCAACTGGGGGTTGACCCAAGCTCTTTCCATCCGCAACCCTAACCCGACTACGGCGGCGCCTTCTTCTAGCCTTCAAGTTGAACCCTCCGCAGCTCCTTCGACCGCAACATTATACGCCCTTATCATGGCAACTCCCAACGGTGGCCGATGGTACAACAGCGGCCCCGGGCCATCTTACAGCGGCAGCAATAATAGCAACGGCTATGGCTCAAACCCTTACCCCCCACCCTCCCCGATCGCCCCAGGTCGTCCTCAGCAATCCGCCTCAACCCCAACACGACCCCAGCTACCACCGCCGTCGACAAACCGCTACAGTAACTTTGAAATCACTATCCCGGTCAATCGCTGGTCTGCTAGTCACTCAAATAGCAATACTCCCAACACCCCCAGCACACCGTCTAACTCGATGGATCCGCATTTGACCTTGATTTCCATGGCCGAGGGGTACTTTGAGGCAGCGCATGCGAGTGGGTACAAAGCAGCTTTGGCAAAGGGGGGTGGGGATGCAAAGGCTTATTATAAATTGATTGCTACGGGGTTGAGAGCCTTAGAGGCGGCTTTGCAGGTAGGAGTTTGTGGCGAGAGAAGCGGAGTGGAAGGGCCATTTAGCTGACTTGGTAGTGCCGACTTCAACCAAGATTAGAAGCTATGGTCAGGCTACGATACGCTGGGATATTACACGAGGAGACGGAGAATGGGGATGAAGCTGAAGACGCTTTAAACAAAGGAGTATGCTGGCTTTATGCGAATCGTACCGTGGGGTTCACCGGCTAATTTTTCTTCATTTTCTTCCTCGCAGATTATGCTAGCGCAGAGGGTAGTGATTCCCCGAACCAACCTGAACAACGGGAAATTAATGTGCCCGTAGGGAAATTTCACCGACATCAAATACACTATGCAACATCTTCTTGCGCGCATCATGCTACGAACCACTCCTAAAGCTTCTCTGAAAATGCTCAATTCCTGTATCGCTGACTCGGAAACGTATGTGGATACCCTGGCACCTTTACCGATATCCAACTGACGTTACGCCTACCATAGTCTCGACATGGTCCACTGGACCTATTCCTTCCGATTCTTACGCTGCAATATCCTAATGGAGGATTCCCCACTCCACGATGAGCAAGGTGCGATAACCACTCTCCAAAAGATATCAAGCACTGCGGCCGCGCGCCATGACCACGGGATCTATCTACTCGCAAGCTTAATGGAGACAATGATTTCTGTTTCTTCCGGAGCCGATGGAATTGAAGCGGCCAATCGTGCCTTAGCAAGAGCGAATTCTTTACAGTTGGAAAGTATGCAAGGGATGGAGCAACTGGGTATCTTGCGGCAAATGTTGGACATCATGTGCTCACTGATGGCCGGGCGCTATAGCGAAAGCGAGGTGAAGGTCAAGGTACTGCATGGAATGCTCGACCATAGTTCAAAGGCCCAGATTTGGACGTCCAGTGGGGAATTTGAAATATTGATTAATCCCGTGCGACCTGGGAGGCCCGAAGAAAAACTAAAGTTCAAATGGTTAACCAAAGAGGATATTTTCGTATTGGGATACTTCATTAGTGGTCTCTGCAAGTTCCAGAAAAATGTCGAGGAAGTGGGGCGCGGGGAGAAATATCTGCAAGAAGGCCTCAGATCAATAGAACGTGAGCCGAGGCATCACTATTTGCTCCTTCTCCCTCCAACTTTTTTTTACCACCACCACCACCACCACAGCTCTTGGGCTCTAACGGTTTCACAGGGTTATTGAAGGAAGACCTCGCTGGCACGACCTCGCTTGTGGGAGCTATGAACAAGTCTACATGGAGGCAAACGCTGAAGTGTCATGTTATGCTCTATCACACTTTCCTCCTCTGCGTAAGAACAGATTGGGATGGTGCTATTAAGGTGACTGCTCCTTTTGATCCCGAGTAAGCTTATATCCCAGTAACACTGACCGCGCCCACCCCCCCTTTGCTAGGGATTCAATAACCTCCAACAAGCCTTCTCGGTGCTACCACCCCAGAGATCCCTCCTACCAACCCTCATCACCTACCTACAAGCTGTAATATCCCAGGGGACAAACCAATTGGATCAGGCCCTTGAGCTTTACAAACTAGTCTACACGACTGTCCAATCTCCAGATTCAGAGCTATCAATAATCTCTAAGCTGAACTCCATCATAATTCTCCGGCCGCGCGACTCTCGTGCAGCAGAGCATCTTATGACTACGGTAGAGAAGCCCTGCATGTCGACGAAAAACTACCTCATGAAAGCAGCATACATGGCTGTCAAAGCCACGGAACGAGGCGAGCTTGTCAAGACAAAAAACTATCTGAGCCTAGCCCTCCAGCTCGCTACGCAAACGACGAATCAGCAGTTGACATTCATCTTGCTAAGCTTCATGTGCCACAGGTTCTTTTCAGGTGTAGTCAGCGAGCAGGCCGAGAAAAGTGCTAGGGCAGCACTACAGAACGCCACGCGCGGGAGGGATAGCTTGTGGAGTCTTATGGGGGGTGAGATGTTTGCCGGTAAGTTTTAGCCAATGTACCCATTTCTTTTTTCCCGTTTATCTCGCGGATAAACAAATGGACGCCACGGGGTTTTCCCAATTTCCATTTTTTTAGCCCCGTTTATTAATGAATTTGATGCATTGACTGACTGACGGATTGTGAACGCGTGCTACAGACTGCCTCGCGAGAAAGGGTAATGAGTACGAGGCTATGAGACAAAGAGACCTCAATGAGGAACCCAGAAACGCAGTTGTTGCGAACCTAACCCGACATATGCTTCCGGATGAGCATGCCAGTGGAGGAGCGGGGTTTCACGAAGCTGCCTAATAAGTACTTAAATAATAGGATCAGGGTAGACCGGAGGCGTTTGCATTGAGCTCTTTCATTACCTGCATGTTTTTTATTTCCAACCTTATTTCTCTCCTAAGGAAGATGTGGTAGTAGTATGTTCACTTACGATAGACGATGTCTGCCCGTCGCCGTCGTGGGTATTTGTACTGTATGATAGAGGGTTTCCTTGATTTTTCTATTCTTCTGCTCCTTCAACTCTGGGTTTGGGAATGTGGCGTTCTCTGCTTTTATCTTACCTCTACCACACTAACGTAGACCTCCCGTGCGAATCATCTATGTGCCCACCCTCGTCGACCATGATCTATCCCATCGATCCAACCTTCCTCCCCGTCCATCCACCCAAAATAGGCATTCTTTACCCCTACGCCCCCGAACTACCCCCTCCTTTGTTGTCTATGCAGGTACCGCTCGAGCATGTCTCCCGTGCTCTCCATCCACCCCATACCCCATTACCCTAACACCTCATCACCACCGGAGCCCCAAACTCCGCCAACTAGCCGGCGAGAGGGAGGCCAAGTCCGCCATCAACATTTCAGCCAGCCACCGCTACTATACCTCGGAGGCATATGGAGCGCAGTACTTGTACGTTTGTGAGACGAGGAGGCACAAGCTTAGCAACAAAAGAAAAGTGCCCCAGACTTTCAATACAAATCACCAATTTTCAATACGCACCTGTTCAGCAACAAAGAAGAATGTGAGAGAAAAAATACAGTATCGTAATTCTTCTTTGGCAGAGAGCCCGACCCAAAGACTCACATAGCCAAATGCTAGGCAACAGGATTTTGTTCCACAAAATCCGAAAGCCCGAATCCCGAAGGGGAAGATTGAAAAGCCACACCAAGGACAGCCCATTTGCACGGGATTTTTTAATGAGAACCAGGTGCGCCAGCCTCATTTCATGTCTCTGGATCAGTAATTTATGACTATTAATAAAAAATTCATAACCCTAAACTCCCTACCGTATGAATGGCCCCCCCCCCCCTCACCAGAGTTTTTGGAGGACGGGAATCGCTGCCGTCGTTCCTCCCCTAGCTTGTTACAAAGATCGCAACTTTTTTTTTTCTCTCTTTTTTTTTGTTAATGGAAAACCTGGTGGAGGTGACATTTCTTTTTGGTGCCAAGATTGTACTCGCTTACTTCCTACCGGTACCCGCTTGTGATGCGGTGAGATTGGTGGGAACGACGCCAAAAGATTTTGGCAAAAGTCTATTGTTCGCCGCCCCCCTTTTCTGCTTTTTGTTTGTTGTTTCTCCTGCGGCTGTTATCGTGGTGGTGGGGTATGGTATCGTAGTGGTGTGGCGTGATCTCGGGAGATTGACACCGTCTGCTCGAGTGCTCGAGTACCGTACTTGTAGTTCAGTACGGTACCGTACCGGTAATTATAACTGTAGCTCAAAACCCTCGCTTTTTGATTTTTTTTTTGATTTTTTTGGTGGCACCATTTGAATGGTCCACAACCCAGTTGCCACCATACCGGTACCTTGCTCACTCCTCGGTCAATATGTTAGGGTTGAAGTACCGGTAAGTTGGATTAAGTTCTCGGGTGCCGGCAATAGATTGGTGGGTTCGCAGGGGTAGCGAAAGCGAAGGAGTGCACGGATGGTACAGTACGGTACTCCCCATTCCAAAGCCATTGGGGAGAACTTGGTAAGGCTTGACACCTAGGGGCGCCGACTATTGGAATAGGCAAGTATAGTGTCTATACCGTATGATACTCGTAGAGGAATGATATTAAAGAACGTTAGTCAAAGCCCTCCCTCATCCAACCACACAAAGCGAACAAAACAACCGACTGCCACCCCCGCCGCCTCGCGCAGGGGCGGTGGGGGGGTGCCGTCTTTCGGGCCCGGCCCGAATTAGGGTGGGTAGGTTATGGTTGTGATGGCGTAAGTATGGTACGAGTACTAGTTTAGGAGGCTTCGAACACAGAGGTGGGGTTCACTCCTACGAGTATATCTGCCCGGCTTGGCGGGACCGTCTGTTAACCTTATTATGATACTTGCCGATCCTAAAAGGTACCCGGAAAACCTTTGGCGTTTCCTTGGCCTAAACTACTTTTGGAGTCAGCAAGTGTTGCACCTGTACCTGGATCGCGAACATTGGCACCCAACTGCTCCACCTCCCACCTACTGATATCCACCTCCTACAAGGCAAACAAGGAGGATTTTGATTGTGGCTTCCGCTTCCACGCATACCGAGACTGGAGAACTGAAAAGAAGAAAAACAAAGACCTTTTTCATCTTAACCCGAACCTAGATTTTGCTGCGCTCGCTGTTTTGCTTGCAAAGGCTAGACTGCCATATAGCCCCTCCATCCACGCAGGGGCGCCGCACGGGAGCACCCGCTGACTCTATGCCCACGAGCGAGTGGGTATATGGGTGGGTCGGGGTCCCCATAAGGTGCAGTACGTCGCACAGCCCGTGCTGCTTGTACTCGAGTATTTGTAGTATGATACATTTATCTGGCGAGACACCGACAGACACTTTTACGTTTAAACAGGGAGAAACTAGGGTGAAACCTGCAGTTGCGTCAGAATCAGAGCTCCGGAAGGGTTAGCCCTAGTTATGGAGAGTTAAGATGTGGAGTTTTATTGCAACTCTAAGACAGGAACAAGAATAAAAATCTCATTTGGAGGTACCAGCACCTGACGCCTCTCGCCAGATAATATAGTACGATACCGGTACTTGCTCTTGGCAGATCTCACTATAGTCTACCCCTCCCGACCTGGAGTGGCTTGGGTAGTATGGATTAAACCCAAGTGTCTGTATCCTAGACTTGTCTTAGTATTGACTACTGGTTCGGGCGCTGTATGGCTGATATTTCTTTGTGGTGGACCGTGGGCGTTGTTTAATTTACTGTACCACCGGAGACTGTGCCACCGTAACTTATATGCTGAAATTATCCCGATACTTACCGGTTCTAAAAGTGCCCGGAAATATTGGCAAGGAAACCCCTGGCTTTCCGGATGCTGTCGGAATTGGCGAGTACTGTGTTGCGGTATAAGCACGAGGCATGGCAAGCAAATTCTCGTGAAGGCTTGAAGCCGCCACGCATTATATAATAAAAAGTGGCCCAATCATGACTCTTTCCTCTCCCGAGCTGGTTGGTAAGAGATACCCACACTGCATCTTCAAGACTTGAATGGTTGAGAATCTCGCTAGGACTTGGAGTCGCTTCTCCTTGTAAGGCCTGTCGAATTTTCCATTTTATTTGTCTTAGCTAAGAACTGAAAGAGAATCCTTCCCTTGTGTTTTCTCCCCATATTCCAAAGCGGGGGGTTCTGGACGTCCTAGCTTAATTCCCAACCATCCCAGTTCCTACTGTACCCTGAAAGGTTCGAGCACCCACCAGAGAGTCAGCGAATAGCTAACCTAGGCCAACCTGCAAAATAACCCCGCCCTGTATGATGACATCCCCCCTGGTACTTGCAACCACTGGCTGACACAAGTGTTTTGACAGTTAGATCTAACTGCACGCTTATAGTGTGCAGAGAACTTCGAACCCCCACACTGCAGGAGCAGACTAATACGATAGCTTAAGTTAACAAGCACTCCCGCAACCACCAAACACATGCCATGTCCAGCCAAGGAAAGGCCAAAAGTGTGTGGGTTCTTGCATGGGCTTATTACTATTTAGTACCATATGAGATTGTGGCGTGCGGTACGTGATAGGTTTGTGTGACAGGGGGAGGTGGAAAGCTTCTAATTAGGGGGATTATGCTCGCGGAGGGCCTGAGTTAAGGCGCACCTGTGGGGGTTCTGGGTTTAAGCTCTTTTGTGAAAGTGGCCGAGGGGCAATTGCGCAACTAAGATTAGGTTAGATAGCTACAGTAGTTGATGAGAAAGGAAGAAGGTATCATAGGAAAAGGGAGCGACAAAGAGAGAGAGACGGGGGGAAATGAGGTGGTACGGGATGCGCCGTGGGGCAGCGGCGGAGGCCAATGACTAGGTTGGGGTTGAGCTGGTGAAGAGGGCTACCTGACAACACTAGAGGGGAGCACAGTACCTAGAAGATACAGAGTGTTTGCATGTGCTATTCCGCGCTCTGCTGTGTTTAAAGGGAGTATAGAAAGCAGGAAAGAGTACAAATACCCCCCTTTACCCATCCAATCCATCCCTCACTCACTCGATTTCCCAGGATCAGCCGTCTCCCAATCTTCCAGTCAATTCATTACGAAAGCGAAGCAAAGCAAAAAGGTAAGAACAACAATGCAGTACAAACTCATCTCCGCACTATTGGCGCTCTCAGCTGCTACTGTGGTCCAGGGCACTCCAGTTGCGGGTGCATGCAACGCCGATAACGTACTCAGGGCCCTGAGACGCTTCTTCAACGAGGCTATTCCCTTCTGCAGTAGCTATATCAACGTCCCCACGATTACTACGAGTACTACTTATACCGCCGGGACTGTGTAAGTCTCCCCCCTCCCCCTCTAATCAATTGGGTTTGATTTGACTGATAGCTGAAATCGAATTGCATCTGTCTAGCACCACCACCACCACTGCCACCCTCGTCGTCAACAAGAGACAAGCAGAGGAAGACGTCGTCTTCGGTCTCCCGGCAGGGGAGGAACACCTGGCACGTCGTGATGGACCACCACCCGCTTTGCCATCTTATGTCTCGCAGTACCCCCCCGAGAGGATCTCGAGTGCTTGCTCTTGCATGACTATTCCTACCTTGACCGCTGCCGCCACTATCCTCGTCACCGCCGTAATCCCCCCTCACCTACCTCCTTCCTCTCTCTCTCCTAGCATACTAATTATCAATAAATAGACCGCCACACAGACCCAAACCGTGACAGGTGGAAACTGCGATACAACCTACAACACCCACGGCAACGGCAGCGGCAACAAAGTCGACCTCCTCTTGGCCTCCTCGGCAAAGGACTGCTGCCGGAAGTGCCACGCGAGGCACGATTGCGTTGCCAGCGCGTGGGTCATTGGCATTTGCCAGCACCTGGTCAACATACATGCTATCCCCGGGGACCTGGTCACGCCGATGTGCCCACTCGGTATTGAGGATTACCACTTTGGACCGCCGGCGCCTGGGTTGGTGTATGCCGGGCCTTGTGGGCGTTAGGTGCGAGTTTGTTTTCACTCGAAAGGGGGGGAAAGAACTTGGGTGACAGGTTAATTGGAACAGGAAGCGAGGTGCAGTATGAGCTTATGTGTTGTTTAGTGATTTGACCGGGTTCTAGTTGGAGGGCTGCTGTGAGAATACTATATCATTATCCGAAAGTTCTATGAGCATGCCACCGTACCGGTGTTCACGCACTCACCTTGCAACATAAAGAAAAGTAACATCCAAAAATCCGAGTGATAGCCGATGACCAATTGTGGTCCGTGCAACCATGCACTTGTTACGACAGCGGAAGTGACCGTGCATGCACCAAGCGCGTGCAGCAAAATCACGGGTGGGGGGCTTTTTAGAAAAAATAAATAAATAAATAAATCTTGTTGTTATTGTCGTCTCAGACACCGTAGGGCAAGTCATGGCTGGGCTTTGGGGACTTCCGATCTACGAGTGGTGAGTCGGACAAACCATGGTATTGATTGGTTAAGAACGGGTTTGGATATATATAAAAATAAAAATAAAAACAAGTTCGGTAACAGTAACGGTCACGGCGCCTGGGATCTTCGCGGGAGGGGGGGGGGGGCGTCCCTGGGGGGGTTTGTTTTGATCTGATATCATGTCGCAGGTTTGATATGGTATCATACCCGGTATGAACAAAATACGGTAGGTGCCGCACAGTATGTAGGGCGTTGCTGCGGAGAGAGGAGAGATGGTTGTTTGTTTGTTTATTGACGTTTGGTTTTGTGCACGAGTGGTGGGGTGTGTTTTCAAGGGTATTGATGAGATATAATGTGATGGGTGAATTGAGTGAGATGGGGGAGGGCCCCGTTGTTCTGATCGGAGCTTAATGGTGTATATTATGAGAGGTTTTTGTTATTCTTTTTGCCGTTATGTAAGGCTGGAGACCTTAGTTGAAATGAGGTTTGCACGCCAAGACTCTGTTGAGGTTCAATCGATAAAGCCAGACACAATTCCACTTGAAAACACGGTACCGGTGTTGAGAGGGAAAGGGCAGATGCTTTATCAATAGTGAGGCGGCTTCCTGCTTGGCTGCCCTCGTCATGCCCTGACAACTCTAACAGAACCTCCCACTGGCTAACGAATGAACTCTACCACTGCCTCATCCTCCCCACCACGACAAAGCTCCCCTTTCTCTGCTTCCCTCCCCACCAACCACAGCAAACGAACCAACCGGCCGGTAGGCCGCCATCTTTAAACCTCCCTCTCGATAAATCAATCCAACCAATAGATCACTACCCTACCCTCCTAATCACAAGTACACACAGGAGGAGTTTCAACTTCGCCATCACTCCCTTCCCCTTCCCCCCTTACCCATTCGGTCAATCAATACAATTGGTTGACCCCCCTACCAGATAATATTCGCTGTGAAAGCGTGTTCCGATGGAGGACTTTCAACAGCGCCGCCGCCCCCCGGCCGTCACCTACGGTAAATCCATCAAGAAGCGGTTCTCGGATGCCCCTGGAATTTTCACCGCTTTGGACCATGGCTCAAAATTCCCCGAGGCCCCGGATGAACTCCAAAACAAAGCAGCAGCAGCAACATCAATCCCAAAAACAACAACAATCGTTCCTTTGTCACAGACTGCGCCGGTCCGAGTGATGAAAGTCCAGCAGCAGCAGGAGAAGAAGGGGAAGGAGAAAACAACGGAATCTATTTTGGTTACTAACCCGGTACAACAGAAAAAGAGCTCATCGGGAATGAACGGAAAGTCGACTTTTGCGAAGGCCTACCTTAGAAACATTACTCCCCCGGCTCAGTCTCCCGAGGAGCTCGCAGCGAAGAAACTCGATTCGACGGATATTTTCGATTTCGAGGTTTCTAGTGATGTCGAAGAGGCTCCGGTCATTCCCATGAGGAAAGGTGGCAGGGGGTTGAAGAAGAGCAAGCAGAAGCCCGCTATTACTAGGCCGACTGTCGTCGCGGGCTTTGATAGCGATATTCCGGAGACGAACACTGCCGTTTCAAGGAAGCGCTCCTACAAGAAGGGTGGAGGTGTTACTGTACCGGAACCGAAGAGAAGGAAGTCGCTCAAAGACTCAGATGAGGAGATGGGCGTATCTGTTGCGAAGGGTAAGGGGGCAGCTTCGACCGCCCTGCCGAAAGGGAAACAAGATCTCAAGGGGGACAAAATCACTTCGACTGCTAAGGTCACGAAGAATTCCACTGTCTTTAAGGTAACCAAGCACTCCACTTTCGAGGTCTCAATCCCATATACCTTCGACAGGCAACCTTCATCAAAGGCGGTGTTCTCCAAGAGCATTGTCAAGCCCGGGGCACAGTCTCTTACAAAGAAGCAGGGACAGGAGAAGCTGAAGCCTCTTGCTAAACCGAAGTCGGCCCCCGCCCTTGTTGAAAAGAAAAGCGCCCCGCATGAGAAGGTTGAGAAACCCCCTCCCAAGTCTACCGCAGAAAAAGAACCTGCGACAAAGTCCGGCAAGACCACCCTCAAAACCGTTACAGCTTCACGTGTGCAAAAGGCGGTTCCAACGGTGCTACCTAGCTTGAAAGCTAAGCATGCTTCCCCAGAACTGCCAATGCTTCCCCGTGAAAAATCAGCTCCGCCCAACTTAAGTGCCCCTGTCGATAAGAAGGTTTGGAATAAGGGCAAAACTAAGGCCGCACCCAGGGGAACCAAACAATTTAGTCAAGAGTTCTCTGACGGTGATGAATTTGATATACCCCTGATTGCGGAACTCCAACCTATCCGTCGTCGCCGGCTGATTGATACTCTCGGGGGCGATGCCCGTGGATCGAGAGCCGGGACAAGATCAACTTCAGTTACCACTGACTCCAGTGGGGATAGCGATTCCTTTACTCAGGATGCACAATATCCACAATCCCAGCAACTTTCGGAATCCCAAAATGGCACGTCTCAGCTACAGGACTTGTTCCAATTCGGATCCCAAGGCCAAAAACAACCTGCTCTGAAGCCTGCCTATAGTACCGGTAGGATTGGGCCTAAGGTTACTTATGCACAGCAGAGATCCTTTAAGGCCGACGAAAACATGTCTGAGCAGAGCCTCTTCGGAATCCCACTCATGATGATGCCGTCTCCATATTCCGGCAAGAAGGGTGTCGGCTTTGACGAGGGGCTGGAGGAAGAACCTCTTGCTACTACTAAAGGAATGATGAAGAATATCCATGAGCTTCGTGAGGCCGGTAGTAACAATCGCTTCCTGGACGATGTCGAGGACTTTTTTGGCGATATCGAAGGGAAGAACGTGCCCCTGGGGACCAAACGCTCTGGGTATGATTGCTTTTTGCATGATATAGGGTTGACTAAGGCTAATGGGATCGTTTAGGTATATTGGACTTGCCTGCAAAATGGTTGACAAGACGTTTGTCCGTAACTTTAGAGCTAATAACTTTGATGCACGCCTCTTGAAGCGTGTTGCTAAGCAGACTGATGAGGTGGGATTTCTCCTTTTCGGGATTAATCGAAATATTTGTTGATCTCCTATCTATTTTTATTTTTTAGGTCATTTGCTTTGCCCTAGCATTTATGATTGCCCGCCTACTCCGGGAGGATTCTACTGTCCAAGTATTGTCGGAAATACACACCAATGGAACTCTGGATATGTTGGTCCGCATGCTTGACTTTGGGAGAGATATCAAGGTGGTTTCTAAGGATAAAAAGACAAACATGTCAAAAGCTGCGCAAGGAATGGCTATGGATTTGCGATCGCTTGTCGATAAGTCCACGGTTTTTCCTCAGAGCAAGCCGACAGTCTATTCGGCCCAGATTATGGGATTGATGGTCCTGGAGACAACTATTAGGAGCTTACGAGCGGCCGGCATCCACGACCGTATCGTACCCTTGGACGTGCTGAGCAAGCTTGTTGCGATGGCAAAGGCTTTTATTACCCCCGCTAAGGCTGGGAAGGCTCCAGACATGCTCGTGGTCGAACTGCTTCTTTCTACTCTAGAGGCTTGGGCGTGTGGATTAGATATTGAGATTGAAACTGCGTTTTCCAAGGACGAGCTCACGACTTTGACCGATATTATTCCCACCATCATGGCCCAAGCCGCCACCGGAGATAGTGGAAAGTTTCATGTCGGTGACTTTGACGTTAAGGATATTCTCTTGCTCACTCTTAGACTAAATATAAATATCACGAACGATAGAACCGAGGCCTGCGATGCACTTGCCAGTTCCGACCTCATCCCTATCTTGATTGGCTTGATCCGTAGCAGATTTAGTATCCTTGATGGCCAACTCGAGGAGGTCCCGCGTCTGGTCAACTTAGACATACTTGTCCTTGGCCTCGGTCTTCTAAACAACTTTGCGGAAATGAGTATTCCAGGGAGATGCTCCGTTCTCAGAAAGGACGAAACCGGCGCCCTCCTACTCGACATCTTAGTTAAACTATTTCTTGCCCGTTTTGCCAAGGCTGAAGATGTATACCCCCACTCTCCCATCCTTACCAATTTCACATGCTAATAGTGGCACAGGCCGATTCCCTAGAAGAATCCCAATCAAACGTCGGCTTTGGATACCTTGCCATCCTCCTCGGCAACCTCTGCCAGGATACCGAAATCCGCATTGCAACCCGCAACCAGCTTCCCAACAAAAGCCTCAACATCTTGTACGAGTCCATGGAGATATTTATCGCGCATCATCGCAAAGTCGACGAGCTCAAGGACGAGAGTGATATCTTTTATCAGCTGGGCGAGGCACATTGTGCGTTTACGGAGCGGTTGGAGAGGGTTGTTAGGAGGCTGAAGGAAGGCTATTAAATGTGATGGTTGGATGAATAATGGGTGAACGAATTGGGGGGTGTACTTCTATCTTCCTTGTTTTTCTCTTATCTTTGCTTTCCGATTCTATTGTATTCATTCAGTTTGGAGGGTTCTCGGCGGTGGTGGGTTGTTATTTCATTATTTTTTTGCTCTGCTTTGCTTTCATGTATCCCTATACCCGAGATTGGATTGCCCTCTCGCTTGCTTCTTTTACCCGTTTCTTCTTTTACATTTACTGTCTTGCGGGTGCTTGGTATTTTTGCAAGCAGGTTCAGTTCTCACTGTTTTGCGCGCTTACCGGATATGATGCCTTCCCCGACATCAGGAGATGGATCTTTTCGCATCTTGTCTTTTCTCCCATCCCGTTCTTCTCCTACCTAACAGGACAGAATTTGTACCATACCGATACCTCGTCTCGCCGACTCTCGTCTTCTCTGGCATTTCTTCTGGCGATTTCTTCATCTTCCTAGTCCGTGAGGATTCCGTTCTTTCTTTCTTTCTTTACGATTAACTTATGATTTTACCGTGTGTGTGGAACTGCCTTACCTGTCGGGCCCATGACGAGCCGAGTTTGGGCGCAGCAGGAATGAATTAGATGGGGATTTTGCAACTGGGAATACAGTAGTAAGGGGGAATGGAGCATGTGGCGTTTATTATTTTGATTATTTTGATTTGGTTTATCGTAGGATAGCTAAGTCAGTTTTACTGTATCTTTTGTTCTGGGGGTATAGATATCCAGCATCAATCAGGCATTTAGTTATTCGTTAGTCGACGGGTATCAAGAATTCAACATCTAGATAGACCACTCGTGTATGATTGAACACTGAAACAACATGTGATGTCCTCGCTCGTTATAACTTTTCTCTCTCTCTCTTTTTCTTTTTGCTGTCAAACCGGTGCTCGACTGTTTAAGGTACAAGCTATGGGTTTGGTCGTGGCGAGGGCTGATTTCAGAGGTCCGGCACCGTACCGGCATGTTAGCCGCGGTTACTTCCAGGATGTTTGGCGAGGTGTTATGTTCCGGTATGGCGTTTCGACAGGTCCAAGTACCGGTACCGTACGAAGGTACAGCACGTAAGTTTTGAATATTTTACTAGCAGGGGATGTTCGACTAACAGGGGTGAGGAGGTGAATTGGGTAACCACTATACCCAATTCGCCGTTCTTGTACCCAATTTGCTGCCTTGGCCCCTGCGAGCGTAACACCCCCTGCTAGTAAAATATTCAAAACTTACGTGCTGTACCTTCGTACCGTAAGAACTCGAATAAACGAGCCTTGTGCTAGGGGGTCAGATTAAAGTGAAACCTGCCCAGCATATTCGTCAGGTAAGGCGCAATATCATTTCTTGGCAAAAAATCTACTCAAAAAATAAGTC
>Ga0307517_10000204_pt1 | contig 100367 bp, 88 predicted proteins | sample 23_EM_MG_FD_194515 | JGI IMG/M metagenome (GOLD analysis project Ga0307517, IMG submission 194515) | Populus trichocarpa ectomycorrhiza microbial communities from riparian zone in the Pacific Northwest, United States - 23_EM | ecosystem: Host-associated > Plants > Roots > Unclassified | place... | reverse complement strand
TTGCCCACTTAGGTTCTGCGAGGTATTTCCTGTCGTTTGATCATTTCTCGGTGTTTGGTTTTCTTGGTTTGCTTGTTGACTGCCGGTGGAGATTATCTTCTTCTGGCAGGAAAACATTCTTTCAGTATGCAGAAAGGGAGGTTTAAGAGTAAATCTAAATTACTAATTAGGCTAGCAGTTGAACGATATGTGGTTTTAACAAACTCACCCCTACCCTACCTCTTTAGACTGGCGGGATAAGTTACGGTGGGTGGAGCACGGTGCTATGAGACCACACTATGCTGGATAGTTGCAATATACTGAGTGACTGTGCTCGACGGCATCAATGAGTATCAAAGCGTACAGCCAATACTTTTTAAAGTACCGATACCAAGTCATGAAAAGAACTTTCGAGCCTCTATCAGAACGAATTGCTATACCGTGAGACACCGAGTTAGGTGGTATTTAAGTTTTGCGACTAACTCATTCATAAGGCTTAATAATATGGATACAAAACCAGGTTGTTCAGCGGCATGCGCTGTAGGGTGTTGGTTCATTGCAAGATTTGGGCTCTGTCACCGGAGAGTACTGTTACGGTTTAAAATTGACTTTTTTAACTTGCTGTTTTCTAGCTTATCTCCGATTAACTTATGCTAAATAGATATTTTGTCACGATCTTAGCTTTCGGAGGTTGCGCGGTTATGCATGGGTGGCTGTAGCCTAGGCTTGGCGGACAGGGGGCTGCTATGTAAGTTAGGTTGTCTTCTCTCTCGCTTCTCTTCCTTCTCCCCCTGCCGCAGAACAACCTCCCACGGAAGAGAGGATAACGGCAACGCGCATCGTGTGGTTTAAGGAACGAAATTGGACCTGTATTTAGATAGTCGGACAACCTGCTGGGTTGGGCTTTCTTTGGGACTGGAATTTTCTGTTTTGTCGGTTTGTGAAGTGGGGTTTTGCGCTGTAGCTTAGTGAAATCAGACTGATCGTGACTTCTGGGGTTTTGTTTTCTACCTGAGTGTTCTTTGAAAGTGACAGTTGGTTTTCCATACTTCTCCACTTCCATTAAGTAGATACTATACCCAAGATTTTCTTGTTCTCAGTACTTAATAAGAGGGTTTGCGCAGGGAAACCTAGGTGGCAGGAAAACAGGTTATTTTCTGTTAACCTAAAAGCCTTGGACCCCCAGGTGGGTAGTGAGACATGGAAGAAGTGTGAAAGAGCACTTTTCAGACCAGAAGATATCCGATCGCTACAGAACAACAAGTCAGCAGCAAACACAGCTCTCTTTTTACATTTTATTAAAATATTTTAGTGATGATAATACTGGGCATTTGGTAGCAGATTATCTCCTGTTCTATGGCAGACAGTATGGTTAGTACCCAACTTGTGTAGCTGGCAATCCTAGTTTGAGCCGGGACTGAACTTGAGGGAATGCGATATTACCCTACTCAATACCCCATTGTCTAGCTATCATACCAAGCTACCTACGCCTATTGCGCAAACTCATTCCCCCACCTAGGTCCATTTCCTATTAACCGCCACCTAGGTCCCGGTGCGCAAACCCTCTAATGAGATGTGGCATTTCTCATTACCAATGTGATAGGCATAGCTAGGGTGTTGCTGGAGTAGGTTTAGGTGAGATTGGCTGGGCAGCCTAAGGTAAGTTTTCGACATGAGGTTCCACAAAGAACCCCACTTTTCTTCAGCCCTGCACAACTCTAGTTGCCGACCAACTCCGTCATCCATCATCTACAGCATCCGGAGCAACATGAGCAGAAAATGACTCAATCGTTCAATAATAATATCAACTCTTGGAATACGAATATTAGCGTGTTGAATAATTTTGCCGCCAGCGATGACAGACATAATATCCTAGCCTGGTTATCCCCACTAGATCCCAGGATACGGCATCAGGATATTCGAGACCGGCGGGTCGAGAATTTAGGGGGGTGGATCTTACGAACCGAGGAGTTCAGAAGCTGGTACGCCAGCAGCGCGGGGGATGAATCCGATAAGGCAGTTTTGTTTTGCTATGGTCCCGGGGTGGGCAAAACATTTATTAGGTAACAAGGCAGAAGATAGAGGAATGGAAGAGAGGGCAAGTGCTGACAAGCCGCGATCCTAGCTCATTGGTGATAGATAGTTTGTGTGACCAGGCCAGAGAACAAAATGCAACCGTTGCATGTTTTTATTTCGATTTCGCGGCCCAAAAGGAACAGACCACCACGAGCATGATGGGCGCCCTATTAAAGCAGCTAGTTTGTGGACTAGAGGAAATCCCGGAGGAGATATCGCGAGCATACCGGGACCAAAAGAGTGCCGTTGGTGGGCGGGGACCTCTACTTCCCGATATTGTCAAGATGCTGCAGACTGCCTCATCTGAAAGGTGCACGTTCATATGCATCGACGCTCTAGATGAATGTGCAGCAGGGGATAGGGTCAAGATTCTTGATTTGCTGAATCAGATAACCCAAAAGTGTCAGGGGACTCGAATATTCGTGACTGGGAGACCGCACATTCGGTCAGAGATCGGAAGGCGCCTTCCCTGGAGAGTAGCGGATCTATCCATAAGCCCCAAGAGAGATGATATTATTGCATATCTTCATACCAGGCTCGCTGAGGACACAACCCCAGATGCGATGGACAGTAGTCTGGAGGCAGACATCCTGAAGAAAATTCCGGCAGAGGTCTCTGAAATGTAGGTAGAAGCAGCGACATTAGGAAAGCTGCCTCAAGTTACCCACTGACAGATGCATATTCAGATTCCTACTAGTCTCGCTGAACATAGATGCGATCCTGCAAGAAACCACAATCTATCGTAGGCGACAAAAGCTTAGCGCAATGATCGATGGGTTGGGGCTGGGGGAAGCATATGGTGCAACTCTAGATCGGGTAAAGGGGCAGGGCGGGGATAAAACGAGGCTTGGCATGGCCACTTTGATGTGGATATCTCACTCAGAGCGGCCCTTGAAGGCCAGTGAGCTGTGTGATGCTCTTGCAGTCGAAACTGGATCTCCGGATGTCAATACCGACAATATTCCTTCAATAGCGACGTTGCTCGCCTGTTGTCAAGGACTTGTTACGGTAGATAAGGAGGCTTCCACCGTCCGGTTAATCCACTTCGCCCTTCAAGAGTACCTTCGGGGTCATCCCGAGCTTTTTGTCAGGGCTCACTCAACAATGGCGGAAACCTGCTTAAGTTATCTAAATTCCCGGAAAATCAAAGCTCTTTCGACCAGTCCCCCTCCCAATCTCCAAGACACCCCCTTTCTTGAATATTCCTCTCTATACTGGGGAATGCACGCAAAAAGGGATCTTTCAGATTGCGCAAAATATCTGGCACTGAAGCTGTTTGACGACTACAGTAACCACATATCCTCTAAAATCCTCTTGCGAGCGCAGAGACAGCACTTCAGCACTGTGTATTTCGATAAAGCTTCTCTGTTCAGTGGCCTACATTGTGCATCCTTCTTCGGGATTGTTGAGATCGTAGCTAGTTTGCTAGAGGTGGGGGGTTGTGAGACGAACCAAGACGATTGTTTGGGTAATACACCTCTCGTGTGGGCAGCTCACAATGGGCACGAGGGCGCGGTGAAGGCACTGCTTGGACGGGACGACGCTGGCCCCGACAAACCCGGCAACAATGGCCAAACACCACTTAGTTGTGCTGCTCGGTGTGGGCACGAGGGAGTAGTAAAAATACTTCTCCGGCGGGACGACGTCGACCCCAACAAGCCTGAATGCGGCGGGGAAACACCACTCTTGTGGGCTGCCTATAAGGGACATGAGGGAGTAGTACAAATACTTCTCGGACGGGACGACGTCGACCCCAACAAACCTGATGATTGGAGCCGAACACCAATCTTCCAAGCTGCTCATGATGGGCATGAAGGAGTGGTGAAAATACTACTCGGACGGGGCGACGTCGACCCCAACAAACCTGATGGGAACGACCGAACACCACTCTTCGAGGCTGCTTATGGTGGGCACGAGGGGGTGGTGAGAATACTACTCGGACGGGACGACGTCGACCCCAACAAGCCTGAACTCGGCGGCGAAACACCGCTCTTGTGGGCTGCTTGTATGGGGCATGAAAGAGTAGTGAAAACACTACTTGGGCGGGACGATGTCACCCCTCACAGACCGGACGAATCCGGCGTAACACCAGTGCAGAAGGCCGCTGAGAATGGCCATGCAGGAGTAGTAGCGCTACTACAGCCTGTCCCTCGCACGGCCTAAACCCGAGGGGGCGTCGTCCTCCTCACCACCCCCGAACACTAACAACCTCTGCGCTATCCCTTCTAGAGCTGCCACTACTCCATAAGCATATTTGTCGTCACCACTGCCTCCCTTCTCCCACACCTATCCAGCCTCCTCCCATAATTCAAAACATCGCCCTGCAGTAATTGTCGTCTTTCTTTTCCTTCCGTGTAGGCCTAACTTACTGCAGAAACTTGGGTCAAATACCTGTTTTGGTTGGAGGATATCTTATGCGATAAGGAAGGACACATCTACTAAATACCCATCCAAACCTCTACCCGAATTTCTCTGCGTAGTTGGGCCGGGGTCTCTCAGGTTATTTTCCAAAACTCAGATCCTGGCGTTGGTGGGGGGCTACTCCTAGAGTATTGGGTTAAGATAAGTCCTCATGGCTTGAAACTCGCATCCTAATTACTTTCATACATGCTTTCCGGTTGTAAATCCCTTTTGTACATTTCGTACCTACCCATCCCTTCCACAATTCCTTTTTTTCCATTTCCTTATGATATCTCCCCGAGGATTGTTCAGATATAGAGAAAAAAATGGACGCGAGTACTTCAGACCCTGCGAAAAGCGACGCAAATGCTAGCTATTAACTATTGTTATAGTGGCAACTAGCCCTATCATAGTATAGTTTAATGAAGATACGCTCATGTTCCACCACCTTCCAGGCATGAGCTCGAACTCGAGGTTAGGAGGCTATCTCCACTTTGTAGTCTCTCCCACCAAAGGGAATTAACAAGCTAGGGTGTCTTTTAACTACCAGATTAACTCCCATCCTTGACTACCGCCCCAACCCGTCAAGAGTGACCGAACGGTCCAAAGTGCTATGCAGGATTAACCCACGAGCAAGTTAGGAGTCCTCCCTTACCTTCCTTTATTCTACAACAATTTCCTCCCCCTTCTCAGCGCATCCCACGCTCGGGCCAAGCGCCACGGGCCGGTATAATCTCCCCAGCCTAGCATGCAAACCCTTGTCATAGTCTGGAACATAAATATTCAAATATTGCTGTGCGTTACCAATTTTAATCAACTGATGCTATGCTATAAATTGTAGATGCATGGCACAGTTCCCGGAAGTTGCATCGCGCACTAGACGACTTCAAAAGCCACCCGGACGCCCCAACGAAATTTGAACAAGAAAGTTTCCTATGGCAAACTGGATAAAGTGTTGCAACCGAAGAGATCTGCCGCTTGTTTCATCACAGAAAATCAGCTAATTAGCATCTGTCCGAGTGTGCGGGGTGTTAGAGTGGCTTGTGAAGACGTCTATGGAATTTGATTCCAAATAACGACGCCTTTTGTCATGGAGTTTATGTTATGGGGGGTGGCGATAAATTAAGTTTCCATATACCAGTATGTGACAGAACGGACCCTTGATCGCCGGCCGTCGTCGGTGGATGGCTAGACGGGGCACTTCGGGATGGGGCTTTGGCGGGATACGGAGGTGCGGGGGGGGGCTACTTCTGACAGGTAAGGCTCGATCCAAGGTGCTCTTATCCGCAGTAGTAGAGGAATATTGCACATCTAGAAACTTCCTGATGAATTATTCTGATATCACGATGACCGAGCTTGCATCGTAACTCTACAGCAGTCTCCTATACAATCGCTAAGACTGCCCCATCTTTGTTGTCCCGAGCAACTATCTCAAGAAGGCCCATTCAATCCCTTCTGAGTGACATGCGAAAATAAGTTTTCCCGAGTTTTTTGTTTTTTATTTCTTTAGCCGTGTTAGCACTAGAATTGCCACTCGGGCTTCAAAAATTATCAGTTGGTTAACTGAGCAAGAAAAAAACCAAAACAGGAAGTGAGAGTTTGTGCGCTGGATTTGTAACCATGCCACCGATGGGAGATATAATCCCTGCTAAAGATGGTCGGCGAGGAAAGCGCAGGGTTCTGCCGGGGCAAATGCATATTTTGGGGTAGTCTTGGGGTAGCAGGAGGTGGAACGACAAACATTTGAAGGTTTCGTGCGGTAACTCTAGGCATTGCGGTAACTCTAGGCATGAGGGCTATAACCGGACTATTGGTAACAAACCCGCTACTATATGTGCTAGTGGTCGGAGTTAATCTGTGGTTAAATATGTCACACATATTTCCCATTACTCCACTGCATCCTAGGTTATGGATCCTTGGGGCAGTCAGTGGGCATGGATTCATCAAAGGAATCGACCGGAAAGCGTCCCAACCCTCAATACCACATGGTATTTGCATCTACTTACCGAGTGAGGATCTGTGACGGCGCTACAAAACTGGCTAGGGCTGAGATCGGGTCGGGTTGGGCAGGGTGGGGAGGCCAGGGGCTTGGGCCGGGGTCGCACAGGTGGCAAGCCCGGGTAGCCCGAAAAAGCCCGAAAGAAAGCCCGAAATAATGGTCACTTATTGTTTGAAACTGTAGTTATGGGTGCGCTCTCCTCTCATCTGTTGCTGTAGTTACGAGTGACACCTCGTGACCACTTACGTCACCCGCCCCTGTTCCCTCTTAAATCCTCGCTTCCCTTTTCTCTTTCTCTTTCTCTTTTCTTCTTCTCTCTCAACAGTCTTCTTGTTCAATAAGTATAAACAAGTATTTTGCTTTCTCCGGTGACCACTTTGCCTTTGAACCTGAGGAACTACTCGCTTGCCCTCTTCTGCACCCGATAGTTCTCAACAGGTTATGAGCCCGGGATCGATGCAATAGATTCTGCTGCGCTTAAACAATCTCTCAGACCGATCCCTCCCACCCCATCCTGTTGTCTTTTTATTTTTCTCTATTTCTGCTGACCCGAGCCTCTCCGGTTTTTCATTTCTGTGAAACTATTAAGCTGTATCACATCGCGGCTATCGCAGTCTCTGATTCGCATCTCACTCCGTGATTATATGGACCTTCGGCTTGGCAAAATCGAAAGTCTCTAATGGCCGACTCAGGTAGCATAAAGAAATGCTACTCATCGAAGTACTTGGGCGATATTCCATACTTGGACCACCTGAACTATAATGTTTGGTCTCCAAATGCTGTTGTTCACCTGCAAGCTATCAAAGGCTATGGGCTTGTTACAGGTGAAGTCAAGCAACCGGTTCCTAAGGAGGATAACTCCAATCATGATGAGATCCTCAGCTATCAGGTTCTTGAGACCACGGTTAACGGTTTTCTGTTGGCCACCTGGTCTGTACCGGCCAAAAGGTACATGGCTGGAATCGGAACTGCATATGAGATGTGGCGTATTTTGAAGGAACGCTTTGACAGTACAGCATCGACTAAAGGAAGGCTGGCTATTCGAAAGCAGTTCTACTTAACCAAGCCTGTTTCTGGTTAGCCTCTAAGTAGCTTTATCTCGCAGCTTCACTCAATTCAGTATCAGTTGATAGGCACCGACCATGCTATCGATGATGAGAGCTTCAAGGACCACCTTCTGGCATCGCTTCTGCCAGCCTATAATACTCTCGTTGAGATTCTTCAGGAGCGGGAGGGTACACTCTCGGTTGCGGAAGTCATTCACAAGGTACAGCAGGCTGTGATGGCTAAATCTCAAAGGAGCGGTGAAGGCTCAGTTTCTACTAGTACGATAAATCATTCTCTTGAAGAAGAAGGACTTTTGAGCGGCGGCTTTACCTCAGGTCCGTCAGCTATCTACAGACAGACATGTCCGCCTTATGTAAGGTCCAGCACTCAAGGTCAGAGTTGAAGGAGTCCATATAGCCGAACGTTTCTGGGAAACTGGAACAAACGTGGCCAGAGAGGTCATAAGGCAGTGTTCTGCCGAGTCGCACAATCGGGTGCCCCTTCTCTCCCATCTGCCATACAGAACCTTCAATGCTTCTCCTGCGGTGAGACTGGCCATGGAACCAAGCTATTGTCCACATTCAAGTCTTACTCAATCTCAGGCTGCTAGAGGCAGAACCTGCTTTGAGAGATGGCTGTCAACACGCAAAAGAGGTGATGGTAGTGCGATGGCTGCATCTGCATTACCAGTGGATAAGCCAGGGGATCCACAAGTAGGGTAGCCAAGTCAACTTTGACTAGCCGACCAGTCTTCCTATATTCAAAATATACTCGCTACCCCTTTCTATTGTCACAGATCAAAAATAACTGAACGCGCCCGGGTAACTATTAGAATTAGATAACTAGTTGCTTTTTCTGAACTCACAGCAACGAGCATTACATCACGAAGCTTCTCCTACTGCCTCCACCAGTACCGTGCGAGCGACTGTGAAAATGCCTACGCCAGAAGACCGGCTATGTATTAGTACCACTATCCGAAAGAGTGGTCTTTCATACAGGGACATTTCAAAAAAAAAAAACCTGTGTACCGTTGGCGACCGCACATACGACCGTACACATAGTTAAGGGGGAATCGGAGGAGGCTATTGTGTGTCGCTGGGAGCTTTTAAAATCGGCTATTTTTTTAAAGTTTAGTTGAGAGTATGGTGGATCGAGTATACTCGAGTACTGTAGGCTGTAATAGAGGCGAATGGTTGGTATACGAAATATTAGTGGAATGAGCATAGTAAAAGTTTTTTCGGTTGCTACCCGGGCACGTTCAGTTATTTTTGATATGTGACAATATAATCAAGCTACTAACTCTCCAACACCCTCTGACTCAATCTCTACTATTAAACCCCCATCCGAATTTCCCCCTTTTATAGATATACTCAGTAGCGCCGCTCCTGGATTCAGGAATCTGTTTCCCGAACAGTGCTCACTCTTTCACTGGATACTTGACTCTGGAGCATCGCACCACATCTGCAATACAAAAGCCAATTTTGACACCTTGGAAGACCTCCCTCAAGTTGTTAAGATTCGCCTTGGAAATCAAAGTTCTGCCTTGGCCACAAAAGGGGGCCAGGTAACGCTATATGGCTTAATTCTTCAAGCCTTGTATATTCCTGAGTTTCGACTATCTCTTGTTTCTCTTGGTCAGCTCGATCAAGCTGGCATAAAAGCTGTTTTCGTGAGTGGTGTATGCCAAATATGGACTGGGCAATATGGAGAAGATACTGTTGTCCTTCAGGCCCACTATACTGATGGGCTTTATGTCATAACTCAGCCATTTCGCTTGCCTGATGCTGGTATATCTGAAGAATCCAGACATACAGGTACTATCATGGTATCTACCCTGGACGGCTACCAGCATCTTAGAGACGCTGAAAGTCTTCTACACAAGAGGCTCACACATCTCAACCATCAAGCAGTTCATCATGTATTGACAAGCGGCTCCGATACACATACTGCGGATGGAAGCCATAAGTTCCAATGCTCTACCTATATTCTGTCTAAGCAGCACCGAACAAGAAGTCAGGAGCCAGCAAAGCATGCTGGATCCCCCTTTGAATTAATCCATTCCGATAGCTGCGGTCCACTACCCTTGGCTCACGGCAGCGCCAGGTACTACATCATTTTTATTGATAATCTTACAAGATATATCTTTGTTTACTTCCTGAAAGCTAAACAAGGGGAGGACTCAAGAAAGTGCTTTGAGAATGTGCTGAACTATGTGGAGACGCAGTTCCCTGAGTACAAGGTGAAGCGATTTCGTTCTGACAATGGAAAGGGTGAGTATGACAATTCGCTTTTCAGGGAATTGCTCCCCAGTAAGGGAATTATCTTTCAGCCTTCACCGCCCTACACTCAACACAAAAATGGTCTTTCAGAGCGAATGATTCAGATATTGAATTCACGTGCTCAGTCAATGCTAATTGATGCCGATTTACCAATAATCTTCTTGGCAGAAGCGATAAATGCTGCAGTTTACCTACATCATCGATCGCCTTCTTCTGCTCTTGAGGGAAAATCACCTCTAGAAGCCCTTCGACCAGCTGAGCCAATTCCCTGGGCACATCTTTGTCGCTTCGGCTGTATTGCCTATCATCGAATCCCCGCTAAAACCCGAAATGTATCACTCACCAAGTTCACCCCAAGAGCACGGCTGTGCATCATGGTCGGGTACTCAGAGTCGACAAAGATCTGGCGACTATGGGACTTCCTGGGCAATAGTGGCCGTGGTTGGCCTATTTACAGCTCTGATGTTGTTTTCATTGAAGAAAAGAATGCGATCAACTGGCAACCAGATCATGAGCAGCCATTAGAAGCAGGATCTCTATCACTAGTATATTTTGCTCCGGTTCATCCATGTAGAAATGAATTTACTGTTACCCCGCAGGCGGAGATCGACCTTTTCCTAAAAGCACCGGATATCATGTTGGAGACACTGGATGATGCCTTGCCTCAGGAGGCTCAATCTGGTTCTGCTGAATTGGCTCCACCGGAGCAAGGTGAGTGGATTGACTATTTTCATCCTTGCAGTACAATCTATGAAGATATGTGTTTCCCTTTCTCTCTGCTCTTCTCTGGTTGTTTGTCTGTCACTCCATCTTATGGAGTTGGAAGACTTTTCTCTCTGGATTCTTGGAATTGTACTAGTACATTCGTAAGACTACCTTCTCTCTCTCTCTCTGGATGGGTGCTACGACTATTGATACTTAGATTGGAGGCAAATTCTTGTTCTCTCTGTTTGTCTCGATCGGTGCTACAACTGTTTGAATACAGGTTGAAGGCAAATCACTGTTCTCTGTCTCTAGATGGGTGCTACAACTGTTGGTATACAGGTCGAAGGCAAATCTCTGTTCTCATATAAGCTTTTCTATTTCTATGCTTTTACTTTGGTTCTACTTGGTTTCATGCTGTGGAATGTTCTAACTGAATTTGTTATCATAGAGAGAGATCCACCTGATCTGCGTTTAAGCAACTCTGCGGAGAATACAGAACGGATGGGGTTGCAAACCGAGGGTTCTCTACCAAATCCACTGACGGAACGGTTGATAGAAGGACTAAACAAAAGTACAAGAGTTCTACCACCCCGGAAGTGGCCTAAGGATATGAGAAATTACAATATTCTTAAGCGTGTTCATGATGAGATTGTATGAGAGAAAACTGGGCAACAGCCCCTTGCGAATGAGAGAGAAGTGGGAGCTGCACTTGTAGCGGATGTTAACAACATGCTTGATGGAAATACTACAGGAGATCCAACTAGTTACCATGAGGCTGTTAATGGAGAATACGCATTATCTTGGATTGAAGTTATGAATAGTGAGATCAACTCTCTACTAGAAAATGGTACCTGGACTAGTGCCTCTCTGGTAGACTTGAAAGATGTCAATAGTAATAGGATCGGCTCCAAATGGGTCTTTCGGACGAAGCTCAATCCCGATAACACAATCCGCTACAAGGCAGGGCTTGTAATTAAAGGATATGAGCAAAGGCAGGGGATAGACTATGACATTACCTATGCTCCAGTCAGCCGACTACCAACTCTTCATCTTCTTCTTGCAGTTGCATCTCTGCGCAAACTGACTATTGATCACGTCGATATTATCACGGCATTCCTGAACCCTGAAATTGACAGACAGGATGTTTTTATGTCCTTGCCTGACGGGCTTAAAGAACTTCGGCCTGAGCATGAGTACTCTGTTGTAAACCTCAGGAAGGCTCTCTATGGCTTAAAACAAGCCCCTCGCCTATGGTATAAGGCCATTGATTCCCTCCTGATCTCGATAGGGTTTGGAAAATCAACTGCAGAACCAAATCTTTACCTTAAAGCTGATTTCTACATTTCTCTCTATGTTGACGATATGCTTATGGTCTATGCTGATACGAAGATGGCTCAGGAGATAAAGGGCTGCCTAAATAAAGCCTACCAAATGACAGATCTCAGTCCTGTTAGGGGCTTTCTCGGTCTTGAAGTTGAAAGATATAATGATGGCTCCTATGCCATATTACACACCCGGTACATAGGGACTGTACTTCGGAGGTTTCGTATGGATCAGGCCAATGAAGTCTCAATGCCTTTGTTCAAGGATGTTAGACTCTCAGAGTTCTCTACCGACAAAGCCATCGAGCAGCATCCTTACCCTCAACGTATTGGTGCACTTCTTTATATCTCACTTGGAACTCGACCTGACATTACGTTTGCGGTCTCACCACTTAGCGGATACTGCTCTAATCTGCACATGGTCCATCAAACTGGGGTTAATCGGGTTCTCCGTTACTTGAAGAAAACGGCTCACTTCAAAATTCATTTTCCTACCAATATTTCCCAGCCAGAGTTGGAGGGCGATACTAATGCTAACTAGGCAAATGATAAAGAGAATGGAAGGTCAGTTGGTGCTTACATCTTCAAGCTGGGTGGGCCAATATCATGGCAGTCAAAGAAGCAATCAATAATTGCAACATCTACTTTGGAATCTGAATACTCAGCCTTTCTGGAGGCAGTTAAGGAGGCCCTCTGGCTTCGTCAACTTCTTACCAACCTGAATTGGAAGTCTTCCGGTGTTCCTACCCCCTCATTTGAAGGCCTGGCTGATGTTGTCTCACTTTCCAAGGCAAAGGCTTGATATTGGCCTACTCTGGCTTTGCCAACGACAATTTACACTGATAGTGAGAAAGCTATTCAAACAGTGAAATCTGAAGGTGTTACTGCTGTTACGGGGTAGTTAACACGGTAGGATTCTGGGCTAACTAGGCCAAGAATATTCAGGACAACGGATTATAGGTCAGGAAGGCTCAAGAAGAATTGTTTCATAAAGTAATAGAAGAATATCGTAATAACTTATAATATTGTTAAGGTCTCTTCTCCGTTGCTTGATGATATTCTCAACCATCGGGGAGAGCCCTACTATTTATACTAATGTTCACGCTACTTTGACTTCTCTAGTAAAGAAGTATCTTTCTAAGAGTTCAGTTCGTCAGAACAAAGTACGAACACTGTTTGAGCCTGAATCTTGCACAGCTTGACTCTGAGAATCTCCCGACTGCTATTTCTTCTGAGGGTGTCCCCACTCCACCAGTAGTCAGCCTTCGATCTCTTCGTCCTGATAGACTATAATGGAATATGCAGTCTAAATGCCTACATACCAATAGTCTCATGAATATGGAGTGATCAAGTACAATATTTCATCCATCAATGCATAATGTGTATGCATTAGTAAGAGTAGAGAACTGGTTCTCTAATCATCGTTCCAATCAGTTAGCCATATCTTGAAACGTGAACTCTTTGTGGTTCCTGAGTAGTCTCCCAGATGCCCCCGGGAAGTCCCTACTCAGGAAGCTTGGGTTCGGATATATGCTCTCCCCTATGTTGGCATATACCTCACGCATAATTATGCAAGCTATTCCCGCTAGAGTAATAACTGCTTGGAACAAACACTTTGATATCCAGTTGTTCAAATCACGTGAGGTTCCACAACCGGGAATCGTTGACTTCACATATATTCCTAGTTCGAACAATGCGGCTGATAGGCTTACGAAGGCACTTGCTAAAACCGCTCATTGTCACTTCCTTAATATGGTTGGCCTTCAAGTCCAACCATAGCTCCTCGCTTACAGTTTTAACCGTCTTGTTGTTTTTTCATTTTCTTGCTTCTGTTACCTTCTTTTGCTTTCCTTCATTCTTAAATCTTTTCTTGTTGTAAGTGCTCTCACTGTTGACTATCCGGCCAGGGGAAACAGAGAGTATACCTTTCCCCTCTGAGACAATTTGGATAAGGGGTTTTACTGGTACTCAATGATGTTTAGGCCTTGGGTTGTGTATCACTGGTTATTCATCCTACTCTGCTTGTTGTAGGGCCGGAAGTGTTGGAAACTGTAGTTATGGGTGCGCTCTCCTCTCATCTGTTGCTGTAGTTACGAGTGACACCTCGTGACCACTTATGTCACCCCCCCCTGTTCCCTCTTAAATCCTCGCTTCCCTTTTCTCTTCAAGTTTCTCTTTCTCTTTTCTTCTTCTCTCTCAACAGTCTTCTTGTTCAATAAGTATAAACAAGTATTTTGCTTTCTCCGGTGACCACTTTGCCTTTGAACCTGAGGAACTACTCGCTTACCCTCTTCTGCACCCGATAGTTCTCAACACTTATGTTTATCAAGTCACACGATATCACTCATATCTTCCGATTTTAAACACAAGTGCTGTGAACCCCATGACTTGGGTCATCCCCAAGCTAGTCCCGTCTTGAGAAATTTTCAGCCTCACATTTTTAATCATCATACCCCTTTTCATCGGGCAGCCTGACTTTGATCCTTCAAAGCTTATTCTCAGGCACCAAGAGAGCAATTAGTGACTCGCGACACTTCCCTAGCCCGGACAATATTCGGGCACTTCAATGCCTCAGAAGCTGGCAATTAATGACAGGAGGGGGGGAATCTCTAGAAGCATTTAGGAAACTCATCACCAAGAATAATTGTTGCATGTTCAAGTTGTTTGCTAGATATTTCTTATTTTCCTTCCTCTGGGTCACCTACTCTCATACCTCTCGTCTCCTCTTTTTCCTAGAGTCAGCACTGCTTCAATGTCTCCCAAGTACCAAAGTTGACTTCTTTAAATATAATTAGATCAATCCCTGCTCTTGAATAGTTTGGGCTTTCTGGGTGGCTCAGGCTTTGTTTGGGTCCTGTCAGGTTTAGGTTGGGCCAGCCATCACTTGGGCCAGGTTTGGGTAGGGCTTAAGACTTTACAGCCTGGGCCGGCCCATCGCAAGGCTTGGGCCCTATCTGACCGGGCCTGCAGATATCTGCAGGCGTTCGATATCTGCAGGCATCTTCAGATATCTACATATATTCCTGGGCATCTGAAGATGTTGGTTACCTATAAACAGAGTGTTTCCTAATCATACGGGATATGCCAGAAGCCTGCAGGCTTTGCAAAAGTCTATCCTATAAAGCCTAGGCCTGTTTCACTTTGACTTGGCTGGGCCGGACTGTACAGTGCCGTTAGAATAGTTCTGGGACAAACGACAAAACACACCAAATCTGCCACATTTCGAGGTGCCCCAACACAAAAATGCCTAATAGCACTGCAATTCTCTTAAATTAAAAAAATCAGGCACTATCTCAAATTCAATATACTGAGCCGGTAGAGCCTCTAGATAGTTCTAAGCCTTGCAGACCTTTCTTAAAGTGGTGGTAGCCAGATTTCATGGTTTCATGTGCTTAGTAATTCAATATGTAATTGGACACTCTTGCACTATTTAGTAGAAAAACAGTCTCAACACTTGTTGAATTGTAAAGTATAAAGTAGGTGTCTTGGCATTGATTTCTCACCACAAGCTAGAATACACAGTGTACCTTCCCACAAGGGCTCAGAAAAAATATGAATTTTTTTTACAAGGTACACCAGATACAAGAAGTGGTGTCAGTAAAACTGAAGGCTCTCACTAAGTGAGATGGGGGCTGTTGTGGTGTGCTGAAAAGTGGGACTTTTGGTGTGTTTTGGCATTTGTCCCCGAACTTTTCTAACTCCACTGTACATCTGCAGCTATCTGCATGCCGTCCTGGCCGCTTGCGAATGCTGAGTTCAAGTAAATTGTACTCTATAGTATTCCACTAGCCCAGCTCTGAGGCACCCTCCATTACAGCCGGAGAATCGTTACAACAGGGTTCATCACAACTAGGTGCAACTATGATATATGTTTATTTTTTATATTTTATTTTTACAAGTACTAAATTTTTGAGTGGAGTAGTGCCTTTGGTATGGCAATTTACGCTAGAGCAGTTTATCGAGAATCTTCTCTACTGTCTTGCTTAGTTTGTTTAATAGCGAATATTAGATCCTGGGCTATCAGACCTAAGCTCTTGTCGAACAATGGTCATCGTAATATTTCATTACTCTTTGAATCACTACTTGCTGTAGTGGTCTGACGGTATTTGATTTTGGCGAACTTACCCGGTGATCTTTAGAAAGATGGGGCAGATCATAGTGAACGGAGAAAGGTACTACAGAGTTATCGTGTCGCACTGTGCTATACGAGTACTGTGCGAGGTGGTGTCAGTGGGTATCGAAACGTCATAGTGTCTAGGGCGAGGTCTTAGGAAGAGCTTCCCAGCCTGCATTGCCGACACCAAGGACTATTCTACGAGTCTTAAAGTTAGGCCATGTGCAAGTTCTTAGACTGATTCATTCATAAGACCCGATGCGCCCAGATATTTACCGAGCTAGCCTGTTTAACCGTAGCTATTCTAGGGCGCTCATTCATCAAAGCTCAATACCGGTGTCTGCGCCGCAGAGCGCGCATAATTGGGCGACGCTTGCGAACACAGCAACTGTTGCACGCGGCTGGGGTGTAGGCAAAAAAGCTGAGCTTTGGTGGTATTCAAGAGCAGCCGTGCGCACAAACGTCGTTCAATTATCAGCACCCGCGGGGAGAACGTAGGGTACTCTACTGAATGAAGAGGTGTGAAATTTCTCAGTACTGATATGGTAAGCACAACTACGATGTTGTCTGTCCAGATTTGGGGGAGATTGGCTGAGCGATCCAAAGGCCTGTTGAAGTTACACAAAAACCCCGCCCTTGTTCAACCTTAGAACTCTAGTTGTCGAACAACTCTACCTCTTATCATCCACAATACCCGAAGCAACAAAAGCAGAAAATGTCAATCATTCAGCAATAATATAAACTCTTGGAACACCACTGTCAGCATTTCGAATAATTTTGTCGCCAGCGATGACAGACATAATATCCTAGCCTGGCTATCCCCGCTGGATCCTGGGGTGCGGCATCAAGACATCCGAGACCGGCGAGTTGAAAATGTAGGGGAATGGATTTTACGAACTGAGGAATTTAGAAGCTGGTACGCCAGCAGCAGCGCGGGGGATGAATCCGATAAGGCAGTTTTATTTTGCTATGGGGATCCGGGGGTCGGAAAGACATTTATTAGGTAACTAGGTCGAACACCGAGAAACGGAAGAGCGCAAATTCTCACAAGCTGTGGTGTTAGTTCATTGGTGATAGACAGCTTGTGTGATGGGGCCGAAGAACAAAATGCAACTGTTGCATGTTTTTATTTCGATTTCGCGGCTCAAAAGGACCAGTCCATCACGAACATGATGGGCGCCCTGGTGAAACAGCTTGTTTGTGGGCTGGAGAAGCCCCCTGAGGAGATATCACGAGCATATCGGGACCAAAAGAGTGCCGTTGGTGGGCGGAGGCCGCTACTTTCCGATATTGTGAGGATGTTACAGACTGCCTCTTCCAAATAGCGCACGTTCGTATATATCGACGCTCTGGATGAATGTGTGGCGGGGCATTGGGTCAAGCTTCTCGATTCGCTGAATCAGGTTTTCCAAAAGTCTCCAAGGACTCGAATATTCGTGACCGGGAGACCACACATTCGGCCGGAGATCAGAAGGTGTCTTGAAGGAAAGGTAGCTAATGTATCCATATGCCCCAAGAGAGATGATATCATTAGATTCCTTCACAGCAGACCGCACAAGGATACAACCCGAGATGCGATGGACAGTACTAGTAGTCTAGAGGCAGATATCTTAAAGAAAATTCCAGAAGATGTTTCTGAAATGTACGTGGAAGCAACGACACAAGGAAAGCTACCTCAAATTATTCACGAACGCATACATATTCAGATTCCTACTACGAGTAGTGTCGCTAAATATCGGTGCGATCTTGCGAGAGACTACAATCTATCGTAGGCGACAAAAGCTTAGCGCCATGACCGATGGCTTGGGGCTGGGGGAAGCATATGGTGCAACTCTAGATCGGGTAAAGGGACAGGGCGGGGATAAAACGAGGCTTAGCATGGCCGCTTTGATGTGGATATCCCACTCAGAGCGGCACTTGAAGGCCAGTGAGCTGTGTGATGCTCTTGCAGTCGAAACTGGATCTCCGGATCTCAGTCCCGGCAATGTTCCTTCAATAGGGACACTACTAGCTTGTTGTCAAGGACTTATTACTGTAGATAAGGAGGCCTCTACTGTCCGGTTAATCCATTACACCCTTCAAGAGTACCTCCGGTATCACCCCAAGCTCTTCGGCAGGGCTCAGCCGACAAAACCTGCTTGAATTATCTGAATTCTCGGAAAATCAAGGCTCTTTCGACTAGTCCTCTCCCGATCTCCAAGACACTCCCTTTCTTGAATATTCCTCTCTATACTGGGGAATGCATGCAAAAAGGGATCTTTCAGATTGCGCAATATTGCTGGCATTGAGGCTGTTTGACTACAGTAACCACATATCCTCTAAAATCCTCTTGCGAGCGCAGAAACAGCAATTCAGCACTGTGGATCTCGACAAAGCCCCCGTATTCAGTGGCCTGCATTGTACATCCTTCTTCGGTATTGTCGAGATTGTGGCTAGTTTGCTAGAGGTAAAAGGTTGTGATATCAACCAAAAAGACTGTGTGGGTAATACACCTCTCGTGTGGACAGCTCACAATGGGCACGAGGGCGTGGTGAAGGTACTGCTTGGACGAGACGACGTCGACCCCGACGGACCCGGAAACAACGGCCTAACACCACTTGATTGTGCTGCTCGGTGTGGGCACGAGGGAGTAGTAAAAATACTTCTTGGACGAGACGACGTCGACCCCAACAAATCCGGCGATGGCAGCCGAACAACACCCCTCTGGGCTGCTCGGAACGGCCACGAGAGAGTGGTGAAAATACTCCTCGGGAGGGACGACGTCGGCCCCAATAAGCCTACATTCAGCGGCGAAACCCCACTCCTGTGGGCTGCCTGTAAAGGGTACGAGGGAGTGGTACAAATACTCCTCGGACGGGACGACGTCGACCCCAACATACCTGGTGACGGCGGCTGAACACCACTCTTCCAGGCTGTTTATGGTGGGCACGAAGGGGTGGTGAAAATACTACTCGGACGGGACGGCGTCGGCCCCAACAAGCCTACATTCAGCGGCGAAACACCACTCCTGTGGGCTGCCTATAAAGGGTACGAGGGAGTGGTGAAAATCCTACTCAGACGGGGCGACATCGACCCCAACAAGTCCGAATCCAGCGGCGAAACACCGCTCTAGTGGGCTGCTTGTATGGGGCACGAGGGTAGTGAAGGCACTACTTAGACGGGAAGACATCGCCCCTCACAAGCCAAACAATTTTAGTCTAACGCCACTACGGATGGCCGCTTCGAAAGGCTATGCGGGAGTAGTAGCGCTACCACAGCTTGATCTTCGCACGACCTAAGCCCGAGGGGGTATTGTCCTCCTCACCACCTTCTAACATTCGCAACCTACCCGCCATCCCTGCAAGGGCCGCCGCTGCGCCACAAATATGTTTGTCGTCACCGCTGCCTCCCTTCTCCCACCCCTACCCAGCCCCCTCCCATAACCAAAAACACCGCCCCGCAGTAGTTATCTTTCTTTTCCTTCCGTGTAGGCTTGCTGCAGAAACTTGGGTCAAATATCTTGTTTTAGTTGAAGGATATCTTATGCGATGGAAAAGGACACATCCACTAAATACCCATCCAAACCTCTACCCGAATTTTCTTATGTAGTCGAGTTGGGATCTTTCAGCTTATTTCCCAAAATTCAGACTGGCGTTGGTGGGGCGCTACTCCTAGAGTATTGGGTTGAGATAAGCCCTCATGGCTCGAAATTTGCATCTAAATTACTTCCATACTTGCTTTCAGGTTGCAAGCCCTTTTCTTTTGTACATTTGGTATTCACCTATCTTTTCTACAAATCCCTTTTTTCCCTTTCCCCGTCTCCCCGCGGGTTGTTCATGTTGAAATTTTCGGTATATCTCCTATGTATATTTCATGACACTATCGTGTATTCTTTTACTTAGTTTGTGTTTCGGTTTCGCCTGTACACCGCTTACATTACTACTGCTATGATATATATTATGGTGTTTTATTGTTTATTTTAGGATATTATCTGAGGGTTTAACATGTGCTATCCTATCCGGTGTCCAGGATTTATGGTTGTTTATGCATTTCTTATGCACCATTATTGGTCATGATATTTCTAATAATCACCTCACACCCTTATAGATTCACGCACATTGTTTGAGAATTACTTGGCAGAATTTCAGGGTAAAACATGTTCACACTTATGCTTCTTACATTGTTTTCCCTATATTTCTTACACACATATGGATGCGCACTTTTCTATCAATAAGGTGCTACCCCCCACCTGGCTTAGAAGAATTAAGAACCAGAACTCCTACCAATATGCTCTCCTACCCTCGCACTTGCATAGTGTTATCCACATAGAATAGATTGTACCTTTGGCATTCACATTTTGAACAGTTCAGATATAGAGAAAAAACATGAATGCAAGTACTTCTGAACATGTCAAAAGCGACGTAAACGCTAGCCGCTGACTAAATTATAGTGATGAACAGCCCGACTATGGACAGGGTTTAATGAAGATCACACTTATATTCCACTACCTCCCAAGTATGAACTTGGGCGCGATGTTGGGAGGCTATTTCTACCTTGTAGTTTCTCTCACCAAAAAAAATCAACAGGGTACCGTAAAAACCGAAATAATTGGGCATGGCGCTAGGACGTCCAGAATTGCCCCTTTTGATTAGGGGGACAAAACACACCGCGAAGATTCTCCTTCAGCCCTCACCTAAGACAGCAGACCTTACCAGGAGAGGCAACTCCAACGTCCTAGCGTGATGCCCAATTATTTCGATCTTTACGGTATGGTGTCTTTCGACTATACCAGATTAGCTCCCATTCTTCGGCTACAACCCCAACCTATTAAGAGTGGCCAAGCGGTCCAGTTCTACACAGTATTGGCCTACGAGCGAGCTTGGATGGATATTCCATCTTCCCTTGCCCTCTTTTGCTCACCAGTTCTTCTTTTCCCTTCTCCGCGCATCTCATGCTCGGGTCAGGCGTCACGAACCCGTATAATCCCCCCTCAAGATGAGTGTTTGATTGGACGTCAGGTGGATAATGCGAAGGAGAACGCTACCGCGGGGGTGCAAAGCTGGATCCAAGATATGCCTACCCGCTGTGCCCGAGGTTTGTCGTGTATTTAAAAACCTAAAGTGGAGTTTCTTCCCCTGCTCTATACTATACTCCATTTGTATACCTTCCCCCCCTCCCGCATCTCCATTGAGATCTAAAGAGTTCATTTACACTAGGCGGCTTACAGCGTCCGGTAAATTCAACACAGTGCCGTATCGCACTATATCATATCGTACGCTACTGGCATGTGCACCTATATTTCGAACCCAGAAATAGAGGTCTTTTGATAACGACATGTCATCAGCACCTCCCTTCCACTCAGTCAAAAATAGAAACAAAAGAAAAAAACCACCACCTCAACCATCTATCTTCCGAGATGACAGACAGGAGGCACTAACAGCTATGCTATATTTCACCATCTTTAGCAGGCGCACAAGTTATAATTCACTCAGCCATGCCATCGATATTGGTGTGAATAAGCTTCCATAGTATCCGCTCCGACACCACCATGACAAAGGATCCAGCTCCTCCTCTACTCATGTATTGCCTCTCCTCCGTTCTTTCACACCGACTTTTGACAAGAACCCAAACATGCCCAAGGGCAGAGGTCTGGTGAGTGAGGTGGCTGGCATAGCCTATTTAATTCCACACTACAACCGGCACTCCCCCGTACACCTAATACTTAATACTTACCCCCATCAATAGCCCAATATCTTCGCTAACACCTCCGCATATCCACGGGAGCGCGGAAGGGGTGGGGCCAGGCCCCACGGATATCTCACCTCCGATCAAATCCCAATCTCTCCTTCTCTTTCCTTTGCTCTCTCCTAGCTCATTTCTAGAAGTGTAGTGATAGAGTATGATTGTAAAATGAAATTCAATCGAGAACAGAACCTGTGAGCCTCTTGGACGGGAAGTAGACCGCGCGCTCTCCGCCCTCTAGGCAAATCCAGGTCCCAGCCTTCACCGGATCCCCCGCCAGCCTTTCCTACACTCACCCTAAACAGAGCTCTGCCTTCAGGGACAGGAGATCGAAAAGCCTGTTTCTTCCATTCCCTCCCACCTCCTGGCCACCGACAAAGTCCCCCTACCTCCAATTCTCCCTTCCTAACAGCCATTTCTCTCAGGAAAGAAAAACCAGAAACTTCTCTCAACTCAAATACTTTCCTGCTGTTCAAGGTTTGGCATCGAACCCGCCCCGTCAAGCAATCCCGGTCCATCCCAGCCGGAAGTTGTAACTCAGAGAGTTCTACTAAGGGCCAGCAGCAAACACACTTAGGGCCAGACAAGAAGGGTAGAAAGAGAAACGGAGTTCTCTAGTCGGCATCGACGAGCACTTGGTGGCATTCTCAGCAGCACCCTATCTGAAGTCTCGCCTGCGATTCGATGCTATCATTTGCCTTATGCGTGGAGTTCAATTGACTACGCCCTCCCGCTTCTGGTTACCATGCGGTACTCACTAGTGGCTTGGTTTTGAGACGTAGTTGGAGCCGCACGTTATCAGTCGTTCCAGAATAATCCTAGTAGAGACACCAGCATCTCGTCACCAATTAACATCTGAACCTAACAGCCAATATGTAGCGAGTGATCGGCTGTGATTAGTTGAGTAGTGGGCTAAAGCAGAAGTGGGAGGAACCTGGTTCGAAGCAGACGTTGGCGCTATTGTGAGGTGTTTCTTATGCAAGGTTGGGATATTGTGGGCTCAGCTATCTCGTAAAGGGTGTGCGTTATAGGGTGATTTGAAGGGACTGTTTAGAAATGCATTCTAAACGGGCGTGCACGTATTCAATTGAAACAATGATTGTATGAAGCCTTTTCTTAGTATTTCTCTATCAAAATCCCTAGGTATCATACGCTAAATCGTTACTCTACGCCACTTTACAACAATCCCCCAACAGCGTTAGGCTAAGCTAGCCCTAACATCCGCCTCCGCCTCCGCCGCCGCACCCGCCACCGCCTCCCCCACCACCGCACCCAGCACCAGCGCATCCACCACCCCCTCCTCCTCCTCCTCCTCCCCCACATCCCGCCGCGCACGCTCCTCCTACACCCCCATCTGAGTTCCCGCACCCCCCAGCCGCAACCGCCCCACCGCATGTCCCACTAGCACAATTCCCTGCTTCACCACTTCCAGTGCTGAAGCATACCGGACCAACAGCATAATTATCCTTCAAAAGCGGCTCAACAAGGATATTCGCGAACGGGCCCATGTCAAAATGATTAGGCTTCTTGGCACTCCCTGGTTTTGTCTTGTCGAGTCGATGCTCAGAGATCAGCTGTTGGTAGAAAGCTTTCCGGCGCTCCTGCGGGTACTTGTCTGGGACTTGGACCACCGAGTGAGCAGATACATGAGTCCCTGGGTCGGGGGCGTCGGGTGTTGGAAGGGGCTTCGAGGAGAAGTAGCGCTTGATCGTGGATCGGCAGAGAGAGCGGGTTGCTTCGCAGTACCAGCACGTACCTGGTCATGTTAGCTTCGTTATGTATAACAGTAGTATCCGGTAAAGTGGTGGGGTGCATACATTCACTATAAGGCTCACTATAGAGCTTTTCGTACTTCTCGCAGGTCCACTGGAACGCTTTCCCGAGCCTTGCTTCATCAATCTTATCGTCATGTCCGATAAGCTTTCCCGTGACAGCTATGCTATATTTCCAATAACTCGTGGGATTTCCCATAAGTGTATGCCACACCAAGTCCACATTTAAGGTCGGAACAACGCAACGATCAGGGTAGTTCTTGATCATGTCCATGAATCTCTCAAACTTTTTCACTGCTGCTTCAATAGTATCCACGATTGCGGGTGAGTGCAACCAGTCGATCTCGGCCATCTTCTTCACGAACGTGCCCTGCCGGATCACCGCCCCAACAAGGTGGATGGAGAACGGAGAGGGATTGCTCCAGAACCTGGACATCATCCTCCGGAACGAGATTTTTCCCTCGCGGTCAAGACGGCGATAGGGTACGGTGCCGGATTTAAGGAACTTGCGGCTCTCCAGAGAGCGGTTCATCTCTAACTTTATATCGTTGAAGTCGGCGGTTCGAGGATCGGACCCACATGTCCGTAGGGAGTTCTGGAGGTATATGCAGAATTGGTTCGGGAACATCCAGGTGTTATTGGGAAGCATGGATTCCGGGTTTGGCTTTCCGTCCATATCAAGAATTGTTCCTGGAAGCGGTGTTCCTGCTGGCGACGTCAAGCGATCAAGAGCTTGTAGGAACTTTGCTCGGGAGAGGGTATCGATGCTTATGGTTGCCCCGCAGGTTTTGTTTGGACAGGTTTGAGAGAATTTGGAGTCAGCGTAGCCTGTGTTGTCTTTACTATTGGTTACGGGAACCGGAACCAGGTTCGAGCATAGCGGACAGTTGACTGGGACACTATCTGGGCAGTCGAGATTTTCCACCCTGAGGTTGGTGCTTATTTGAAAATTATTTATCGCGGTGATTGGGAGGTTGTAGTCAAAGTTATTGTCAATTAGGGAGTCCTGTTTGTGTCCCGTTAGTTGTCGAACATTTTGATTCGTCGGGAGGAACCCACAATAATGTTCCAGGGCAAACCCGCCCTCCAGAAATCGATCTTTCCGACCCGGTAACAGTCTTCCAAGAAACATCTTGGGTTCAAGATAAATGCGTGCCATACCATCAACACATCTAGCACCAGAGTGATTAGCTAACTTATCTCTGTCCCTGCAGAGATGGAACCATACCCAATGGTGGCAGAGCGTCAATAGCAAACACGGTCCCCGAATCCAACGCTTTATCAAATTCCTGCGCTCTCTTCACAGCATTATGGCCCGTTATCTTCTCCTCGAATTTCCCGAGCTTGGAATTGTAAAGTATTTTCCACCACCGTGTGAACCTCTCCACTGCCCTCACAACGTATACTTCCCATCGTTTCTCTCTGATACCTGCTTGACGTTTCTTTGTTTCTTCATCGGTAACAACAACGTCCGGATATCCAAATAAATTATCCCTCCCGGATATTTGCTCTTGGAGTTTGTGGAAGCATGCCAGGAGCTTCAGATGAATGATGCATTGGTCCGTGGTAGGCAGGTAGGAGGAAGGCCCCTTTTCCTCCGGCTTTTGGAGGCCCGCAAAAAGTGAGCTTTCGTGAGTATAAGACATATTGGTGTAGAATGCCAACCCTTAATCGTATCCTTATTCGTACTATCATCACACACCGGGAGACGAGGAAGGAAGAAAGAAATTAGCAAACCATTTATACTCACCTCCCACCAGCCCTCCTCATAAGTCACCGTCTACACAAGGTACGTGCCCATGATATCCAGCTCCCAATCAACCAAACCCTCAGCTGACAACCTCTGAGCAAGGCATACTTCATAATACCGGTAACTCAGTCTAACTTCCATTTTCGAAGCTCAGGAGGCGCAGTAATCACGGTTCACTACCAACTTGCCTACATGCGATACCGAAAAGAGAAAACTCTAACCCGGGCGCAGTATCTACGTATTTATGATGAGGTAACAATAGTCTTAGGGTATCACAGCTGAAACTAGTTAAGGAAACAAGCATGCCTTTCATACTCGGACAGACCCCCGCTCCTTTTCAGTCCAAAGGGCTTGGCAAGGCGTCTCTCTGCTCTTTGTGTTCCCAATAGACTAACTTACCGCCTACGTAAGAATTATCCGGCGCTAGCACTCGTAGTTTTGGGAGAAGAGATAGGCGGAACCGTCGCAAGTAATTCAGCCTTACCGGTAGAAGGCTACCTGTCGATCTTTCCGTGCCGTCGGTTGGAAGCTTCTGTCCCTATTCTCTAAGGCTATGCCAAGGTGATGTTTCAGGAGATCATTATTGGTCACCCGTATTAATTACCAGAGAAGGGCATTGGACGAGAACATTTGTGGCGTTTATGCGGGTCTCAGGGTGTCTCGAGTGGTGTACTTGTAGGGGAATACCGGTAGGTTGGCCCAACCGGTGTAAAGAAGATACCGGTTCCGTAAAAACTCGAATACCGTATTTTCTCGTGTTTTACGGTTTTTTGCCAAGCCGGTGCCTAGAGTCTGAAATGGGCCCTCAAATTCCCCCAGCCAGCATAGTAACCAAGGTGTGGATTTTAGGAGTCTACAACAATGCGGCTGAGTGATCGTCTGCAAGGGTTGTGTGCCCAATCTTGGGCAAAAACCGGTCTTGGCAAAAAACCGTATAACGCGAGAAAATACGGTAGAAGAAAAATGTGCTAGGACGTGAGTTTCCCTTCTGAGCTACGCGAGGGGGAAACGCCGCAAACTCAGCCCCCGGTTGAGACAAAAGAAAAGGAATATACGAGGCGCCTTACTAGGAGAGGCAACTCCAACGTCCCAGCACATTTTCCTTCCCTTCGAGTTTTTACGGTACTAGCTGTGGAACGTTGCTGCTAAGTGGGACAAAGCCCAACTAAAGCACCCTCAGGAGGTACTGGTACAAGTACGAGTACTTGGGCATTATAAAAGTTTCCGGAAATGTGGAGACGTTGCTTATGGTGGCCACCCTTAGGTTAGCACCAAGCCAAAGTCCACGTTTCCGGAAACTTTTGCAATGGACAAGTACTGGTACAATTGCATCTAAAATGAACGCCAAGACTCCAGACCTCAAGGTTTCGTTCAGTGTGTAGAATGACCACACAGTACCAGGCAGGAGAGGCTACTCTACTCTGGCAAGGCGTTGAGGGGATCTAAGCATCCTTCCTCGAGGATTGCTGTAGTATAGAGGGATCTATAAATACACGGCCAAGACCTATTGGCCGCCTCACGAAAGCTGTCGCCGCGATCGGTCCCACCTTAAGAGCTCGAATAATTTGACCTCACGCTAGGTCTTTGGGGCTGCATTTGCTGCTAAGGCCTGGCTCTTTTTTCTTTTCCTCTGCCTTAAGTCAAAGCCGAGGGGGCCAGTTTCCGCTGTGCGCTCGCCCTCCTGGGCGGAAATTTCAGACGTCTTAGCGCGGGGTCTAATTATCCGAGTTCTTACGGTAATCCATCAGCACGCCATAGGTGTCCGACAGTACCGTACAATGCAGTGCTACAGCTACGAAGACATTATTGAACTACCTAAATATCGATGTCGACTGACAAGATTGTATGGGAGCAACCGCGCCCCCCCCCCCCACGATGTTTTTGCGGAGCGGCAAGATGTCGCAAAACTCCCGCCAGGAGGCGAGCGATGTCAATGATGGAAATGAGGGTCTCAAGAGAACTCGCGTGGAACTTAGGCACTTCGTAGTGAGCATATGAAATGTAACTTCAACCACTCGCACTTTGTTCATTCGTTTGCCCACTCACTAAAAAAATAATGGTAAAGACAAGTGCATAAGTAAAACACAAATACTACGTCCCGATCCTTCCATGAGCCACACCTATCTCTGTATTTCCCCACATGTCCCCATTCCTCCGTACACTCCGGTGATAACAAAACGAAAAAATGTCGGCGCAATCCATTGTTAAACAATCTCCCGCATCCGAACCATCTGCATATCTCCTGAGCCCTCCCTCACACTCCCCCAACAAAGCCCAGCACATTCGTCCAATAAGCGAGTGCTAGTGAACCTAGCAAACAACAACGGTCGCATGCCATTGCATCTCCCGATGGTGATGGGAATTGCAGTTAGGACATTATCGAAGTCCCCCTCGGAGACAGCAGAGCCGACGCGAGCCAAGCTGGCGAGAACAACCCTGCCGCCACGGGAGCGAGTTTCGGAGATAGTGATGGACCCCATAGACCACAAGCAAGTCGACATCAGCGGAGTTGGCGAGACCGGCTCCACCTAGCAGCCGCGGACTCATACCCGGCCATAACCCAGCAGCCCCTTAGCGGCCCGAGGATAAAACCAACCTAAAGGACGCCACCGAGAACCCCCCCCCTCTCTTCCCATGGCTAAGCGTTGCGCGGAGGGATTACATCACTTTCTATAGGATGAAGGGATAGACGCGAATCCAACAGACAAACAGCCCGAGGCGGGCGCAAGCACTCGCACATCGCGAAAATCCTCGTACAAAGCAGCCGCACAAACCCCACCGCATGGTCCTGAACCAAGGGATGCCAATTTCTAGCATGCCAGCGACCGCAGGGCGCGAAATCAAACTCAATCATGAAGGCCACTTCTCTATGCAGCGACCTAGGGTGGCGAAGACATCACCCGCTACCCCCCACAAGAAGGCAAAATTAACTTGGCAGCCACCAACCACGAAAGAAGAACAGTTCCGCACGTCGTGCCTTGCCTCCTAGAACGTGAGGACGCCGACGTCGATGCTTGTGGCGCCGCAAGAGTAGACGCGTGAGTTACCTGCGGCGCATGCAAGCGGATAGGACAGCGCTCACGGGATCCCTATGGGTAGGTGTCAGAGCACGCCGGCGCATACCGCGGTTGAATGTGGTGAGGTGGATGTGGTGAGGATGTTGCTGTGGTAGGCGGTGGTGACGGGTAGTAAGTGTAGAATGAGGAAAGGATGACAACTCGAGATTCATAATAGTTAGGAGGGGATCAAGCGGCGGTGGAGGTGTTCCCGCAGTCTAACAATTACCCGCGCGGATTACGGACCACGCCATATCGTGGCGTCTGGTCAATCTCAGTTCCACAAATGCCGGTATCCCGTAGGTAGTCCCATCACAGATATCTCCTATATATTGGGGAACTCGCGCACTAAGACTAATTCTTGTACAACCTTGGGACCTACAGGTGATCCCCAGGCTTTAGCCGGCACGCACGAGCTCCCCATTCTAAATCATTTCAGTTGTGTCCCAACATCCCCTGGCGTTCAATGGATCCACGGGAACACTCTTCAAAATTTAAAGCACGGTCAAAGAATGGTCACACTGAGCAAACATTCACTTTGGGTGCATTTCGCCTATCAACTATCTCTACCAGCCGTTAACCCGTAATCCACACAACGACCCCCACGTTCCGAACTCCTGGGGTGCCTAGCGCATTTTGTAGCCCGGTGCCGCTGTGCGTGGGGCATCGTGTCCCCCAAACGAGTGAGCGCCCATGAGTAAGTCAATCCCATCCCGTTGGCCTTCATTCAAACATTACATTGTTCACCTGATCGCCAACTACTCCAACACCCAAAGCAGAGATCGCAACAACTACGTATTATTGTATGGGTGTTACCCCCTCATCTATCCGTCATCTCCAGCAAAACCTACTGCATATACCAAAAGAGAAACTAGAAAAAATACAAAAATACAAAAATCACAGCCAACATCTATACCCCACGGCATTTCAAGCGTCCTCCTGGTGTCTAGCAGGATCTCCACCAAACGGGCCTTTGCCATCCTCCACGTGAAAGAAGCTAACGCCGCATTCCTTCCTGCGTCCGAGGAGGTACCAGATTGAACTTCCCCAGCACATGAGCACACCGACCCAGCTCCATGTTGGCACTGAGCCGTGCATGAGGAGCGCTTGAAAAGCTGTTCTAGGATAGGTTGAAGCTATCATTGTTAATGGTGTTGTTGCCTATCCATGTTAGCTCCAGGCTAGTACAAAAAAGGGGGGGGGATGTACTCGAAGCAACAAAAACCCACTAACAAACGTGGTCCATGCACCCACACCACTGAATAATTCCACCAGCCAGAACCAGGGAAGGTCAAGGATATAACAGTTCCGACTAATGTCGCGGACTTCTCCGCTTAGAAATATCCAGGGCAGGATCATAGCGATGCTGAGCACGTTCACGTAATGCAGTAACTTCCACGCGGATCTAGTCTCTTCTTTTCCATCGGTGGAGAGCGTCCTGTCTATTGGGCCCACGCCTAAGAGGTCGCCCAAGCCGGAGGTATTATTAGGATTTCCGCGGAGAAGAGACTTGTATGTCTTCGTGAGGAGGATCGGGTATGCTGCCACAAATATTGCTGAGAAGAGACCGGCGAGGAAGCCCTCGATTGCGAAACGCGTGCCGGGGCGGAGAGCCGCCATTGCTAGGGAGAGGACCATGGTTATGCAGGAGGACATGGTGGTTACGGAAAGGGAGTTGTTGACTGTGAAGAGGTGGGTGAAGATCATTGCGAGGAGGAGGGAGCCAACGCGGGAGAGGTGGTAGATTGGCGGGTTTGTGTAGCTATTAGTAGTTAGTATTCTGTATAATGTACTAATTGGATCGAGTAAACGTACGCAAAGCCAATGTTGCTGAGGACGATTTTCAAGCTATAGATAACGGCGACAGGGACAACCCTCTTGGCTTCGGCCCATTTGAACTCGAAGACACCTCCCTCGCGGCTTCCGATGGTCAATTGCTTGGCAAAGTCTCGAAGGCCACCCCCCGATGCTCGCCGCTTGCCTTTTGAGGGGGTAGGGAGTGGGGCTACCATGCTGCCCAGCCCAAGGGTGTGTAATGAGCGAGAGAACGAGCGAGTTATTGAAGCGGCAAAGTAAAGGAATATTTGTGTCATTATTAGTTGGAAGAGAGTTGTGGTAATTGGATAAACAAATCTAAAGAGTTATCAGCTACAACTCGGCCTCAGGGGACATTTCTAAAATACTTATAAACACCAGCTATAAATAAGCAGGTTAGCAAGACATCACCCCCCGAGAGCACCGAACGCAGGAGTTACTTACTGAGAAGCGTAAACTCATTAACTTTCGAAAGCGCGAATCCGGCCCCTCCGTAAAACACCACCAGAAGTCCAATGTACATCATCCATCCCCGCTGGGTATTCCACAACCACCATCCGAGCCTACCATTTTGCGTCCATTTCGCAAGCCCCCGACTCTCCGGCTCACCCCCTTTCCCAATCCTCCACTCGTGATAGCCAGCACCACCACCCCCACCCCGTAGCCTATCCAAATCACCGCCGTTCCTCGGAAGCGGGCTCGGCGTCCTACTCATCAAACTCCCACCACCGGTACCTTGAACGGGAGCCCCTCTGTGCACCGGTAGTAAGGGTATAGAATGAGGACTCAATTCATTCCAAGGAGGAGACACACTCCGGCTCTGTGACTTGGACTGGGAGCCCTGGGACCTTGCACTCGAGGGCCCATCTTCGTCAGAGGAGGATTCCAGAAGGAGGTTTGGTTGACCTTGGTGCGAGGATACGGAGCTCCCGCCGCTACTTCGGTTCCGGGCTCGGGAGTGGGAGAAGGGTGTTGTCGAGCTGGAGGGAATAGAGGATGACGCGAGGATTTCGTGAGGTTTCCGGAAGAAGCGACTTGCTGGCGAGCGATTCATTAGGTAGCCTAGTGCAGTATTAGTGGAGGGCTGGTGGAGGAGTGGCCAGGGGAACTGGAAAACAAGGTGGGCGAGAAAGCCAAGCATCAGTGGTCTTGGCATGATGCCTGTCTGGGGCAAGGCGCAAGCAGCCCAACCACAACCCTGGCCAATGCTCCCTCTGAACGGTAGCACCATCACATGGCCAGCCGATACCTGTGCTGAGGGAACTTCTGTAGCGGTGGGAACAGGCGGACCTTCATCCTAATGTAGACTAAGTTGTCCCTTCGTTTCCCGAATTTCACAGCTTTTTCCTGTGCGCGCGGCATTGTGATCAACAAATGCCATCCTAGATCTGGTTAGGGCTGGATATCAGGACTAGTGAGGAATAGGCCATAGTAGATCACAATGTGAGAGCAAAAAAATCAGTAGAAATTTGTACTGCGGTGGATTTGTCTCTTGACTCATGTTAACAATTTCGACCGGAATGGCGACTACACAAACGATCAATGACTGTTATGCAAGGCCGAGTGTTCCCGGTTTGAGGTCTATATTTACACAAACTAGGCGGACCGTGGGGAAGACCTACTGATGTGGAGATGGAGGAGGAAGAGCTGGTTGAGGCAGAGGGTGTGCAGATGGGGGTCGGTAACACTGGCAGAGGAGAGGTAGAAATTGACGATAATGAATTTGGTTATGAAGGAAGAGATGAAGAAAGAGAAGATCCATATCGGAGAAGTACAAGAGAAAGACAGCTTTCACATCCGCGCCCGGTGCCACAATTTCAACCACTCATTCATCTTGCTCCTAGGCATGAACAGCAAGCCGACTATCCCAAAGGATTTAATGTGAATGCAGGTGTATTGACATTTTTCAGACTGTTTTTTTTTGATAATGCTGTATTCGAGCAACTTGTGCAAGTCACAAATTTGTGTGCAAGTTTTGAGCATGCAGGGAACCCAGAACACTGAAAATGAATTCGAATATCAGCAGCAGAATTAACAATCTTTATAAGCATTATTACCTACAAGTGCTATGCCAGTGGGGAATGATTTCATACAAGACAGAGATCATTTTGGTAGTAAACTGCCCCTCTCTTGTATAAAAATATTCCCCATGACACTTGTATATGAGTGTACTTCCTTCTACTCATGTGTCAGATTACTGGAGAAATGATAGCAGTTATTCATTCCACCATATTGGACATTATATATCTCAGAACTGCTTTAAGCAACTTAACCAATTCTTTCCCATCTCTCTATCATATGACTTGCTTCCAAGATCTCACTGGTACCTGAAGTTTTAGCCTCTAGTATCTATTTTTTCTAAGTCTGCTTACTTTCAGTCTCATCTCTTAACTACTAGTAATATGATAGTGGACCTACTAGTTATCTAAAAACAATACACAATTTAAAAAAAAACTAGTTCTGTAATATAAGTAACTTTCTGGACTGCTTTGTTAGAAATTATGAGAATTTTTCAACCCACTGTGAGGACCAAGAGCTTGAGATTCGAATTAAATACTGTAAAAACTCAAATAGAAGAGAAATTTTCTAGGATATTGGAATTTCCCTTCTCAACTAGCAAGGGGAAAACACCGCAAACAGCCCAGAGTTGAGACAAAAAAAGGAGGAATATACGAGTCGTCTTACTAGGAGATGCAACTCCAACGTCCTAGCACATTTCTCTTCTATGTGAGCTTCTATGGCGCACCTGTAATATACCTTTGTATAAGAAGCTCAGAAGACTGGAGGCATCTTCTGCCCACTATCATTCTCTCTGGCATTGTGCCATAGGCATTAACTAACAGAGCCTATCACCTATGAATGATAATATCTAGATCACTCTGAAGGCTTCGGGAGATTTTGAATTATTTCTTTGCAATCAACAGAGCTGAAATATTGTAAAGCAAAATGCACATTGTTGGTGTGAAATCATCTGGGTGCCGAAGACTTTTGTTGCTAAGATCGTACTCTAGCTGACAAATTCCCTCACCATAGAAAGAGTGGTCTAAAGATACTGCGGGAGGTTATCGATTGTCCTAGAATCTCATTAGTAGCCGATTGCTCCAAGTATCCACCAGATGGAAAACATATGCCATTTAAATTTCACACAGCCCTCAAGTCTCGTGGCGTATGGAACAACCTCTCCTGATTGAGTGCATCTTCCTTTCATTAAGGCTCTTTCCTTGATGCTAAAGGGATAGGTGTAACTTATCCGCACCTCCGCTGTACCTTTGTAATTCATAAGACACGAGATTTGGGATAAACAAGGGAATAAAAAAACCATGTTATGATATATGCGCCGAGTTATGATAGCTAGTTTTTCTGTGTCAAGCTTCTCACAAGTATTGTCCCACCCGGCCGCGGTCAAGCATGGATCTTGCGAATAGGGTAGAGAGCTGGTTTGCTAGGAAAGCTTGCCCGAGGACGGCGGGGGCTCATTAACTGTCCTGGTGCCTTTTTCATGTGGAACCCTACATGCTTGATCCGGGTTAGAACATACCGGTGTTTACGGGCTCGACCAAGGTATGGTACTTGCACAATCCCCCGCTCCAGCCTCTTCCACACATCTTCTTTGTCTCATACCTTTGTCGAACAGCACACTATTTACACCAACCTCACTCCTGAAAAATCAAGCAACAACCGGAGTCCCTCCGCCCACCTTAAACACCACAAGAACCCCAACAGCCGCTAGGACGTTAGAGTTGCCTCTCGTGGTGAGGCCAGGGGTTCTTCTCTCCTTCGTTTGTCCTTTTCCTGAGGGATTTTGGATTACCTGGAACGCGGACCAATGAGATGGCCTCCAAGGCTACCAGTACTGCAGATGCTGGTTGGTGAGTTTTGTATGAGGAAACGAGCAGCGGTCAGCACAGTAGCCGCAGCTCATTCAACCAAATCAAGAAAACCACTTGAAAGTTTCTTATTCGGGTTTAGCGGCCCTAGTGAGGGGTGGTTTCCGGGTGACCTGGGAGGCCGTCTATTCAAGTTCTTACGGGAGCAAGCAAGTTACTAATCCTCAGTGCCCCGATGTTTAGCTTAAAGGTGTTGAGCGCGGTCTAACTCAGGACCATCAAGGCAGAACACAGGTAGAAACTGCCACCCAATCAGGAGGTGATCTTGGATGGGCAGCGGTTGCTTTGGCTTACTTCTATGTTCACAGTCGACTACCGGTACCGTAGGGATCGGAATAATTGACGCTAGGGCTTCTAGAGTTTCCCCCTTTGGATTAAGGTGAAACAGATAAAAATAAAAATACTGCTGACCTTACTAGGAGAGGCAACTCCAACGTCCTGATGAGATTCTCACTTATCCCGGCTCGGACGGTACTCGAGTACCGTAGAGTCTCGAATAATTGAACATTGTGCCATGTAGTCAAGAATTCCCTAGCTCGGAAAAGGGGGGGATCACGGCAAAAAAAGAGCTGCTCAGCCCCTCTTAGATGCATGGAAAAACAAAAAAACAACCAGACCTTACCAGAGGAGGCAACTCCAACGACATAGCACATTGTTCAATTATTCGAGATTTTACGGTATAGAGTACAGTTTATTGCAGATTACAGAGACGCGGGGACCCTTCCGGGCCATCCAAACACCCCCCCTGCACGCGGAGAGCTAAACCCAAACAAATAGGCCTCTAGAGGCCCATCTGGATCAATTATAGCAACCGTACCGACCAATGCTCGTTTCTTTATCCAAAGCCCGCTTATACATCTATCTGAATAGAGTGTGGTGTCTGGGTAGGCCTAGGAGGCTACCAAACCAAAAGTTATGGCTACCCCATCCAAAACTACAATATTATTATCCCTACGAGCCTACGGCAACGCACTTCTAACAACGAGGTGTTATATACCGATATATAGGGCTTGCTCAGGGGCTACAGAAGTATTAGTGTGTTATCATATTACCATACGATTAATAGCTATTCCAGTTTTAGCCTCCAAGGTGGGGTTTAGGTCTTTGGGTAACTCAGCTTTCTATATCTGCTTCCATCCGTATCATAGTATTTCGGGATAGAAGATTCTAACACCAACTTTACTTGCTAGTTAAGCTTCGTACCGGTGGCTCTCGCATCAAGTCCCATAATCTAACCTGGCTGATCGTCATTACATTTTTACACTAATTCTTTGCCTGAGGCGCTTGAGCGAGAAACGGCTCTCCGACCGATCTATGATATCATAGTAGTTGTATTGATTTGCTTGTAGGGTATTCACATGAACCTCTGGGCAAAGCAATGGCGGACATGTCGGTTAAAGGCTTAGAGGTATCACACCGGAGGAGGGTTAGCTGCGTTCGTTAGGCCAGCATAGCTCGCGAGAATTCACGGGTTTTGGAAGCAGCCCCGATGCCACTATTGCTGCAGGGTCTCAACGAAAAGGACAGCCCTGAACGAAAACTCTTGCCTTAGTGCTCTCCTCCCTCCTCGACCGGAAGAAGCCAACCAAACCACTTCCTTTTCCTCTCAACATCCACCGTGAGTTCGTTTCCAACCACACCGAAATCTACAAATCTCTAAACCTTCACACGACCCATCATGGGGAAAAGCTCGGCTGGTCACATAGTCAGAGGGCTGCGAGGCATATTTAGGCCGAAGGCTAGGCCTCCCACCGTCCCCACACCGTCCCCCACCGTCCCCTCTCCGCCGCCCATCATTCATGCCACTTCCCCAGCCCCTACCCCGCCTCCTGTGATCTCTGCTCCGCAGAATCCCCCGGATGCTTGCAAAAAGGCTAGATCCAGCCAAGAGACGGAGCAAGATAAACCCCGTGATAAACTTTTGCTCGATGAAGAAGTTAAGGAGTATGTGATCACTTCCCTATTTCTTTTCAGCTCCCTTCTCCAACCTGGGTTTAAAATCTGACTTACTCCATGATACAGCTCCATTGATGCCCAGGGAAGGATGCTTTTTGCGATGGGCAATATGATCCAAGCCTTACACTTAATGTCAGACAGTAGCAGCGAATTGTCCAAGGCAATGATAGAGTACGGCAGGGTTTTCCGGGAGCGCACACGTGCTGACCCCACTCTAAGCACTAATCAAGTCGAAGACAACGCACGTTTTAGATGCTATTCGCATGCATCTAACTTCTGGGGTGAGATGTCTACCATGCAATTGGAAGTTCACAACACTCTTTTCGAGGACTACCAGCATTTAAATCGCCAAGTAGCGAGATTCTTTCAACTACATGCCTCCCATGATGCTGATGATAAACTCATTGGAGAATATGACAAAATGTTGAATAGGGTCGAGAAGGTGGCAGGTTTTCACCTTCCAGCAGATTTAGAATATGTTAAAGGCAAGGTATCAGACGCGCGCCTCAATCCAGAATACCGTAAGCACTCACGGTCCAAGCCGGAGTATGCCTCGAAACCACGACACGCTTACCCTCCACCCGGAACTTATCCGGTGTCAGGCTTCACCCATGGGCAGGCGCCCTATCCCCTCGAGAGCCCGGCCATGTATCCTGGAACCTTCCGCCACCGCTGGGGAGAACTGGACATTAAGGCAAGCGAAATTATGCGTGAAGCCAGCTCCGGTGATGAGAGGTTTAAGACGTTGCTCGAAACGCGAGACAACCTTATGATGTCGTCTGCAGAAAAGCATAATGATGCCCTTCGTACTTTAGAGACTGATTTTTTGACTCGTATAGCCGTTGGGCTTACAAACACTGGTTTTAATAAGCTAAAGGATGCTTATAGTAAAGCCGATGAATGGGCTTCTGTGGTTGGCCTTCAAACGTACGCGAGACAGCTATCTCTTAGTGGATTCCAGGCAGTATTAGATGAAGACGACGAATCTGACTCTGACGACTCTACCTCCGACGATTCAACCCGCCCGGAAGACTCTGACCCCGGTCCAGACGCTCCTGGGGGTAGCAGTCCCCACCCACCCAGTGGCAATTCGGGATCTAATTCCGCTGGTGGAGCTAGTTCCGGCGGGGGCTCGGGTAACTCAGCCCAAGGGCCGGGGAGCAGAGGAAATTCTGTTGATAGCAGAAGTTTCTCTAGCTATGCCGGTAGTGGAAGTTCATATGAAGGAAACCAACGCCCCTTCCAGGGGCTGCAAGCGAGTCTCTCGAACCAAATTATTTATGAATTATCCGACAATGAATCGCCTTCGATAAACTCAGATTCGCCCTCTGGGTCTAACTGTGATTCCGCCCCGAGCGGAAGTTCCCCTAATACGACCCAAACATCCCTTGGAAGTACCAGTGACCTTTCCAGATCCCCAAAGGGATCCTCCTCAGGCAACCATACTTTGGCCATGACCCAACCTGTCCCGGAGGTTGCTATTACATCCGCATCGCCAGATACTGGCGCCGCCAAGGTTACGTTGGGGAAGAAGGGCGGGAATCAGAAGTTGAGCGGTGCCACCTTTGGTATCGTCGACATATCCTTGGGTTCAAAGACTGTCGAGGGGTTGGGGCCCGGAGTGGCCCAAGCTCAAACCCCTTTCGTTAATCCCTTTGAGGGTGTCCCAACAACACTCTCTACATCTCTCGAGGACCCCGATGACGATTCTGTAGACGACTATCAAGCCATACCCACTGGCCGCAAACACCAACATCTCCGGAGGGTTCCACGTTTTATCATCCTACAAGGTGGGAAACTAAAGCTGTTTGGGCGCCATAATTCTTACACTGGGACTGGGCTCAAGACCAAATCCCCAGCCCGGGACCAACCCCTTCTTGCAGGCTACCAGCGTCTTAGCTCCTCAAGCCTTCTGGCCGTACCCGCTTGCGACGTGGCTGCAAAGTCAGCCGGCCCCTTGAGCGACCCTGGGAGTAGCGGCTTCACTACTTGTGGGCCCGGGAACAACCTATTCTACAAGAATGCTGGTGGCCAAGCCGCTGGCACAATCCCGAATAAATTTCAATAAATTTCTACAACGTGAGTAATACTATCCCAAAATACCACCCACTTTATTCCCCGATCATATCTACTAACCCTACATCGGCGTCAATGCTACTCTAGGCTCTACTCTTCCCCTTATCTCTCTCTCCCCTCTCGCCGCGGTTTGTTTTTCCTCCCGGGGATAGGTCTTATGTGCTGGGATAGCGATAGATGAAAGCTCAGAGATGGGGTGGTGTTGCACTGGATTAGGTCGGAACGGGTGGAGGGGAGGTTTTATTAACCGACTTTATTCTTTGTGATTGACCATAGCACTTGTTTACTAGAACTAGTTGTATGCTGGGGCTTGATGTGTAGACTAGACTTAGGGAATTAAACTCTAATCCTTTTATTCTAGTAGCTTATGGTGGCCTAGTGCGTTCAGCGATTTTAACTACTAATTGTGGTGTCTGGCCGATGGTCTTTTCAGCTGTAGAATTGATCGTGATGTTTAGGTTTTTCAGTAGGGTGGCTACTGCACTTCCCCGCTTACACTCTCCCGTCTAATCCAACCACTGATAAAATCTATCTAGCCTCAGAATCCAGTCTCTCGCAAGTCCGTGAACAACCAGGGGGAGTCGGGCACAGTCTGTATGCGGTGCTCGACCTTAGGCGCGCATTAAAGCGACATGCTCCAACGAAAACCTCCACCAAATTAAATTTGTTATGCCATTCTTGCTTATTCAGATTCACGTGACTATATTATCAACAAGACATTTTACTCAAGTCTTCTTAACCAATCAAAGGATGGCTCCCCCGCAGTCACGACACAGACTCCCGAAAATCATCGAGCGCCACATACATACCGGCACAATACTCCACAAATGGTCCGCACCCCCCCAGGTTCCTACTCGCAGACATAAGGGGGACTAAGCCCCGAAGCTAATAACGCATAAGCTGGCGGGAACATTGCCAATACAGCACGTGCACGGAGATGTACTGTACTTGCGCTGGAATCACCGTAGCTTATCTATCTATGCGCCACCAGCCGACCAGCCGACCAGCGCAACGAAAAACGGCATCTTGTCAAGCAGAAATTGGCCGGAGCGTAAGCCTCATTGATATCGCGTTCTGCTCGATCCTCTTTAGCTCCTCTACAATATGCACTGGGCAGCACCATCCAGCGAGCTGGGGCGTTGCTTGGAGTGGTTGGGTTAGGGTTTAGGATCTGGGATTCGCAATGCGAGTGATACTGTGTGATTCAGGAGTTCCTGGGGAGAGGGTTTGAAGCGCCGGTAATGGGTTGGCAGTGAACTGGGGAGGGGTGTTTTGTGTGAGTGACGTGTGTGTGGCGGATCTTTCACACTTTCCGATAACCATGTGAGGGGTGGTCGTGATGCACCCTTATATACGCCTATCCCTCTTAGTGGTGAGTTATGGGATGAAAAGATATGGTGAATCTCGATCACTCGGGCGTTCATTTATTGCATTCCCACTTGGCTATTCTTGAGGCTAACAAACTCCCCAGCCATGTTCCTGCGATATTCTATGAGAGGTTAATCTTAAAGTAAGGGAGGTCCGGTGGTTGATATGAGGATCCAGCACATGCAATATGTGTTACGATGATGCTTACAAGCTAGCGAGGGACTCGTGGCTGCGTGGGGACATTCTTGTCATGGGTGACTAGAGTATATGGACAGGTCTAGAATGCCTATAGGCCCTTTAGGGTACGGGAGTTTGTAGTCTAAAATTATCACTATTCCACTATCATCCCTCCCCGCCGGTGAGCTCTTCCTTCTTATCGCTTCTCCTGACACCCCTTAACTTCCACATATCACTGCCTCTACATCTAGGATGACTTCTTCTATATCACCGGCCGGGCTGTTAGCTTCCTCCTATTCGTCCTCTATCCGAGGGTCTTCCATTCGATCTCTTGCTGCTGGGAAAAAAAGCACGTCTCCGCTTGGGGAACCTGTCAGCCAGCATGAGCCCACTACGGGGTATCTTCAGAGACCCTCTCCGGGGCACAGGCAAAGAGTGGGGAGGTCAGCTGCTGCAAGTTGCTTCTTCTGGGGACGTTTTCACCGCCCGGTGCACGCTTCCGACTTGGATTGGGGTACACTAGGCGACGGGGATGCTGACCTACGTCGAAAAATCGTAGTCTGTTGCGATTTGCTGATCCCGATATGCGGTACGATGACTCTATACTATACTCGTACAAGGCCGGTGCAAGCCATCAACAGTGACTGGACCGTCTCCCGTGCCTAAACTCCAACGCTTGAACTGCAGGCCAGTGTCAATCTTCCTACTCCATTGAAGAATTACATTACTGACAGGAATGCATGAACTGGGTCTGTTTCATAACCTTCAAACCTATCATAACACTCCACCTTCGAATCTATCATGCTCGGGGAATTAAATATCGCACTTGGATGGGCTTTAAACCCCCCCCCCCCCCCATCATCCCCCATCCCTCCTTTACCACCAACCCCTCATCCCAGCCCCCAATTGGGAGCGGTACGTCCGATAATTCCACCAAAAATAATAATTCTGCATATCCTATCAATTACAGGTGCACCCCCCTCCATGAAGTCCTCGAAGGTGGGAACCTAGTGTAGTAGCGTCTTGGCTACAACGAAGGCACCCATACCATGCAACCCACCCTCACCCACCATACAAGCCGTCCAAGTCGATGCAAGCTACTTGAATTTTCTGCAAATGCCTAGCTCAGAGGAGGCGAGTGACCGGGGGAAATGGGAACAATATCAAATAGTCGAATTCACTAGTTTCGGAGTCGTCCCAATACGAGTTGGTTGACTAAGACCTGCGAAGAGCGGTTCGGTACTGTACACGTACCCCGGCTGTCGACAAGACCCCACAGCAGCACTTTCGCACCAGGGCGAACTCTATGGACGGGGTTATACGGGCCGTACTCTACCAAAACTGCATCTCAGCACTTTCCTTCCTCGCCTTGCTTTACCTTGTCCCGTCTTTCGTCGGCTTTAGTAACATAAAGCCGTCAAGATAGAGCATTGACCTACCCTATCACGTCAGATAGTGCCCGTACTGTACCGTACTGTTCTGTGCTACTTCAAACAATTACAACCTACCTTTCCCGCTACATACAAAAAGTGCCCCCTCCCCTCCCTGCGAAAGAAAAGACAAGAATAAAAATAAAAATAAAAAATCGGTCTGGTCGGGGAGTAATGCTTCACAATCTCTCAGAAAATCATAGATTATTTTTTTCACGATAATATTACATTTCCTCAATGTCCCTTTCTCCGGTAGAGTAGGATACTACACGATAGCTCGTTCCTAGAGCAGCAAGTTAAGTTACTCCTGTGCGCGCCGGTATTGCAACTTCCACCCACGAGACAAAATCGCTAACGTCCCGGGCTTAATTTTTCGCTCCAGTCCTGGGGAGGTACAGGACTTCATATCTTGGAAGTTATCCTTTATTTACCTCACCCCCCCTCCCTCTTCTTTCTTTCTCTTTTAAGCTAAGAGGTAGGGTATATGAATAAGAGAAAACAGTAGGCTTGCAAATTGCCCGAGGTGTGGGCATGGCTCATGTTAATCCACCCGCTTATTAAATGCATACTGGCCAACAAAATATACTTACCACCTCTTGGACTAAAGGGGCGCTTGGAGTATCTTCTGTAGCCGGAAGAGTTGCTGGTTTTTCATATGTTCCCCGGAACATATGCTTGCGGTGGAGGTAAGGGTCTTCACTTCTCTCCCGTCATCAACACGCAGTGCTAATACTCTGAAAACGCGTGGGGGGTTTTTTTTCTCTGACCCGCGAATAGAGATTCCGGTTGATTACCCTTTATTAAATGAGTTGCAGTAACAGGATTGACCGGAACTGGAAGATGAGAGTAGTGGAACGAGAGGGAAACTAAAGCAATGCTAGAGAAAAACTAAAAGTAAAAAATTAAAAGAGAGAAAGAACAAGAAATAACCCAAGGAAAAACAGGTTCGGTAATTGCAAGAACAGTAATCGAAAAAATCAATGCGGGAGCTCCCATCCAACCAGATTCCACAACGCCTGAGCCATCCCCCTCTCAGCGACATTTTTACTAATCATGGGTCCTATGCAATCTTTCATGAGGTAAGAACTTCCGTACCGATCCTACTACTAGTCCCCTTTGCTATCCTTTTGACACAGTCTGATATTCCGTTTTTGCTCTAGTGGTGATTCGAAGAGCTGCCGTCGCCACCCATTCTATCAATGGGCTCCTTCATTCCCGCTCTTGATGGTACACCCTCCACACAACTGAAATGAACAGGTGTTGCAACGTTTCATAGTCCTCTTGTCTCTCTTATTACAAAGGTCGCACTTTGCGGTAGCCACGGTGATTTGGGTAAAGTCGTCGGCAGAGCAAGGCGGGCAAGCATTTGACTTGATGGGTGGCATCTTGCTTGGGTGCTTGGCTAGGCCGTTTAAATGTAGCAGCGACAGGAATCGGGCGTCTTAGGTAAACGGCAAGCGGAAAGAGTACGAGACAGGACAGCAGGGATTTGCTAATCCGTGCTGCAATGCACCCCTGACACTGCCACTGCTGCTGGCGCTGTTGCTAGAATTCGACAGAGGATGCGGAAGACTTGCTATTGGCTTAGCGGAGATGGTAAGTCAGTAAATTAAGTTGTAATTTGGTCAATCGAAGGAGGGATGCCTGGTTCTGTGCTCTGTTTTTTTATTGGGGGGTGTGAGGGGGAAAAAAGAAATAAACCACGGAGTAGCATTTACCTTTATGAACCGAATGCCACTTGGCAAAGCTTTATTCCCAAATCCACAAACACAGCGTCTTGGTTTCAGTACGCTGAGGGTGAGTGTGGAGAGAGTGGGCAAGAGACGATGCTGGAAGTGAGAATATATAGCTTGACGGGAGGGGGCTCACTCTAGCGTTTGTCTTTGCCAGCCCCCCCCCCCCTCCTACTTCTCTTCCTCGTAAATCTACCCCCTCTCCATGTGTAGAGCGGCCCTTTCACAAATAGTAAGTATAGAAGAAACACCTGGGACATGCTTTAGCAGTTGAGAAATGAACGGCGCACAATCCGTACCGATCGCAACACTCCAGCTCTTGAGAGAAATGTATAGCGGGATAGAGGGATTCGCCGTGAGAACCCGCGAGAAACCTCTTTCTTCCTTCCAAACTTTCGGATGTAGTGAGAGATGCAGCGGATAAGTAGAAATCCATGGTCAGGCCATGTGAAATACAGTGTTAGTAAACTAAACTAGTTTTTCCTCTGACTATCTGGGATAAAGCCAACACCCTCGGTGACAGGGTGCTGGTCTCCATGTCAAGGCTGGTGTGACCCCTTCCAGATTGGGAAAACTTCAATTATTACGGTCCTTTGACTCTTCTATTTTCCTTCTTCTGCTCTCTCCCTCCCCCTCTCCCCCCTCTCCCCTCTTTTCCCTTTCCCACCTTTCCCTTTCCCGATGCATGTGGAGGGAAACCTTTCGGATTCCGGCATTCGAAACACCCTGTCGGCGAAACATTTTACCGGAGAACCAAATCATGTAGCCACGGGGGGGTGAGAGAGATGTGCGGCTGATGCGGGAGGGTAGAATGGCCCTCCCAAAGGCGTGACAAGCCGACGGGTTTGCACTCCCACAACGCCCCCAAGGCGCCAAATCGAATGCTTTGACAAGGGGAGCCTCAACAATTGAAAAGTTCGGACTGATACATGAAGTGGAGGCTCAATTGTGTACGCATAACTGCCTGGGGGAGTAAGGAGAAGGAAATGACGGGTTGACGGATCGTACAAAGAGGAAAATGGCGGCACTGGGGCAGAAACAAGTTCCCTTTAGCAGAAAAAACGAGCCGTTTGGGTGATGGAGTGAACAGTTGAATATACCAGATGACTCCGATTAATTATAAGTGCGGCCTGCGGCAGGCAGACTTTGCTTGAAGAGCAAACAGCAAAGTTGACGGGTACTCAAGGCGGCTTCGAAATGGAAGAGAGGCAAAAGGCGACGACTGTAGTGAGCGGAAGCGTCGACCTCAGGAATTGTGGAGCGCTTGTGAGCGGAGCAGGAAATGGCATTTCGCGCTCAGACAAGCAAAAATTAGATATTAGTGAGACAGCCTTTTCGACCATTAGTTTAAATCCAATCGTTGTTTTGGATGCTTATCCCGGCGCACAAGAATCTGCTGATCACAGGCGGTTGTCTTAATTCATCGAACGTCAAAGTTCAGACGAACAGCTGCAGTGAGGTTTCCCGCAATCCTATGCACACACCCGCTCTTGTGAGCTCAGCAATTCATACATGTGCAGGTCTGCCGGCCCACGCAGAAGGGCAGGGCGGAATCCTCAGGGCGTGGACAACCCATTGTTTGTAGAACGAGCATTCGAGACCCTTGGGTGGGGAACAGCTTGCATGATCGCAATATTGACATGGTAGAGTTTGACTGCGAGCTCAAACTAGCCAAGCAGAGAACATAGCGCAGGGTGCACCGCAGGGAAACAAATAGTGACACCCTGTGGTGTGTTTCTCTGCATTTGTGCTGAGGGTCCCCAGTGGTCACAAATTACCAATCCGAATAGAAGAATATTATTTGAAAGGACGCACGAATATGTTGTTTTGAATTGAGACATATTTTGTGGATCCGTCGGAATAGCCTGCATCATGGCTAGGAATGTGGTTGGTGTGATTTACCTTTTTGAGACCATCCCGCTCATAACTCCTCCATCAGATTCTACTCATGTCTGCCACAATCCCCCCAATACCCAAAACTTGATTACTAAAAATATCCAAGCCCCCATGAGACAAGAATTCTCATGGAGCGTTGGATCCGTCACTTAGATGATGATCTTTGGTTAATTAGAAACCCCTAAGGGCGGGGCCAGTCTATATCCCTTCCGAATTTAGAGGGCATACAAGACCGAGCGCCATAACTTCCAGGCGAGGTAAGATAGCCCCGACCAAACCATGTGTCACGGCTTCCCAGAACACCGGTCGCGCTTTTAGTCACGAGGGGCTGTAGCATTCAGAGCACGGAGAGCAACGAGTGAGCATCCATGAAGTGTATCCGATCACTTGCTCAAACCCCCGACTAAGCCACGTGGGTAATAGCGACTTTGATGGAGACTCCATTCTGCTTAAGAAAACTCTGAGATAAGTTTATCTGCAGACCTCTCCTTATTTCTCAAAGTCGGGCACCCACTCTAGTTCATTTTACCTGTCCTCCCATTAGTCCCCGGGTTTATGCACGGCATACGGAACATCATTAGGAATGCGCGGGGTGTATTTCTTAGCGACGGCACCCTCCCCCCCCAACACCTTGACTTATACCGAACCCTATTAAACCATAATTCGTACTTCCACCAAAAAGTGGATCTATCATAGCCGTTTCCATGGGTTAGTATTTCAAATCACCAACTTGGCCGCAGCCTGGAGCATGGAGCATCGTAGGGCGAGACCTGTCATTGTAAGTTCAATGACTTGATGTCGATTTTCGAGATCCAAGACATTATACCTGTGTAAAAGGCAAAAGAATCAGCAGGCGAACCAATTCTGCTAGCCTAAATCGGTAACCAACCCGATATAATCCCAATAGCTGTCTTTCAAACCAGCAATACAGCATCGGCACAGGATCGCAAACACAGTCTCCTATAGTTCCATGAATTGCGAACACCTGATGGAGACACACAATCCTCCTCGATCGCTCGGTGGTGTTGAGCCCATTGTGCATATCATCCCTTGACTTCCGGTTCCGAGGGTATTAGGTGAGATCCCCCGTTGCCCGTTTAGGCTTCTAAACATCTAGCACGTGATTCGGCAGTGAGTTCAGATCGGCCCAATGGTGGGTAGTAGGACACACAACACATCTTTTCACTCCACCACCCTTGCTGCACAACCCCTAAGTCTCTATGCAGACTCCCGGATTTGGCACGCATCGGGCTGAACCCAAAGCAGCTAACCGATTGGGTGAAATTAGTTCCTGAGTGAGATAGCGTGATCGTAAATGCACATATTAGGGAGCCTTTATCGTAGCACCGTCAGCCAGCACGTTAAGTTAACCCCTGAATTCAAACCGCTAGTAACAATCAGTCCTCTCTACCTCTCTGCACTTCACGACATCCTCTGTGTAGTATTTGATCAGACTATATCGCAAATGGTGTACCCCACAGACTCGGTAGTCCAGGATCTCACCCGAGTTCTCGGCTACAGATCAAATAGATCATTCACAAGTAACTTCAATTTCGAGCGAGGGGTAGCTCTGAGGAAGAAATTCAATCACATTGCCTGAACTTTGATGGATTAACCAAGCTCTGCCGGAGTAACTAATGAATGAGCTCTGCTTGGACAGATCCTAGCAGCTTTTTGATTGCTCAACTCAGCTCGGAAATCGTGGAAAATGGGTTAAGGCTAATCCCAAGAGATCCGTATTCACCTTAGTCCCGTTGAAACAGAATTCAAATAAGAGAGCGATAAAATAACATCAGAATCTGAGATCTTTAATCAGCAGGGGCGACAATACTTAAAGTTTCCAAGGGTTAAAGATTCCAACTTCTCTTTAGACAAACCCTATCCAGTATACAACCCCCGTATAATGTAGTAAACCTGTTTTCCCGCCAGGAAGCCAAGTTGAAGAGTGGCTCAAGATTTTTCACGGAGTAGTCCTCGGTATACTGATTTCCTTCAAATAAGTGGCAAACGCCCCGAAAAACCCATGTGGCAAATATTTATGAAAATCCTACCCCCAAAGCTTCTCTCTACTCAAACGATCTCGCTGATTGAGCCCTAGTTTTTATTTAGCCTTCCAGTATAAAAGTGAGCCTCACCGGGCTACGCGGTACAGGCCTCGAGTTCTAAACGCCTTCCCTTTTCCTCGATACCGCCTGCGGGCCGGTTGGCCGGGAAAGGTCACCAATCCAAGGTGGACTCAATGCTTTTGCCAGGATGGGGTCAGCACCCATTGTAACGCCCACCCTGGAGCGTACTGAAGCCAATACTTTTATGCTCCCCAAAATATAAAGGCGAGTTGACACCCTGTTTCCGATTGCACCTTCTTCGTGGATCTTAACATCATCTACTATTAAGCTAGTCATAAAGAGCCCAAAGCAAGCAGCCAAGGACGCCCTCTCCTCTGACACTCGTTTTTAATACGAGGTGAGATATCCTATGGCAAACACCATGGACAGGCACGGGTATCGGTAGAGATTGGGCTCTTGATAACAACCCCCCACCGAACAAGCCAGGATCCCTGGGGGGGGGGCAAGACTGATATAGCATAAACCTTACCTAGAGCGTATGTTAGTTCCCAGAGTCAATCCCTCTCATAAAAAATTAGCTCAGTTGGCTTGTGGATTACCAACAGAAAAGAGCAAACTGTGATATCTCAAGGTATCAGGTGGTCCCATGTAACCTCAGTGTATTTGGCAAGCAATAGTGGTCCAAACTGCAAAGTCCCCCCCTTCAATCGATCCAAATTTCAGCTAAACAGAAGTGTATCATATCCAAACTAGAATTTCTATCGTCAGTTCAGCCCACCATCACGACACAAGAGTTAGGCAATCACCAGCAGATTGATACCTGGCACTAGATATGCAATGGTTTGAGTCAACAAGTTCACCCCGTTCCACCAACACCGGGGGCGGTGCAGGTTGTCATTTGACTATATCTGTCGGAAACCTTGGAGCAGGAAAGGGGATAACCGAGGGAGGAATACCTAAACCCATGACGTCTGAACATCGCTAAATTCTTAGTATCATTAGTCTTGTTCTCTCGACAACCCATGGTGCCATAGAGACGAGAAAGGTCCTTCTACCGGACACCCACAGCCTCAAGTCTCGGGGTTCGCCATCAGCAATCCAAACCTTAATATCTAGGAGTACTGAACAAGTACTCTAGAGCTAAGTATAGAGAAAAGGGAGAATAGGGGGTAGCTTAAGGGAGTCAATATTGGAAGCGAGGGGATCGGTAGTTATAGGCCAAGCCAAACTTGGGAACATACTGTAGATGCCGCGGGTCGCCCGCGTAGCCCCCCGCGTAATGCATCCTCTCCTCCATAGCCTACTACGCGGTATCATAGTAACCGCGGCTTTAGTAGCAATATGAATTTACATCATCGAGCCTGCAGCTAAACCCCAAGTATAAAGCAACAACCCAGAGAAAACTTTCAGTCGCACATCCATACCTATCGGAAACCGGCGTAGGTCTAAAAAGCGCACTCTCGTGCGAGTCCAATCATCGGATCTATCCATAGCTAGGACAAGGCCCTATCTACAATACTTCGATGTCGCGCAGACGAATAGAATGATCGCTCGGATATTGACTCTAGTTAGGAGATACTAACCATTTGGGAGAGGAGGGGTTGTCGCGGTGTTGGCACCCTCTGTCTAGACTATGGGGAAGTGAGTTTGTCGACATGTTCACGCGCGAGTACCTCTGACGCTATGCTTAGGACGCTGGTCTTGGGGAGGTTGGTCCGAAGCGAGTAATTTTATGTATAATCAAGATCCGAAAGGTATTTTGCCCGCATAGGCTGGAGGATTTGATTCTCATCCCTAGGTTTCATGAGCGCAAAAGGGACCCGGATACCGTATCTGGGTGGTACGGTAAGTAGGAACATCTCAGCAATCTAGTGCTGTAATGCGGACCTTTTCAGACAGGGAGCCAAGTTTCACCATTGCCATCTATTATGGCTATCATACAAACAACCACAGGTAATAGGAGAAGCTTTACCAGTATTTGCCAAGAAACACGTGCCGATTCAGACAACCCCCATCTTTCTTCAACCTTCTCGTTCTTATACGTGGGATAGCAAATTACTCTCTAATAATCTGCTGGCAAGATACCAGGAATTTATGGCAGTGCCTCTGGCACTCATATGCAATTGGATCAACATCCACCAGTCAGTGGCTCTGGCTCTCCTAGAGGAGATCTTCGAGATCGACAGGGGGGAAGAAATGGATTACCAGGACCGTAAGTTCATCCATAAGAATTCAAGCAAAAGGGGTGTCAATAACGGCTTTAACCCTTTTCGGAGCATAGGAGCTGTCCAAGTGCGGGCTGAAGGTTAGGGCGGGATCCGTGATTGGATCGGTTGCCGCAGTTAGCAACAGAGGGGAGGTGGGAAAGACACCCCAATCAACCACGGCTTGCGCCAAATTAGCTTTGACGCCGTGCGTACAGCACATTGCCTTGATTGAATACCGGTATTGAAACGCACCGCCTAGAGTTCGGACCCTTTCGGCTTTTCCCTCTATGAATTCTAAGGCCATTGCGCTGAGAGGGAGAGGGAGAGAGACAGAGCACCGCGTTCCGTTTCGAACACGGGGAGAGATGTTCCCCTCACCACCGACATCTACTTCACTCTTTTGATTTTTTTCATCGTATCTCTGGAGAACAATTGAGACGAAACGCGTGCTTTGTCACTTGAGGGAGGAAGCGAACGGGTCTTTCCCTTTTTTCTCTCTTCTAGAAAGGGCTCGATGCATGCATTTCTCACGATCCTTAATTGATTTCGTTCTTGTTTCTTCCGTGAACCCCGTTTTTTGGCTGGGATTGGTTCATTCTTTTACAATTGTCTCGCTTGTTCGCCGACAAACCAATCGACTGACGCCCCGAGCATGAAGCTCGGGACTGTGTCCTTTCTGGTGGCAGTAATTGCTATCTTTTCAATCGGTGTTGAGGTCGAGGCGGCTGCTGATGATACTCCGAGTGGTTTGAATCCGATTACTTACCCCCTGGGTGGGAATGTGGATGCGGGGAGCCCGGTGACAATAACATGGCAGGTGCGTAGATTGTCGTCTCCCGAATCTGCCCCACTACTTTAGATTGGCTTATTGACCTCCTGCTACAGCCAAGTACCCCGGGAACTGTCACAATACATGCATTGAAGGGTCCTCCGGATAACCTGAACGACCTTGGTCCTATCGTGGGTTAGTAAAATCTTTGACTGGAATGGATACCCTTTTGGTGATGTGAAGCCTAACAGGTCTTAGCCAAGATTCCCAATTCGGGATCTTTTGTTTGGAATGTTCCAAAGACTTTTGAAGATTCGGCAACGATGGGCACAGGTAACAAGTATGGATTCAAGATTATAGACGACGCGACCGGAAAGTTTGAGTACAGTCCTCCGTTTGACATGACTGTCCCTGGATCCACGTATGGCGGTGCTAAGACGAGTACTGGAGTTCCTACTGTGACTTCTAAGGAATCTGCATCTGCATCTGCTCCAGTGTCTGCCGCTACGGCGGCGGGAACCTCTGCTCCTGCATCCGCCACAAAGGAAAGGTCAGATGTCGGGTCTAAATCCACCGGGGCTTCCTCACCAACAGAATCCTCATCTGCAGGCGGGATCCTGGGCGGAGGCGGCGGCGGCGGCTTCGGCCTCGAAAAGATGCCCGACCTCCATCTAATATTTGCCGCGTCCGGCGCTGGCGTCGCAGGACTCATAATAATAATAGTGATTGCGGCTGTCTGGGCGAGGATCCGCAGTGACAAGAAGAAAGCAGAATACTACAATCCCAACTCCTTTCGAGACAGGCGTTCGCACCTGGAGGCCGAAACGCCAATCACAGGAGCCTACCATAGACGCCTATCCTCAACCTCATCCTTCGGGGATGGCGCTCGACCCTCGGATGTATTCTCGATTCACAACCGCTCGCCATCGCCGCCACCGCCGATGCCCACCGTTCCACCACGGCTCCGAAATCCTCCACCGGCACTCGGCCCACCACTGGTCCCTCCCGGACCATCCCCACCGCCAGGGCCACAGACCACACGTATTCCACGCTCACCACCGCTGCCAATCTCCCCTATACCAACAGCACTGACAATGCCCCGGAACCCGCCATACCCTGCCGCCTTCCCGTTCCCGAGTCAGCCCTGTGCACCTTACGCTCCTCGAGTGTACACACCTGTGAGGGCAAACTTTGAAACCCATGCCTTATAGGAATTTGGGGTGGCCGGCTCTTCGTTATCCGGAGATTTGAGCCAGTCACCCCCACCACCATCGTACGAGGCTGTAGAAAGAGAGAAGGATAAGCGCGCGAGGTCCTCGAATTGGAGTCTATTGAGTTATTATGATTATTACTTCCAATGAGCGGGTTGAGACTTCGTTGGGCGCGGACAGAGATGGAAGGACCGATGGATCAATGGATGCAGGATGGATGCAGATAGACTAATGTTGAGGGGATTTGTATCATACGGTATCATACCTTACTTACATATACATACATACACATACAGCACTGACGCTTTGTACATTTTCATGTATCTTACTTTCCTTTCCTTTCCTTTCCTTTCCTTTCCTTTTTTCATTTTTTTTCAAAGAAGGGGGGAAGCATTGGTGCTGGGGGCGTTTTGTTAGACTATTCATTCTTTCTCACTATTAGAACCCGTCATCACCATCATCATGGTCGTGAAAAAAAACCTCCAGGGCGTACCCGCCTTTCCTTTCCTCTCTTTTTCCCTGCAGTGAAATTACCGATCGAAGTTGTGTGGTCTTCTATTCTCTCCCTCATTTGTTACTCTTTTTTTACTATTTCGTTTGTTTGCTGGTTTGCAGGGTGTTTTTCTCATCGATTCCCGTCGTACTGTGCCCTCGGCGAAGGGTGGAAAGCGGGGGAAAGTGATAAGTGGTAGTTTGTAATTGTTAATTAGCTGGTGGAGTGAAGAATTTAGTGTATTATAGGTCTTCCTTGGGGGGGGTTGTGATGTTTGGGGTGGAGGTGAGTTATTATGCGGTGGCGGTATCGGCACTGTATCGGCGACGGCGGGCGCATGGTTCTGAATCACCGTGTTGATGTCAAATACCGGGAGTGCGAAGCATGGTAATCATATGTGTCCGGCATCATTTGGTGAATTACTAGTAGGGGTACAATAGCTGTCCACTGGCATTCGGGTACAGTAGTCCGAGTGCAGTTAGAGCGCGACTCACATTGAATTTCTCGATTCACTTCTCTTGGTTTTCGTTTATACTCGAGTGTATATTTCATTTTCCATTCTTACCAGACCCCAAAGTGACTAAATACAGATCCCAGCAGAAAGAGAGAAACAGGAGCAAAGATGAAAAATGAAAAAGAGAAGAGAAAGAAAGGGGGAATTATCATGATCCCCAACCGTGACATCGCACCGTAAACCATGAAACAAATCCACGAATCCCAGAAACCCACACCTACCAGAGCCGCATGAGCCAGGCCCCTCCCCTTCGTCGCCGCCGCTGCTCAAGCCCCATAAAAACTCGAGCTCAGCCCCGTCTCTCCGCTCCCATACGCGCTAGCCCCCTCCGTCTTATACGCCGGCGGCGGCACCATCCCCGCCCCGGTCCCCCCTCCATCAAGAGGTTTGTATCCAGTGCTCCCACCCAACCCCATAAGTCCAATACTATTCCCCGTGGGCGCATACGAATGTCTTGACCTCTTCCTCCTAACACTGAACGCGAGCCAGCAAGTGACCAAATGGGATATCCAACCCAGCGCCGAGAACGCGAAGAGGACCTTGTAAAGGTGGCAGATGACGGTGTAGTCTCCGTAGTTTTCTGGCAAGCACTTTTCCACGGTTGTGCTACCCATGGCGCGTGCCAGGAAGGCGAACGCGATGCCCCAGAGGAGGGCGAGGAGGAAGTCGGTTACTATGACCAGTGTTGGTGGGAGGGAGCGGCAGCAGAGGAGGAGGAAGTTTAAGATGATGTTTAGGATTGTTATGGTGCCCTGCGGAGGGAGAGGTGATGGTTAGCGGGGGGGAGGGGGAGGGGGAGGGGGAGGGAGAGGTACTATCACGTCTAAAGCGATGAATTCGTATGGAACTCCTATATCTTCTTTCATCAAGTGATATGAGAAAAACCCGGTGATCCCAACGACCACTATTGCCGAGATGAGTTGCAGCACGCGCAGAATTAACAACCAACCCTTCGGCCATTGAGGAGGTGGTTTTCCGGACGCCATTGTGTATCTCTTCCGTTTTTTGGTTTTCGTTTCCCTTTTTTTTAATTTTTAATTTTCCAGCTCGCAGCTGTAGGTAGAGGAATGAAGGAGGGAGAGGGCAAGGGAACCAAAAGGAGAAGAAATATGGCTTTTGGAGAAAACGAAAGCGAAAAGGGCTTCAACCCCACAATCTTGCTCGAACCCCACCCACATCTATATACCTAACCTCTTGCCTCCAGGGCTGAAGGATGGGGGGAGGGGTGAAAGTAAGAGAAAAAGCAAAATTTCCCACCAATTGTTCGAGGGCTTGGTTGAGTCGAGCTTAGTGATTTGAGTCGAGCTTAGTGATTGACACTACGGTATGGTGGAGTATGTGCAGATAACGAGCACCTTATTTCCACGTGAAGTTGAAGAAAAAGAAGGGAAAAAGGCCAAAGCCTTCTCCATGAGCGGCGTGCTTCCAATCCCCCCCTCGTACGGCTGAGGAACGCCCAGGAATGGGTGAAGGTGAGGTAGCCAGTCCGCTTGTCAGCAAGCGAATGCACAGTTGAACCCGTTGAACAATGGAGGCGGGGATCGAGAGGATGGGAGTGCAATTTAGGCTGCCGGTGCAGAAGTGCAGCACCGAATCCTTAACGGCTAAGACATTTGTCCCAGCCAAGAAGTACTTGAACAGTGCCCGACAGTGATACCCTCTTCGTTTCTGTGAACTTCATTTTTGGTTAGGCGAGTGCCATCCGGAGGGGAAACATAGCTTTGGGAGGCACTTAGCACCGTTGCTGGTCCCGTACCTGATCAGCTAACGAAGTGCGGGGTGGGTTTTACGCATCCTTGACCTGCAGCTGAGTGTTAGGTGTGGAACCGTTTGATCAACATGATACTTGGAGCCTTGTGGGGGAGCGTTGCTTCGCACAGCCGCATTGGATTGAACACCTAAAACCTTGTTCATCCTACCGGTATTTGAAAGCTACTCTCACTAAATATTCGCTCAATCAAAAAAAAGGAAAAGGAAAAAGAAAGACCGATTTCATAGAAACAAAGAGAGGCAAATGTTGGATACAATAACTGTTCTAAGGTGGGTTTCCCTCAATCATATCTCATTTGACTTTTCAAAAGGGCTAATTTCAGATGCCCACGCCATCCAAGCATGAACACTGCCCGCTCTTGGCAAAAGCCATATAATTTCGAAGATGATACCATAAGTTGCTACAGTCCTACCCTGGCATGGCTTTGGCGGCAAGAAAAAGAGCAGCCTAGCACGAGATATAGCCCCGTCTGCAAGGTCTGAATTTCGTGTGATGGCTCTCTCCCGAACCAGACATCAAAGCGATATCGTGGTTTAGTTCACGTCTTGTACTATTCGCCCGAGTGTGCAGAGGTGCTATTGTCAGGCTTCAAGTTGATGGGTAAGTCCGCTACCCCACATAATTCGGACTATCATACATATATTTGGCAATGGCTTGTACGAGTACTGGTACTTTCGCTCCCGCCGGGCCCCTGCTACATTATCGATGCCTCTCCTTCGGCCAGGAGTTTTGTTTTGCGGACGGAGCTGTACTCGAGTATATGAAGCGGGCAGACTGCCCCCAGGTATCAAGGACATAGGTAGTCACTCGGGGACTGCACTGTGGCCTCGCCATGTTAAAAGGACAATACCCACAGTCTAGCCACGATTACACGTATTGAATAGTCATCACACTATAGCACTATCTCCTGGAGATTTAAGCATTGCTAGTGCTTGTGTGGTGCGATACCGGTACGCGACGGGTGGCAGCGCCCCCTCATAGCAAACCGCAATAACTCCCTCTTCTCCTCGCCAAACAAGCCAAAGCGCCCGAGATCTCAACCTCAACCCGACGACTACTGGTACATCCTGATCCCGCAAGCTGCTGGGCAAATCTCTGTCTTGCGTTCTACCAGTACTCGAATTGTGTCCAGCTCTGAGCCAATTTCACAGTGCCATTGATTAGCTTATGGTTAGAATCCCCAGGATCCGACCGACTAGTAGCGAATTGTGGCTTTGGGCGGGGTGCGTAGTTGGGCGTTCCGTGATTCCGCTACACCCGGTTTTTATCCCGTGTTTTTTTTCCTTTCCTCTCCGGGTTCATGTTCTGGACATGGGGGGTGCTTGTTTTTAGCCCGGGAACCCTAAACACATTTGATCGTGCGCTAACGTTCGAGTGTTGCATGATGCCGTGCAGGTTAAGGGCACGGCGGGGGGAACATCAATCCTAAGGTCTGGAGAGTTTGGAAGTACAGCCTTACTCGATTACTCTAGGGTTCAAGTACTGTACAGTGATTTCTCGGGCTTTATTACCCCACCGAGCTGTGCTATATCATGGATGTTTGCATATGATAGTTGGAGGATAAAAGTATTGTACAGTATAATAATGCAAGTACACTCTGCGTGAACAAATGCTCGGTTTTAACTTGGCTCTCTTGTGGTGCTGCCTAGTACCGCTTTAATTGCGCACTGAGACAGCAACAGCATTTGAAGGAATCGCGCGATCGCCAAGGTTCCCGCTGCAAGATTGTAATAAGCTTAACACGGCAGCAGCGAGGGAATGAATGAAAAAAAATCAAGCGGAGTGAAACGCAAGGATATCATGAAGTCAATAATTATTATTTTTGTGCCCAACGCATCACTACCCAACTCCGGCGAGAAGAATTTGTAACAGAAGAGAAGAATGAATGAAAAGGGGACATGAGGGTGACCATAGTGTTGAAAGGGTGAAGGAAGGTGTGAAGCCTATACAGCAAGGATAGGAGAATTAGGCCAAGTTCCACAAATTTAGGAAATCCATCCGCCTCGTTATCTCTGCGTCGCCCTTCCGGTCTGATAACTCCTTCATCTTTCGACCGTCGGAGCCCATGAGTACTTCGTCATCCTCTTTGTTCCAAATGCCTGGAATATCCGCTGGTTCTTCGCCTTTTGAGATTGCTCTAAGAAGGATTTCTATGTTGGCTTTGACACCGGAGGTGCATTCTACAGCTTGGATCACTTTAGATCCCGAAAGACCAAATTTCTTTTCGCAGTAGTCGAGATAGCGATGCATCTCCTCGATTCCAGCCTTGTCTGCTTCTGTGACAGTTTTGCTCGAAGATTCAGGCGCTTTTCCTCTAGAAGCCTTGGGCGAGGGGGTATCGACATGGACGAGGGCGGCGGACTTTGTGGATTTGCAGGGTACTTGCTCATCGTCATCTAGCCATGGGAAAGCAAAGTCCATCTCTGTTGAAAATGCCTCTTGGTCAATCTCGGCGTTGAAGATGGCCTGGGTGCTCATATTCTCGTAGGAGGGTCTCGTGTTCTTGGTCTTAGGAGACTTGACCAGAATAGATTTGGGCGGCGTTGACTTGGAAGGTGGTTTTTTGTCCGAGGTTGGCCCCTTGGGTGACTTGGCCGGAGTTTCAGATATTTTGACAGCTTGGGCCGTTGTTGTGGGCTTTCCCGCGGCCTTTTTGACAGGAGTTGTGACCACCTCAACCAATGCTTTCGATGTTGAAGCAGAAACTTCCTCTACAGGCTTCTCCGCACCTGTTGGAACGGGCCCGCCTAATTCAATTGATGGCTGACGTTTACGCCGAGGTGACGGGTCAGGAGTAGACGGTACCTCTGGTGTGGATGCATATCGCTTCCTCGGCCTCTTCACGGCTTGATTAACTTTAGGTGTTTGCCCATCGTCGGTATGCTTGCGCTTCTGAGAAGAGGTTTGATTGTGAGGTGTTTGGGGCTTGGCCGCCAGAGCGGTTTCCCCCGATGAAGCTAATGGGGAAGTAGTCGAGTTAATAACTACTCTCCATTGGGGCAGTTTTGTGGCTATTTGCTCAGAATCAATCATAACGGGGGCAGTGAGACCATGATTACCTGGTAATCTTCGCTTTGCAGGTGTAGAACTAGTGATAGGCGACCCTGAATCCTTCTCAGGACCCAAGCCTCGCGGTTTCACATCCTTCTTCAACAATTCACTTGAGCGAGATTCCAGTTGTATCGGGCTTTGTAACTGTAAGCTCTTGGAGCTACGGAAAGATGCAGTGGCCCCTCGCTCCTCCTGGGGCACTTTCGCTTTATTTTCCGACTTCCGGAGCTCAGGAAGGATGAGGGTGTAGAAGCAGGCGCTCCATTCCTGCCGGGTATGGTCGGGATACTAGAAAACAAAGTGTTAGTTGACAATCATGGGATTAGATCAAAAGGGCTAATGAAACTACCTGTCGGCCGAGTGACTTGAATATCTTTGTTGGCTGATCTGATAAATTAATCTCCTCCGCCTTATCCATTAGCAATTTCTTTTCGGCATCGGTAAAACTACTAAAGAGTTCGCTATCACTCTCGCTATCACTATCGGGGTCGCTCTTCTCTTTGGTGGGGATTGCTTTCAGCGTGTCCCTCGTCGTGGGAGGTGACTCGGGTTCGGACTTCGGCTCGGGTGATCCTTGGAGCACAGGTCCATTGGGCATGATTTTAGAGAAGTGGTCCACCCATCGACCACGCCAACTATGCATGGTATGTTGTGGATACTGGAGTAGAGAGTGAGCAAGGCAAAAAAATAGCGTAGATATTGAACCGGGAGCATACTTCGGCGGCTAACTTGTAGTATACGGCATTACCGCCCAGCTTGACACCTGGCACACTAATAGCTCGGAGGAGAATATCGTCATCCTCTTGAGTGAAGAAGTTCCGTCTAGAAAGAATGTTAAAAGCCGGATGTGCAAGCAAATAATTTCCAATATATCTTACCCCGACTTTCCAGGCTTCGCAGTCTTTGATTGTGATATTGGGCCGGACGGGACTCTCTTTTTCTTCGAAACGACTCGATGGTCCTCCAAATCGACAAGCTTGCCTTCTTTTACACAGGCGTCAATGTATTTAAAAGAATATCTGGAATGATTTTAAATTAGTCCATTTTCTCTCAAATTCTGTTAGGGCCGAGATGGGACCAACAATTTGCCTTCCTGCGGGGTCTCTTTCAGATGGTCAACCAGACAGATTTCAGCATCCTTTTCGCTAGCCACAAGAACACCGCCATTCGCCTTAATTTTGCAATGGGAACTTGTTAATATAAAGTCCAGCGCGAATGTGCGTTGGGAGATGGGATTCATACCTGGATGAGCTTTTTGTAGCTTGAGCGGGCGGGAACTTGTAGCGAGAGCCAAAACTTGGTACCTTCAAAGAGACTACCGTACAAGGGAGCGGAAAGGTTTCCCTCCTGTATTGTGGCCATCTAATCGTTCGTGGGAGTCGAAGGTTTGGGTTGATGGATACCGGTGGTGGGGGCGAGCGATGGATGGGCGTGGAGGGGAAGCCTGAGCTTGGGACGCGTTGACAAACCGATGTGTGGGATGACGCGACTTGATGTGCAAGGAGTGTCACACAATCGGCTCGGTCCTCGTGACTTGACTTTCACTTTTGGTTTGAAGGAGCAATTCGAGTTAACCAATACTCGTATACCCTCCCGATTGGCTACGGGTACTCGTACAGTTCCATGTTTTAACTCCGGGTTAAATTATCTGCCATGCGGCTCCTTTTCCTTCTTTGCAATGAATCTGAATGCACCACCTGTGCTGGTGACTGAAGCTACGGTGGTCACAGTATCGCTCGATCCCATTAGCTTTATCCGGTTAATAACAATTGAAGTAATCACCCAAACGTCTACCTAACCCGATGCCCGTCAGATGATGAGGTTGAATGAGGCTCCGGCATCGACGTCAGGCCACATGGGGGGATGCAGGGTGCTCACAACGCAACCAAAACGTTGTCTCTCCTTTCTGCGCTTCGCCCACCGCAAATGCCATCACCAAAAGGGTCGACACGGCTCACTTTCTACCTTCCCCTTCCAGTGCAGCAGAGCTTATTCAGGTGCTAATGCTGCTGCAAGCGAATTTTCGTCCTTCGTTCCTTATACCTTTGTCTTGACCTTCCCCCGGGGGTTTGTTTCCTTCTTCTAAGAGAAACGAGAGGAGAGAAGTGTATACGGTATTTAAGGCACCATCGGTATGTAGACTCTACCTTACCACCCCTCGGAACCCACGGCATCTACCGGCAGCAACAGTGGGCCTAACTATCATTAAGCTACAGCCCCTTAAGAGAGGACAACTTGTGTCGGTGTTTGCGAGCTTCTCAGCTCTCCAACTACTCTCTTTCTCCCTTGCTTCCAAAGGCCTTTTTCTGTTCCCTTTATTTGGCCACCTTTAGAGAGCAGTGAGGATATAGCAGTCTGCACAAATAGCTGAATCTTGAAATTCTATCCTCCGGAAAATGGGTGCAGTCCGGCAAATTTCGTTGGCGATATTGGGGATATCGTTCTTTACTTTTATTGCTCTGTTTGGTCATGTCCCGAGATTAAGGTGACATTCCTACTCCGAGCTTTTACTCATTCTTTGTGTGGTTGGGTACCAGATATTCTGGATCCATGGCTTTTTTTCCTTCCGACTTTGCTTCTTTCCCCTAGCCTTCCTTCCTTCTTCGAGTACGGCCCCGTCCCGTAGTTTGCTTGGATGAGTGGATTGTTCCTAACCCTGGTTGGCACGCCAAGGTCCACTCCCATAGGTTGGATAAACCGATTCATGTGGAGCATCCTCCCGAGATGGCTTTCCTCTATCGATAGGAGATTTACGGGTGGTTACATTGGCCCTTTAATCTCTGGGGTTGGGAACTACCTGATGAATGAAAAACACCCTGTGGTAATGGTGAGTGACGCATCAAACTTTTGTCTATATGTTTGCAATGGTCGGGGTCTGACGGGGGTGGTTTGTAGGCATTCTACCTCACTCTTGTTTCGGGAGGATTGTACATGTTTGTCAAAGATGGCTGGCAATACCTCTCACCAGCTCACAAGTCCCCCCCCCTTTCGTCCCCTGTGAGCGCTAGAGATCTAACACTTTTCAGGATCTTTGTCCCCATTGTCGGTATACTGCCGTACGTTACCATGTATCAAGCTGCCAACTCCGATCCTGGCTTCGTAACCCCCGAAAGCCATGAGCGCGCGTTACGGGCCTATCCATACGACCATGTGAACTTCCGTCCAGGGGTGATTTGTAGGACCTGCCACCTCCGGAAACCGGCGAGATCGAAACATTGCTCAATATGTTTGTGCCCTTCGGATCATAACGTTTTCCTCTCTAACTATGTTTAGGCAAACATTGTATAGCCAAGCATGATCATCACTGCGTATTTATCCGCTGTCAAATTGTCGGCCAATAGCTAACGGGTGGTAGGTATGGATCAACAACTGTGTCGGACAACTCAACACACGACACTTTATTTACTTTTTGGGGGCAACTGATGTCCTTTTGACGTATGGCGTTTGTCTCACCTTTGATATTCTCCAAAACGTGTTCATGCTCCGAGCACTCATACCCTCTAATACACCAATGTCGAGCCTTCCCTGGTCAATGTACATGCACCTCCTAGGAATCATAATAGTTGAGGAGATCTACATAGGCGCAGTATTCCTCCTAGCATCGCTAACCGGAATCCTTAGTTACGCTTTCACAATCTACCATCTGTTCCGCTCCCTTACCCTTCTCCACACATCCCTGCTAACACTTAATTAGCTACCTGATATGGGCCGGCACAACCACCAATGAAACCATAAAGTGGTCCGACTGGCAGGACGATATTAAAAACGGCGATATCCTAATAGCAGAACCGGATGAGAACCTGCCCTGCGCCGAAGACGACGAATACGACGAAGATGAGCTCTGCCGGCACTGGCCAAAACGCACAACACAGCTGTTCTATCGCCGGGACCCTGAAAATGTGACAGAGCTACCTCGCGGGTTCTTGTGGCGTAGGGTCGAGTCTCTGAGCGAGATAGATAATGTCTATGATTTGGGGTGGAGTAAGAATTTCGAAGACGTGTTTTGGCCTCGGGAGTTATAGATTTGATTGGTTGTTTATTTGGTTATTCGGGCCGGTGGATTGTGGGTAGTTGATGGGATTTGGTAGATTATTATGATATCCGGAGTTTGCGTGAAACTGGATAAATCAATTGATCATGGTCCATCACTCGAGTGCATGGAATGTGAAAAGTGGGCCCCTAAGGGGGGTCTCCCTCATGGCTAGACTGTGCTTTATTAGGTGTGAACCTAGTGGGGAAATGTCCACACTATTATGCACCAGGACACTAGTTGAAATTTCCTCCTTCCCCTGGACCTGTCATTTCTCCCGTTCTTCTCACAGCCGGTGTCTCGTTCCCCTTCCTTTCTATTTAGCTGTTGCTTGCAATTCACTCCACTGTGCCTATTATCCCCTCCTATAATCCCCTCTATTTTCCAAAAAAACGGGAAAACAGGAGATACTTGGGTGACCAGTTATTAACTCAGCCCCCCCCCCCCGGGCCCTCCATCTTTCTTGGCTCATGAATTCATAGCGTATTAGCCCGCCTGACCGATTGGGGGCATATTGGGGGCTCCGGGGTTATGGCACTAGATTATGATTGAGCTGCTAGGAGCTCGGTTGGGAAAATTGAAAAACATAGGCTGAATCTATTACTGGTGGTTATATCCAGGCAGGTATGGTAGGGTGGGGGGCTTTGTATAGGTATACCATAGTATCGATTATAGTGGTTATTTAGGATCTACTTTTTCTCCTTTCCCCAACGGCTCGGGGACCCAGAGGCACACCCGGAGCGTTTAATACCCAGAATACCATTCTGTTAATGGCTGGCATCATAGCGTGTTCGTGCAGGACGATAGGCGATTTATGCAATGCTTTAGCAGAAAGAGAATTCCCTGTAGAAACCATTATACCTACTGCCATTAGCCTAATGGAGTGGTACGAATTCCCCTGAATTTCACCAATTTATATGGCTAAAGAAAAGACTCTCCGAGACTAACAGCTAATAGAAATAAGGCTCACTGACTCGATGTGCCCCCCATCTAGGGCTAGAATATGTTCGAAGAGGGGAAGAGGGCGGAAGAGTGAGGGCAAACAAGGGGCAAAACCATGATTTCGCACTAGGGGTTTATTCCTCCTATCCCAGAGTTAAGGATTAATCCCCAAGATGGGATGGGTAAAATATGCATAAAAAAGTACACACTCTAGGCGATAAGGGGGGATGGAGGGGACCATTGGACTTTGGAATTTGGAATTTGAGGGAATGAGTTTTCTGGGGCTTTGACGTTGGGCTGGTGGGCTATGGCCCTGGCGGTGAGACTTATGGTATATTAGGAGCTGCATCCCGAAGGTTGCGGGGGGAAGTAGAAGCTGGAGAGAACTGACGGGAGTGGGAACTTGAAAGAAGTTATAGGTGGGGGCCCTGCCTCATGGAGATAGATGCATTGATGTAAGGCTATCTAAGCTGAAGTCACCAGTCCGGAGGGCCTGAGGGCTTGGTAAGTTGGGACCCCCTTCTCTGTTTTCACTCCTCCCTCAATGATGAGCCTTTTCAAGTAAACAGATATGTGGTGCTCGGTCTGCGGAATTGGTGGTGCGAAAGAAGTATTGTCGATCTTCTAATCACGGCCTCCCCCGATTGGCACTTGAGAAGGCCCCTCCAAGCCTTGGCAGGCCCCGGGAGATTTCCGGGAAAACCGTGCTATAATATACAGAACCATGCTCGAAAGCTTGTTAGGAAGTCACTCTCAGAAGTTTCCGCGAAGTTCCTGAGAGGTTTAGGTATTATATGTTTGAGGTGACTGCTCCCTATTACTCTGAGCTGTGGGAGAGCCTGGAACAACCTCTAGTGGCTCCTCTTTATTATTCTGTATGTCTTAGAGTAGGAATAGAAGCCGTCGAGTACTAGAGAAGGGTTTCCAGTAGCTATTATTTGGAACATACCTATCCCTATGTTTTCGTGCTGAGTGAGAAAACACTTGCGATTACCTTTCTTTGGCACGACCACCAGTCCATTTGCGTTATTTCTTTCTTTCTTTCGCCCACGATCCCACGATTAATAAACTAGGATGGATGGGGGAATGACTTACAGTCTGTGCCGTCCCACGATTCTCGAGGAATGGGGTTTTGGCAAGGGGGGATACCTTCTCAAAGTGGGGGGGTTATTCGCAATCTCATTAGCTAGACCGTAGATAACCCTTATCGGCTACCGGCTCCTACGATACCGAAGGTTTTGGAAGAATATGGTGGGAGAACAGGAGCGACAGGCTAGTAGCAATGCGTAGTGAGTTGTTGAAAAGTTGGCTACTAGGAACGAGGGATACTCGGGGCTGAGGTGGGTTGGTTACCAGAGTTTTCCCCATTTTTTTCATTACCACCCACCCCCCTTCGAATGACGCCCATCCCATGCACCAGTAGCCGGGGTGTAATTTAGAGTTGATTTGAGGGTGTGGTGTCTTGCTCCCCATATAATGCCTCAAAGAAATCGACATTCTTTTACAACTTTTATATCACGAGAAATCACTCGCTTGAAAGCACATGACACTCAAACTTGTGAATGTTGGAGCGTGGTTTGGGCTACCCACCACCATTGCGGACCCCTACCTGTTATTGATAAGGCCTGCGGCTCTTCTCGGAAGCCCCGTACCCGTGGCGCTGTTTACTCCAAGATATTAGGGGAACCATGATGGTGGGTCTATCGCCGGAAGAATCTTGGCAGTGCTTGAGCGCTCTGAGGTATAGGATACCTGATCTTTGCCTTCGCTGGAGTCTCTCTGGGGCCCACCCGGAGGGAGGGCCGGGGCGTGTCTTGATTTCGGTTATACAAATTACGTGGAAGGGTTCTTGGGTTGGGGTATTGACAGATTGCATCGGCACTTGTGTGTGATTGGGTTTTCTTTCTTGAATTGGCTTATAGGCTGCGTGCATTTACCGTCCTTGATCACAGTGTTCTAATTGAAAGGACAAAGTGAGAAAAGGCGCAACTATTTGGTATCCTTCGTCACTTGGAAAAAACCTCCCAGTCAGATTATCAAAGAGGAGGAATCCAGCAGACTCTGCTGTCCCTGCTAGATAGGGGACTAATGATTACACTGGTTTCAAAGGTTACGCAATGGGGCGTATTGTAAGGTAAGCTAGTGTTAGGTAATCTATACTATAATAATATTATTATATACATTAATCCGTATAGCAAGCCCATATTTCCCCGAAAAACGACACGATAAACGCCCTTCCCATACCAATTGACGCATGGAAGCGATCCGGGTGAGAGAAACGAAGACAAGAAGCTCCACAGTGGGGCATACTCACATCTCGCTCGTAACTATAACCTCCGCGCTCAAGTTTCTTTCTTTCCTACACCCATCTGTGGCTTGCACGCACGGGCCCTCCTTCGCCTGTACCTTGGCTTCTGCTGCTTCTCTACCGTATTACACTCATCACTCGCTCCCTTTACATAACGACCACTATCTTCCCTGCCGAGCAACCCCTCGAGCACGTTCAGGCAACCCCCAACCCTCGCATACCAGAAAGCATCCCTCCCAGTGTCGTCCTTAACCCGCACCTCGCACCTCGGATCGTTGACCAAAAGCCCCACTACCCCCGCCCACCCGCCTAGCGCCGCCATCATAATTGCCCTACGCCCCCCCCTGGCGCAGACGTTGACCTCACCATCCCTAACCTGCTTCAGCAACTCCTGAACGATCCTATCCCGGCCTCTCCCCGCAGCGACCAAGAGCGGTGTCTCACCGTTCGGATAGCGCGTGGTGACGTCCACCCCGGCCTCGATCAGTCCAAGCACCGTCTCGTCCGACTCGGTCAATATCGCATCGTTTAGGAGCGCGCCATTCCCGACGAACGATAGTATGCCCCGGGAGAGGAGATGCTGAATTAGCTGGACATTGCCGAGGCGTGCAGCGGAGTAGAGCAGTTTTCGGCCGTAGGTTGGCGAACGGGTCGTGAGGATTTTCGAGGTCAAAATTGGGGTGAGAAGGGTTTTCAAGTAGGTGTCTGCGCGCGATAAGCGGGAGAGGTCGGGTATGGGGAGGTGTGAGGAGATTAGTAGGTGGAGCTCAGGTGGGAGGGTGAGGAACTGGGGCATGATCAATTTTTGTACTGCGGGTCTGGTTATCTGCAGAGAGGGGGAGGGGGGGGAGGAGGGGTTAGCAATTGTAGGTCTACCGTATTATTACAATAGTTTTATGGCGTGGGTTATCATAGCTTAACTGCGATAGGTAATTTGTAGGGCCGGCGATAGCCGCCGGAGACTGATCGTTTTGTGGCTAGTAGTGATAATGCCATCCGCGATCCGAGACTAGCGTAGCGCCCGCGGAGAGGGGTAGCCTAAACCCCGACAGCGATGGTGATAACCGGATAAGTCAAAGCCGAAAAGCCAGAACGTTACTAAGGGTATTCAAAGTTAAAAACAAGAATTTTGAGTGAAATTTAGCGCAGGATCTTGCATTAGGGTACTTTGCAGAATTAGCCAATAGTGTTGAGAGAAACTGAGTAACATATTTGAGAGGCTCGGAGAAGAAAGAGGCCTTACAGAATCTTACTTGCGGTGAGAATAAGTTCTCAGACAACGGGCACAACCACAATACCCCACAAAATTCAATTGTCATGAGAACAACAATGGCAATTACGATGGCAACTACAACTATAATCACTATTAATATTACCTGTCTATTTGAGCTCCTCCCTCATTCAATTTCTTAATAGGGCTTTTCATTTTAACCATAGTAATGGCTGGGTGTGGTAGAAATAGTTGCGCCCGTTGTCTACTGGTGACAAGAATAAGTCCTCACAACCACCATGCCCCAACTATCGTGAGATTCAGACTTGAGACCAAATTAAAAATCTGGGAGAAGGGGTGACAAACAAAATGTATAGTGGTGGCATATATATCAGGACACTCTTTCCAGATCTTTAGTTTGCGCCCAAGTAATAGTAGTAGTGCTATTGTGACCACAACTATTATGGCTATTAATTCTGAGCCCTGTATACTTTGGTCCCTCCCTCCCTTCAGGAGCATGAAGTCTGACCTTAGATTTTGACTGTTATCTCGATTTGAGTCACCCATAGGATTGCAATAGTTGAGTGCGGGGAATTGTGGTTGTGCCTGTTATCCTCAAGTTCCCCTTAGCTTACACAGCTTACACCTTTACTCTTACCTGTTACCGACCTCAGAACATCGGTAACTAAAGTATTGTATGGTAAGGTAAAGTAATGGTAAACTAGCTTTTTCCGAGTGTGCCAAGCTTACATGAAACAAGTAAGTAAGCTAAGAAATTACAACATTTTGAACTTTGAATACCCTTACTGTATGAGTACTATCAACCCATCGCGAAAGATACTTGTACCACTGTAGACCCACTCCAGCGCAGTAACGTCCTCGGATACCAGTGCCGGTAGGAAATAAATGTGCTGGGATGTTGGAACTCCCCCCGCCTTGTTGAGGCCAAACAAAAGGGTGTATACACAGAGCCTTTCTTGGAGAGGCAACTCTGTTCGGTAGTTATGTACTACTTCCACGGCCGAGTGGAAGGGACACTTTTGACCAGAATTGTCACCTTTGGTGTCGGGCATTAGCCTGGCTGCACAAGTATTGTACCATAGGAATACTGGTAGTAGTCATGCTATCATAGCACCGAGAGAACCGGTAGGGCCTCTAGACTCCACGGCATTGGTGCTTGTGCTCGAATTCATGCCGCTATCGATAGCGTGCTACCGTATTCCTTTACCGTATCAGGTTTATACTCCTAGTGAGTAAAAACCCAGGCCCCAAGCAAAAAAGCGACTTTCACAGCTAAGCCCATCACACCTGAGAAAGTTTTAGAGATTTGAGAAACAAGCTCCTGAGCGTCCAAGCCGAACCAACCCATAACCTCTGGTTTTTTAGTAGTCAGTATCTCAGCCTTGCCAACCCTTCGGGAGAATCCGGGTTATTAATATCTGCTAGGAGGCTGAGAAGTGGCAGGTAGTACTCGTACAGCGATATAACCATCCCCTACCTATCACTGCATCCCCCAACGTTATGATATAATAACTATAGTACCGGACTGTACTCGTACTCGTGCTATCACGATAGTCACGCCATTCTAATCCCCAACAACCTGTTGCCTGAAATTCAACAACTTATCGGGGTGCGATCTGATCATCTGGTATGATATGATACCCCGTTTGATCAGACCCTTGCTGCCCCTCTGTCCTACCCTACGCCCAGCAACGGTGAGGCAGCCCTAGCAAGAGGGGAAGCAAGAAAGGAGCAAATTGTTTCCAACTCTCAACAGCCGACACCGTTTCAGACAGCATTGCATGAGCGTAGGACAAACGTGCACTTCCTTGACTCACCCGCCTCGTTCTCGCTTTTTCCATCAGTCTGCTCGAGTAAGTTACAATAGAGCGTTTTGGCCACCCTCTCGGGGGAGAAATTTTGAGCTCAAAATTTGACTTGCGCTAAGATATATAGAGTAAGGATTGGCGGATGGCTAAGGTGATTCCTTACCTTGGGGTAGGCAGAGCCAATTTGATTTATCTCCTAGCCAACCCATGCTGAGCATTAGCCTATTTTTAGTACCCGGGAGCAAATCTACACGGCCGCTCTGGCTTCCATCATGGCAACAGTACTGTTTCCGCGGTATTCTGAGCACTACACCACTTCTAAAGCACAACGTTTTTCCTATCACCATTTCCCAAATAGACTAGTGTTAGTATCTAGCGCTGGCCATGATTACAAGGTAAGGGATAGGTTATTGCCGGTGTGGCAACGTACTCGAGTACGGTACTCCCTCTTCGGTTTAGCATTCTACTAGCTTATTGCCCAGAGCTTCCGAGGGGTGGCCAAAACGCTCTAATACGGTACTCGTACGTATCCCAAAGATAGAGTCATACTCAGAAATATTAGTAATAATAAAAAAGCTTGGTTGAACGCACAGTGACGTAACGTGTTATTGGTTTTTGAGTAGTGGTACGGGTAGCGTAGCCCACGCGTCCTGCGCTAGTAAGTTAATCTCGTGACGGTTGTGGGGGCAAGTTGCTATCGCATATCGCCAAAATTCCAGGGTCTCGCGCATTTTGACTGTCTGCCTAGCAGTCCTCTTCTTTACAAAAGTCCACAATCCATGACCTTACGGGTAAATGGGCTGGTCCGCTTATCAGCCGGGGTGTGCTATGTCGGCACTGGGGTTTACTTTTCCACCGGTGCAATAAATCCCCCAATGACCAGAAACACAGGGCAGTCTCTAAAGTAAGCGGGGTGATAGTTACCCCGGCGGGCTTCTTGTTATCCATCTCTTTTTTCTTTCAAGACAGATAGTCTAGTAGGGAGGGAGGGAGTGTGGTCAAGGTCGGGAAGGAAGGAGAGGAAGGCTGTTCCCAGGGTGAGGGCAAGCGGAGATGGAATTTCTAGAGGATTGTTAGTACTATAGAAGCTTCAATATTGGTACCGGTAATTGAAAAATGTGCTACTGTACGAGCATGTCCTTGGGCTTTCCTTCTTGGCAAGGCCTTGAAATCTTCTTTCTTTTCTGTCTTAGAAGAGGGAAATGGGCTGTGCTTTTGCTACGTTTTTCGCCCACTTTCGAGAGAAGGGGGTTTGGGCTGTATAAGTTACAGTTCAATCTGCTAAATTGTGCGGGTACTGTGCTGTACCAGCAGCGGAAGAAGGGGCACGGTGGCAGTGAGTTAAGCTGGGGACAAATAACTGCCTGCGGTGGAGGGCTGCTCCCGAAACTCCAAACATAGTACTGTAGAAGTAAGAAGTGGGTTTCTTTCATTTGTTTTAACGGAGGGCAGGAGGTCAGAGCTCTTTTTCCGGTAAAAACTGTAATAATTGAGTGGTGTGCTATGTAGTCGCGAATTCCCTCCTTGAGAAAAGGGGCGAAAAGTACCGCAAAAAAAGACGGCTCAGCCCCTCTGAGAGACATAAAAAAACAAAAAAACAAGAGACCTTACCAGAAGGGGCAACTCTGACTACATTGCACACCACTCAATTATTACAGTTTTTACGGTATTCTGGGATATCGCTGTGCCGAGTTAACGGAACCAAACGCACCCCCGGTTTTGAGTTTTGTCTGGGAAAGGTCTTGGCGTTTAACCCCCATCCCAGTCAAGCCTCCCGTGTCGCATGGTCGACGAGCGATGAGTTGGATTGGCTGATATGGGCGGATGGGGCATCTTGCGGCTGGAAAGACACTGGGGTATATAATAAGGAGTGCTCACCGGAGATTCCCCCAACATCGCATCACATCTGTCTGAGCATTTTTACAGACCGCCCGCGGAAGAGGAAAAATATATCTATCGCCCACCAACGTTGACCGCCGGTGCTCCTCTCCAGCTTGGCCCTCTCGATCCAGCAATGTCCACAAAAAACATCCTAATAGGATGCGCCGCATCCACGATACTCCTCTCCCGCCACACCCACTTCGGCGCGATCACCACCTTCGTGCTACTAACTGCCCTAGCCTTAACCTGTAAGGTCCTCTACCTCCTCATTCTATGGCCTAAGCTCCTCTCTCCAACCCGACACCTCCCGGGGCCTGCCAGCGCCAGCTTCCTGATGGGCAACTTCTCCATAATCCAAGCAATGCAGTCAGGAGCCCCACTGGTCATCTGGATGCGCACGATTCCGAACAGCGGACTGCTACGGTACCTGGGGATCTTCAACATCGAGCGGATCTTCCCCACAACGCCAGAGGTGCTGAAAGAAGTGCTGCACACGAAGAGCTATAGCTTCATCAAGCCACCGATACTAACGAATGACATCGGCGGTATTCTCGGGAAGAAGGGGCTGCTGTTCACGGAGGGTGAGGAGCACAAGATGCAAAGAAAGTTACTGTTGCCGGCTTTCTCGCACGCGCATATTAAGGGACTGGTTCCCGGGTTTTGGTCTAAGGGGATAGAAATGACCGAGAAAGTGGCGGAGGTAGTGCGCGCTTCCCGGAGCGGCGCTAGCGGTGGCGGGGGGGAGGGCGTGGTGGTGGAGATGGGGAAGTGGTTCTCATTGGTAACGCTGGATATAATCGGCTCTTGCGGCTTCGGCTATGAATTCCGTGCGCTTGAGAGCGCTTCCATCAGCGGTAGCAGCAATTCCCAAGAAAAGTCCGGCTCCGAGTTAGCAGAGGCATACAATACAATCTTCAACATGGGTAGTCCATCTCGGATCGGGGCGATCCTAACCCTGATACTTCCCTTTCGTTTGCTGCACTCTCTTCCGCTAAAGCGGACCCGCGAAGTCATGCGCGCTGCGTCTACTATCAGACGCGTGACCGCTCGAATCCTTGCCGCTAAAAAATCTGCCCTAGCTACCTCCCCGGAAGACACCGAATCAAAAGACATTCTCTCTGTAATGCTAAAATCGAACACCTACACAGGCCCGGATGGGGAGTCCAGCATGCGCGACCAACTGATGACCTTCCTCGCCGCCGGGCACGAAACCACCGCTACGGCAATGATATGGGCCATACACTGCTTATCTCTGCCGGAGAACAGACACATCCAGTCCCGTCTCCGCGCCGAAATCCACGGAGCATTCCCCTCCGGCCTACCGACCACCATCACATACGACCAGATCTCCAGCATGAAGTATCTCTCCCACGTCACGTCCGAGGTGCTTCGCCTGCACCCTCCTGTCGGAGTGACGCTGCGCGTGGCGGCCGAGGATACGACCGTGAACGGGACGTTCGTGCCGAAGGGCACATCCGTTGTGCTCTCCCCTTTCGCGATAAATAGAAGCGTGGCGCTGTGGGGCGCGGACGCGGAGGAGTTCAAGCCCGAGCGGTGGGCAGGCAAAGAGGATGGAGCGGCCGCTGTTGAGAGTAATTATGGGTTTCTCACATTCCTGGCGGGGCCTAGGGGGTGTATTGGAAATGTGTTTGCCAAAGTGGAATTTAAGTGTCTCCTTGCGGTCACGATTGGTAGATTCGAGTTTGAGCAGGATGGGAAGAGGGAATTGGTTGTTAAGACGGGGGTCACGGCGAAACCTCGAGGGGGCATGCCCGTTTCTGTTAAGGAGGTGACTTGGGGATGAATTTTCGTTTATTTTGTGAATATTGTCAGTTATCAAGGGATGAAGGAAGAAATGATGGATTGAATGGATGGAATCATGTGCGGTCACTCGATGCTTTCTGCACTGTCATATGCCTAATGGTAATTTTATCAAGATTCAAGAAAGAGCATAGATCATGACACACCGTGCGCGCCCTGGACAGCGGACGAACTGAGATGAGAGTGGTTTCCCCACCTCAAAACCCTACCACACAGCCGGTAGCCAACCCAGCTTTGCTATCCAATAAACTCGCCGCGTGTCCCAATAACCCGAGCCCGATCAACTCTGTGGCTTGTGGTAACCTGTTTGAACTGAATACAACGGGGCTAGGCGGTAGGCCGGCTGACCCTTTGTTCTTAAGGGAGACTGCAGGACAAAAACAAAAATGTCTTGGGGTTCTTTAATCACCGGGGACTTTGATCCATCTCACTACTACCTCCTTCCCATCCTTGGCTATGATAGTAGAAAGAGCAGCCAACTAGCCCACTTTTCTTCCATGCTCTGCTGCGCTTAGGGCCTATTACGATTGCGCTTTTGTTCTTTCCTTCGTGCTTTCTTTAAGCTCCAACCGAGCACACTAGGTTTTTCCGACAATAGGTATAATCCTAATAAGCAAGTATGGAAGTACGATACTAGGTCAATAATAAGAGCTTAGTCCAGGCCGGGAAATATCTCTCTCTATGTAACTAACAGCACTGCGGGGCTCCCGGGACTCAACAAATTCTAAAGCAATGCACTAAGCTGACAAACCCTGAACCCCTAGCGCTCTCAAGCACTCTAGAGTCGTCCTGATATCCCATGATCCTCTGTGATCCCTAAAGCCTTTGCTCTGCTAGTATGCCAGCTCCGGAATGTATAGGGTATGAAAGAAACATCATGGAATTATGATACAGTAAATACCCGATACTTGATACCTAACGGCAATGGGTATCAACAAAGCCAAAAACCAGTATCCTATCCCTGGAGACATCGGATGTGAAAAGGACAACCAACTGCTAAGTGCCTAGTCGCCGCACACCATAAACCCACATACCCCCTAACTATATATCTCCTAGCTACATATCCGCATATCCGTCGCATACCCGCATATCCGCATATCGTATCCCTGTAGCTTCAACCCTATAATCGCATATTACCATGACCTATAGGGAATCCAACATATTCTATACAATAATATTATTATGATAGTATATTTTTCAAAACTTCTGGGTGAACGTGCAAATTGTAATCTGATTGGACTTTCTCTAATATATTGTGTGGTATTAGAAATATATCATTACATCAATGGACGGTCACAACCTATACCTAGAAGGCTGTGGCTAAAAAAGAAAAAAAAGGGAACAAAAGGAACGTGACCTCGAAGTTTCCACGGGGCCCATGCCAGCATATATGTATTGGAAAATATTTGGGTTGAATAAATACTTGCCCGTGTTCCAGGTTCAGCGGCCACAATTTGAAACAAAGTCTGCGGGGGGGTCTAGTGGTGATCAAAGGGAAGGGGGGAACTGATTTGACTGATATCAACAGGCTTCAAGCCCTTATTTTTTTTCTTTCTTGCACTTTCCTGCCTCCTAAATAGCCCGAACAGGCCCTTCTGTAGGCTTGCCCGCAGGCTTCTTGACGGGTTCAGCGGCGGGGTAGGTCGCTTCTGCAGGGCAGGTTGCCTCTGCGGCGGGGTAGGTTGCCTCTGCGGCGGGGTAGGTTGCCTCTGCGGCGGGGTAGGTCCCAACACAAATGTTCTTCGCCCCCCGGGCCCGTATATTCTTATGGGCGACGGAGTCCGTCGGATAATTGGCTCTGGCTGCATGATACACGACAAGCTCTGCGTGAGATCCTCCGTATGAACTCTCATGAGCTCAGGTAGTGGCTTTACTGGCTCCTTCGCAGCCTCCTTCTCGGTATCCTCCCGCATTTCCTCCGCATGTTTTAGAATATCCAAACCATCTCCTCGCTCGAGTTTTGCTCCCAATTCTACTGCCGTCATTTGGGCATTGTTCTTGATTTTTGCATCAGCTCCTTTCTTGACGAGAAACTCGACAATCTCGGTGTGATCAAATTGAAAGGCGAGGTGAAGTGGGGTGTTGCCGGAGTGGTTTTTCTTGTTGATTTCGTTACTGTATGTCTTGTGCTCTCCCAATTTTTTAACCAGGGCCTTCAGCATGGACGAATGACCGGAAATAGCTGCTTCATGTAGCGGTGTGTTGCCGTCTTGATCCGGTTCCGTGAGGAGGGATGGCTCGCTCTTCTCGATCAGAATCTTGTATGCCCCGGATATGAACTTGGCTGCTAGATGCAGTGGTGACCAATGGCTGTTCATCCCATGCATGAATTCTGAGAGCGTCTTTTCTACCAGGGGCATGAGCCCAAGGCAGACTGCGATGTGCAGTGGTGGCTGCTCTCCCGCCAAAACCTCCATTCTGGGATCTCCACAGAGCTCAATCCAGGGCCTTCGTATGACGTCGCTGGTTTCGAAGAACTGATGCTGCAACCAATTATGGGCAGAATCGTCACAGAAGTTGTGCTTTGGGACCTCGATGCTTCGGCGAGCATGAATAAACCAGGACTCTGCTGCATATCTGAGGAATATCTTTTTGGCTGCGGCTGCGGCTGGGTCTTTCCGCGCTACTTCCCATGAAGTTTCTCTCCACTCTTCTTCCTGGCGATCACTCCCCAAGCTTGAGTTACCGGACCCATTGTGGTGTCCCCTGGCACCCCCTGTTGAGAACTTTTTCGGGTCCCCAAAGGCATGGTGAAGGTACCGGAAGCACTCCCAAGAAACTGCGAGGTCCGCCTCGCTTTTCGAGAGTACGGGGAGTTCCCCTTTGCTGTATTCGTCGAAAAGGTATTCTATTGCGGTATGATGAACGATGGACACAGTTTCAGCGGTAGCCCGGAGGAATCCTAGTGAGGACCGGACATATATTCTGATTTCTTTCTCGGTTCTCCGCCGAATTTCGTTGCTTGTTCCCTTACAAGAGGGCTCTTGCTTAGCCCTTGTTTTCCCCTCTATACAGGCTAGGATATGGCCTAATTCGCCGAAAGTGAGTGGCCGCAAGGCGAGTGCCACACTCCAGATCATGTTCAGAACTTCTCCCGATTCTCCTCGTGAGATAAGAGTGTGTAACATATCCCGGTATACGTCTTTGAGCTTGGATGGTGTCCTTAGAAACTTGTCAAAATCAGGGCCCGAACTGAAGTATGTGAGGGTTTCAATGGCCAACGATGCCCAGAGGAAAATACCCTCCGACTTTGCCAGAAGGGCTTCCATTGCTTTCTCCTTCAGATCCACATCCCACCCCCACGCATTTACTCTGCGTCTGATAAAAGATTCGACATCCTCTTTTATATGGCTGTTTGTATTGAGGTCGATCTTGGTGGATTCGTGGACGCTACGGGGAAGGTTGTTTGAGATGTGGGGTACGTCCCGACTGGAGAGAAGTATTTTGACTGTCCGGATTTCCATGAGTCCCAGAATCCTTTCAATCAATTCTTTGCATAATCTCTCCGTGAGTCCATCTACGCCGTCTATGAGAATGTATATGGGGTCTTTCCGGCAATCCTGGATCGCTTTTCTTAGGACCTTCCATAAAGAAGACAGATTGGTGAAAAATCTATCCCCTTGCTTTTCAAGTTCAGCCCTGCAGCCATCGAAAAGGCTCCCGTCCTGCTGGAGAATTCCGTACAGTAGGCCACTGGCTACTTTAGCGAGTCTGAGTTGTGATATTTCGGCCTCATCAGTAGATGCCCCGGGGGTGGGAAGCTCGGGTGGGATGAAGTGGAAAACTAGTTTAAGTCCTCCAGGTGGATTGTCAGGTCTCTTAAGAAATTCGGCGGCAACACGCTTGGCTAACATAGTCTTTCCCGTTCCAGGTCCACCACAAAGCCAAAGAAGCTTGGATTCCTTGCTTTCCAGCCACCCTCTATACACAGCTTCTTCTGAAATCCATTTTCCAGTGTCACCCCCAGGCAGGTTATACTCGTCGCGGAGGTGGTCCAAGTCGATTGCTGGTGGCAGCACCCCCCACCTAGTGCACTTTATAAGCCCCTCAAAGGTTGCTATAAGCTCTTAGCCATAAGGTCAAAACGAAGATTGGCGATCAAAGGCTGCATACGAGGTATATATGAAGGTACTTGTATACTATAATTATTTGTGACATTGTTGCTGTTGCTATTGCCTGAAAAGGGCCCGCAGATTGAGCTTTGGGTGGCCGTCATGTTGGATGCTTCTCAACTGATGTCCTGTTAGCCAATCTGGATCCATACCAAAATCAGCCTAGTGCTATACAATATGACGATGTTCTCCCACCGCCAGGGATATTTTGGGTCTTCGAAATTAGATGCGCGAAGTCAGGAGTAGCGAAGGAAGGGTACAATTCCGGAAGAAGAAGCAGTAGCAACTATATTCATACCGGAGGTGCTCGGGAGGAGGGTAAGTGTAGGAGTAATGCGACGTTGGAATTCCCCTTCTCTGCTATGGGGGGGGGAAAGCACCGCCAACTCAGCCTTCAGTTGAGATGAAACAAAAGCAATATACACGCGCCAGCAGAGCCGTAGCTGCATAGTCGGACTTAGATCTGGTTCGTCGAAGGTCTGTGTGTGTGTAACGCGAGTTATGCATCTGGGTCTCTCCCAGCGCACTGGATGGAGCAAACAGACGACCTCACAGGCCACTCAGGCACTCCCCCTACTCGGACGACCGAACTTGAATAGGAAAGTTTCCTTGATAAAGCGTTGCAATTGAAGAGATCAGCCGCTATTTCGCCACAGAAAATCAACCAATAAGTATCTGTCCGAGTGGGGCGAGTGCTCGTGTGGCTTGTGAAGTTGTTCACCGCACCCTGAGTGGTCGCGGAGGTCTGCCCTGGTACAAGTACCAATCAGAGGGAGTTCGACAGACTTTTTGTTTTTACAACACTTTTTCCATCTATCGCCCTATTGTCATCCGCAGCCACATGCGGGGAGTCTGGGCGCATTCCTCAAACTATATGATAAGTTAAGTGAAAATCCAAAACAACCCTCGGAAACGAAAACTCACAACCCCCCCCCCACCTCCCCCCCTATCCCAATCCTTCCTCACCACTCTCTCGTCGTAGTTATGCCACTTGCAACAGGTGGTATTTCCGCTTCCCGGGCCTCCTCTCCTCCCTCTTCCTACCCCTCGCCCTCTTCGCCCTAAAGTTTGACAGACTTACCCTTCATATCCGGTATCATGCTTGTAATGCCGAAGCGGAAGAGATTTTAAAAGGAGCTGCGATTGCACAAGGGCCAGGAATTGGCCAGAGCCCAAGCATTTTGGTGGCATGCAAGAGAAGTCCGTTTTTAAAGACGTCAGGCAGTGACAAGGAAGGATCGTGGATAAGGCGTTCTTCCTGGGCGTCACGGATGGGGCTCGGTCTCTGCTCGAGTATCACGCCTATCTCTCCCAACCTGTGGGCTAATCTCTCATGATCCCACTAACTTATAGCCGCTCGCGGGGATATGTGATGTTTAGAGCCATCCTAAATTGCGGCACTTTTCGTGGGGGTGCGGGGAGAGAAGTGAAAAGGCAAACAATTTGCGAGAATGAAAATACGGCACCTAATGGTAATGGGAATGGATAGCGCGCAACTTGTTCTCTTCTTCTTGCTTGCTAAACTAATGGTAAAGATAGGAGTATGTATGAAGAAACGTAACCAAGTCATCCTGATCCTTCCATCGATCACCACACATGCCCGCTTTCCCCCCCGCATGTGCCTCATCCTTGTGGTGACGAAAGAAAGAAACTCTCGGTGTGGCCCCTTAAAAAATGGAATCCTTCATAAAGACTCCCGCTCTCACGCGCTTTCAGCACAGATGCCGGACTCTTGTTCTGACTTCATCCCCATACTCTTTCTGCTTTCCATTGACTGCCCATGCCCCGTCCGTCCATCAATAGTAACTTCTTCCCTAACTTCCAAACTTTCATGAGACAAAAGAAACTATGGCTTGAGTATGCCGAGCAGCACCGGCCGATTTCTAACACAAACGACGGGGAGACTCCAGATTCCGCATACTCTCACTAATTCCATACCACTAAAATTCTTCTTCTCCACAGAAAAAATAAAACACTTAAACTTATAATTTCTATTAGAAAAGTTTTCTAATTCATATTCCTGTGTTTGGTCTACTGTTTCTAGCTCAGCCATCGGTAGTCGGGTCCTGGACATTTATCCACACTAGACGAGTCGATCATGTTGAATGTGAACTCCTGGCATTGAGGAATTCCTTCCAAGCACTGCGACTACACACCCCAACCAATCCACAATATCATTCAGGGCCTGTTTAGATATCAGATATCGCCGCGATTCTTGGCGGTTATAATTGTTCAAAATGTGAACGCCAGGGGCACAATCTATTCTATGTGGATAATACTGCGCAAGTGCGAAGGGGGTTGCGAGGCACGCTTGGTGAGGAGTAGAGAGCAGATTTGGTAGGAGTTCTGGTTCTTAATTATTCCAAAACAGGTGGGCGGTAGCAAGCTTATTTATACAAAAGTGTGCGCCCATATGTATGAAAGAAATATAGGGAAAACTATGTAAGAAACATAAGTGCGAACATGTTTGACCCTGAGATCCTGCCAAGTAATCCTAAACAATGTGCGTGAAACTATGAGGGTGTGATGTGAATATTAGAAATATCATGACCAATAATAGTGCATAAGAGATGCATAAAATCCTTAACACCGGATAGAAAAGCACATGTTAAATCCCCAAATATTATCCTAAAACAATCAATAAAACACCATAATATATATCTTAGCTGTAGTAATGTAAGCGGTGTACAGGTGAAGCCGAAACACAAACTAAGTAAAAGAATACACGGTAGTGTTATGAAATGCACATAGGAAATATAACGGAATTTCAACAATAATGCGAAACTAGGGATTGTTGGTTTTCTTTGAGAATCTCGATATGCTCGAGTAGTGAGTTCCATTCAAAACTAGCACCAGAAATTTGAAGGGCTCCACAACAAGTATCATAATAGTATTAGAGAAATGTGTTAGATCAGCTAAGGTTTAGAGATACTAGTAATCTAGAATTTGCTGTTTTAGGGAGAATAAGTCCTGAACCACGATCCCCCGCGAAATTCAATCATCGTGATAACCACAGTGCTGTAGTCATTACAATTACAACCACAACTACCACGACTACTAATACCATGCCTGTATATTTGTGTCCCTCCTTCTCTTTAGGAGCCTGGGATCTGGTAGTGGGAATTTGATTTTGACGATAGCATTGACTTGAGTTCTTGTGGTGTTACGATGGCTGAATGTTGTGGGGAATCCTAGTTTGGCCCGTTGTCTCTGAGCTTATTCTCGCCGCGAGCACGGTACCTGGGGGTCTTCGATACCGAACGATCCCCCACAACGCCTGTGGTGCTGAAAGGAGTGCTGCACACGAAGAGATACAGCTTCACCAAGCTGCCGCTAGTAACGAATGACATCGGCAACATTCTCAGGGAGAAGGGGACGCTGTTGACGAAGGGCAAGGAGTACCAAGCGCAGGGGAGGTTGCTGTTGCCGATTTTCTCTCATGCCCATATTCCTGGACTTGCCCTCGGGTTTTGGGTCCAAGGAGTGGAAATGACCGAGAATGTGGCGGAGTTGGTGTCCGCTTCGCGGAGTGCCACTAGCGGTGGAGACCGGGAGGTGGGAGTGGAGATGGAAAAGCGGTTCTCGTTGGCGACGCTGGAGATGATCTGCTCTTCCGGCTTTGACTATAAATTCTGTGTGCTGAAGAGCGCTTCTATAAGCGATAGTAGGAATACAGGAGAAAACTCTGGCCCTGGGTTAGCAGACGCACACTGCAATATTCGACATGAGCAGCCCATTTCAAATCATGGCGACCCTGTCTGCAATATTTCCCTCCAGCTCTCCGTAGACCTCCCGCCCTCCCGCTAAAGCTAACCCGCGATGTGGACTATAAGACTTGTGACCGCGCAAATTATTGCGGCTCGAGAATACCCCAGCCACCCCCCCCCCCCCCGGAGGACTCTGAATAGGAAGACATTCCCTCTGTAATTATAAAATCGAATACCTACACAAGCCCGGACGGGGAATCCAGTATGGGCGACCAAATGGTGATCTTCCTAGCTGCGGGCCGCGAAACGATCGCTACGCCAATGATCCGGGCTATACACTCCTTATCTCTGCTGGAGAACAGATACATCCAGTCCCGTCTCCGCGCCGAAATACACAGCGCATTCCCCTCCGGCCTACTGACCACCATCACATACGACCAGATCTCCAGCCTGAAGTATCTCTCCCACGTCAGGTCCGAGGTGCTTCGCCTGCACCCTCCTGTCGGCGTGAAGCTATGCGTGGCGGCCGAGGATACGACCCTGAACGGGACGTTGGGGCCAAAGGGCACATCCATTGTACTCTCCCCGTTTGCGGTGAATAGAAGCGTGGCGCTGTGGGGCGCGGACGCGGAGGAGTTCAGGCCCGAGCGGTGGGCGGGCAGAGAGGGCGGAGCGGGGGGCCGCTGTTGAGAGTAATTATGGGTTTCTCACATCCCTGGCGGGGCCTAGGGGGTGTATTGGGAATGTGTTTGCCAGTGTAGAATTTAAGTGTCTCCTTGCGGCCACGATTGGTAGATTCGAGTTTGAGCGGGATGGGAAGAGGGAGGTGCTGTTAAGGCGGGGATCGCCGCGAAACCCGGGGGGGATATACCAGTTCCTGTTAAGGAGGTGGCTTGGGGGTGAATTCTCGTTCATTTTGTGAATATTGTCAGTTATCAGGGGATGAATGAAGGATGAAATGATAGATAGAATGGATGGAATCATGTGCGGTCACTCGATGCTTTCTGCACTATGTGTGTTGAATTTTCCATACTTATTCCACTACGATTGGGGAGAAACCCCCAATACTTATAGAAAGCAAATGCGCTACTGACATGACTTCCGATATACGTAGTCTATTACATCATGCTCCATCACCATGATTCTGCCCTTACACAATGACTTGCCCATTATGAAAAGCGTATCCAACAGTGTGACTCATGGTAAAGTTATCAAGATTCAAGAAAGAGCACAGATAATGACACGCTGTGCGCGCCTTGGACAGCAGACAAGCCAAGAAATGATAGTGATTTCCCCACCTTGAAATCCTGCCACACAGCTGATACCCAACCCAATTTGGCTATCCAGTAAACTCGCGATATACCCCAATAACCCAAGCCCGATCAACTCTGTGGCTTGTTCAAACCTGTTTGGACCGAATACGGTAGGGTTAGGGGGTAGGCTAGTTGAAACTTCGTTCCTAAGGGAGACTACAAGACAAAAACAATAACCTCTTGGGGTTCCCTAATCACCGGGAACTTTGATCGATCTCACTTCCACTTCCTCCTCCTTCCTATCCTTAGGTAGCAGAAGGAGTAGCTAACTAGCCCCTGTTATTCCATGTCCTGTTGCGCTCAGGGTCCATTACGATTGCACTTTTGTTCTTTCCTTCTTTCGTGCTTGCTTTAGGCACTAACCGAGCACACTGGGTTTTTCCGACAGTAAGTACAGTTCTAATAAGCAAATATGGAGGTACTAGGTTAATAATATGAGTTTAGTGCAAGCTGCCGTAGGAGATACATTGCTCCCTGGTTGAGGAGGAGGCCCGCACTAGAACCAATCGGAGGGAGTTTGACAGACTTTTTTTTTGCAACACTTTTTTCATCTATCGCCTTACCGGTATTGCCTGCCGTCGCTATGATACTTTACGGTACATGGAGATCGCCTGCGTGCATTCCTCAAACAATATGTTAAAGTCCCGAATGGTCCTCGAAAACAAAAGCTCACAACCCCCCCCCCCTGTACAGTACCCCAATCCTTCCTCGCTACTCTCCCCTCCCCCCCTGTCATATCGCTTGCAATAGTTGGAATTTCCGCTTCCCGGGCCCTCTCTCCTCTCCCTTCCTATCCCTTGCCCTCTCCGCCCTCTTCGCCCTAAGGTTTGACGGACTTGCCCTTCATACCCGGTGTGATACCAGTAGTGACAAGTAAGGATCACGGGTGAGGCATGCATTCTGGGTATCAAAAGGTAGGGCTCAATCTCTATCTCGCCTATCTCACCCAACCTCCGAGCAGATTTTCCGTGATCCAGGTAACTTATGGCCGCCGCGTGTAGTGGCATGTGATACTTGGAACTATTCCAAACTACGGCGCTTTTCGTAGGGGGGCGGGAGAGAAAAGTGAGAAGGCGAATGATAGGGAGACTCGAGATCCCGCATGCTCGTAATGGCTAGAACATAATAGTATATCATGCTACTAAAATTCTTAAACTCTTGCCAATTTTTGGCCCGTGTGCAATAATAGTCGGTTTTTTACAAACGTTAGGCAATAACGAGCACACCCTCTACAGTACTCCATATTTTACGAAGGAATTAACCTATGGAGCAGACTTCCCACCCCCTGTCACTCTAGTCTGCGGATAAGCGACTTTTCCACAAAAAATAAAAACATTTGATGTTTCATGATTTTTGTTTGGCGGAGGTGACTGACTAGGCTGAATCTGGATCATGGGGCGGGAATCTGCATGCCCTAACTTGATGCATCTATGGGATGCGGTGATGGAAACCCAGTGGGAGGCACAATCCACCACACTGGTCCAGGGGGTGGAACCTATTAGCTGGAATAGATAGGGATATACTAGTACTGTATTCGGCCGGCTAATCCGAATAACCATTCCATCACTTCTTGCCGGAGTTTGTAAATCGTAGTCAAATCTCATAACAACCTCTATCGAGCGACCAAACCAACAGCGACCAAAGGCAACTCCCCTCGGGAAATTTTATTCTCGCTACTTCAGCAACTGCCAATTATCCCGGGTGAACCAACCATGAGCTTCTGCCTCGATCGAGTGCGCAAAACCCATTCTGGATGATACTGTACACGGGCAGTCTAAAAAAGAATGTGATGGATATACCGTTGATATAAGGCCTTGTTATCATTAAAAACTTTGGTTTTTTGTAGCGCTTACTCTAGTAGAGACTATCACACACCTTCAACGAGCTCTCCTCAACGCTTATACTTTAAAATATCATCTTTATCTTATGAGCTGAGGCGTTTAGCCCTAGTTTGAAAGTGTTTTTCCAGTATGATAATATTATAATGCCATAGTAAGTCAAGTTTTGAGTTGATCTGCCAATTTTGTATGTGAAAGGGCGTCACAGACACTAAAACCCTTTAGCTCGAAAAATTCGCATAAACATTTTTCCTCCCCGGGTTGCATATCATACCTCGGCTCGAGCAGGGTGGTGGTTTATGGCCCACTTATTTGGGGTTGAGTGTCTGGAGGCGGCAACCGTCAACCGCCAACTCAACAGCACACTAAACGACCCTGAAGACACTAAAACAAATAGGGCAGTTCCCGAGAGCAGAGGAAGTGCGAATATACCCACCGGTAGTACGATACAGTAGGAAAGTCTGCAATTCGTATTCCAGTGCTTGGTCTACCGTTGCGAGCGAGTTGTCGGTGGTCGGTTTCGGACACTTATGCTCACCCAAGGTACCGGTCGTGTTGCATGGGAGGTCCTAATACTGAGGGATTCTAATACTGTGGCTATGCCCTAATTAATCCACACTACCGTATCGCTCGGGGCCTGTTTAGATGCCAAAAATATGATATTGCAGAGATTCTTGGCTGCTCCAATGCGAAGCTAGGGCATGTTGGTAATCTCTGAGTATCTTAATATCATACCTCGAAAACTCTTGTAATTCGCTATCTCGGATTCCGAGAAAAAAGGTTGAGAAGGGCCCTGGCTTTCCTACCATGATATAAGATCCGCCTTCCGGAAGGGGTGAATCTTATTAACTGGCGTACGCACTTCCGTTTACTTGTCAAACTGTTCCTGTCCTGCATGACGGTGATAGGGAACTGCAAGAGTTTTTACGGTATTTGGCTTGTTGGGATGTCCGTTCATTTGAGATTGTAGCCCCTGTACATCAGTAGGATCTCTAAATTTGGTGTTCACCTTGGGAGGCAAATTCCAGAGATTGTACTAAAGTGAGCGCAACACCACACCGTTCACGAAGGATGTGTCAAGCATGCTTAAAAATGTGTAGACGAGATGTCTTGCGGCCCGAGGCGCCCGGGGGAGTATATAATGAGCGGTACTTAGCCGGGGATATTCCCACAACAATATATCATAATTATTTGAGCATTTTTTGTGGAAGAAAAACCTATCTATAATATCGCCGATCAACGTTGACCGCCGGTATTCCCCTCCGGTTTGGCACCCGCTCTCGATCTAAAAATGTCCATAATAAAAATCCTAGCAGAATGCGCCGCATCCATGATACTCCTCTCCCACCACACCTCTTTTGGCGCAGCCACCGGGTTCGTGCTGCCAACCACCCAGTCTTGACCCGCAAGTTCCTCTACTGCACCATCCTCTGGTCTAAGCTCGTCTCCTCAGCCCGACACCCCCCAGGGCCTACTAACTCCTGCTTCTTCGTGGGCAACTCGGGCATTATCTCAAAATGTAGTCCGGAGCCCTGGAGACCATCTGGATGCGCACGATTCTGAACAGCGGACTGCTACCTGTGCCTGGGGATCTTCAACATCGAGCAAGTGTTCCTAACAACACCAGAGGTGCTAAAAGGAGTGCTGCACACGAGGAGCTATAGCTTCATTAAGCTGCCGCTGGTAACGAATGACATCGGCAATATTCTCGGAAAGAAGGGGTTGCTGTTCTCGGAGGGTGGGGAGTACAAGGTGCAGAGAGAGTTGCTACTGCCGACTTTCTCACGCGCATATTAAGGGACTAGTGCCCAGGTTTTAGCCTAAGGGGGTGGGAATGACTGAGAAAGTAGCGGAGGTGGTGCGCGCTTCCAGGAGTGGTGCTAGGGGTGGCGGTGATGGGAAAGTGGTGCTCATTAGCAACGCTGGATATGATCGACTCTTTCAGCTTCGGCTATGAATTCCGTGCGCTGAAGAGTGCATGCATACGTAGTAGAAATACAGAAGAAAAGTCCGGCTCCGGGTTGGCAGACGCACACACTGCAATATTCAACATGAGCAGCCCATCCCGTATCATGGCGACCCTATCCATGATATTTCTCTCCCGCTTCCGGTAGCTCCTCCCGCTAAAGCTGACCCGTGGTGTGGACTATAAGACGTGTGGATCGCGTAAATCAGCGCGGCCGAGAAATATACCCTAGCAACCTCTCCGGAAGACACCGACTCTGAAGACATCCTCTATCTAATGCTGAACCGAACACCTACAGCCACTCGTCATAAGTATTTGTGATCCGAGTCCTGTTAATTGAGATTGCGGATTGCCGCGAGGATGATGGAGAAGAAAATGACCGCCAAAGCACATAACTGGTGGCCACTTGCGTGCAAGGGCTTGATAGTTTCGCTTTCTCTCGCACCCGTCTCGATAGTCTCCGCAGGCCTCTCCACAGGCCTATCCGCAGCCCCCTTCTTAACCTCATCAGGAAGCATCCCGGCCTGTCTTAGAATATCCAAACAATCTCGTCTCCCGAGGCTTTTCCCTAGTTCTGCTACAGTCACCTGGGCATTGTTCTCGATGGTTGGATCCGCGCCATGTTTGGCTAGAAACTTGACCATATGTGGGTGATTGAATTGAAAAGCAAGATGAAGTGGGGTATTGCCGAGGCAGTTTTTCTTGTTGATTTCGTCGCTGCGCGCCTTGTGCTCCGAGGTTGCGGATTTTTCTACCAGGCCCACCAGCATAGGCCGAATGCCTAAAATAGGCGCTTTGTGTAGCGCGGCGTTGCCGTCCCGATTGCGCGCGGTGAGGGGGAATGTTCCAACCTTGGCGATCAGGATTTCGTATAGCCCGGACACGAGGTTGGCTGCTAGGCACAGTGGTGACCGAATGTTACCCGCCCCCTTTGTGAAAGGTGAGAGGGCCTTTTCTGCCAAGGGTGCAAGCCCCAGACAGGCTGCGATGTGTAGTGCTGTGTGCTCACCCGCCAAAACCTCCATTTCCGAATCGCCGCAGAGATCAATCCACGGCCTTCGAATAGCGTCGCTGGCTTCGAAGAATTGATGTTGCAGCCAGTCACAAGCAGAGTCGTCGCGGAATGTGTCCAGTGAAATCTTGATGCTCCGGCGGGCATGAACGAACCAGAATTCTGCGGCATATCTGAGATATGGCCACTTGGCTTCCCATGGGTCTTGCCGTGTCACTTCCGTTTGAGTCACTTCTGGCTCCCCTGACCGGTGATCTGGCCCCAAATCTGAGTCCTGGGGTCCATCATGGAGCCCCCTGACATGCTCCCTTAGGAGTCTTTCCGGGTCTTCAATGGCACGGTGAAGGTATCGAAAGGACTCCCAGGAAAGTGTGAGATCGGTCTCGCTTTTGGAAAGCACTGGGAGGCGGCCCTCGCTGTGCTCGTTGAAAAGGTATTCTCTCGCGCTATGATGGACGACAGATACAGTTGTGGTAGTTGCCCGAAGAAATCCCAGAGAGGACTGCACACACGCCCTAATTCCCTCCTCCGTTCTCAGCTGAATTTCACTGTTTGTCCCCTCGTGAGGGGGCCGCTGCTCAGCCCTTGCACTTTTCTTTATACGTGCTTGGATATAGTAGAATTCGTTAAATGTGAGCGGCCGCAATGCCAGTGCTACACTCCAGATCACGTTCAGAACCATTTCTCCTGGTCCTTCTGGCAATAAGAGAGTGTCTAACATTTTTCGGTATTCCTCTCGAAGTACTTGTGGGAGTGTCGCTAGGCAATCTTCGTAATTATAACTTGAGCCGAATTCTGCTAGATTTCCAACTGCCCAGGATGCCCAGAGGAAGATGCCTTCGGACCTCCCCAGAAGGGTATCTATTGTTTTCTCCGTCGAACGAACATCCCATTTCCATCTACTGACTCTGTGCCTGATAAAGGCTTCCACATCCATTTTTACAAAATGGTTCTCATCGAGGCTAATCTTGATGCATTCGAGGGAGCCATAAGGGAGGTTGTTCGAAATGTAGCTTACGTTCCGACTGGAGATAAATATCCTGACCCCAGGGATCCCCATGAGCCGTTGAATCTTGCTCATCAACTCTTCACATAATTTCATTTGGAGTCCATCTACGCCGTCGACGAGAATGTATACAGGGTCTGGGTGGCAACGCCGGATGACCTTTCCTAGAGCATCCTATGGAGACTCGGGTTTGGGGGGGGGTCCGTTCACTTGGTTTTCAAATTCAGCCTCGGAGCCGGCGGGGGGGTCCCCGTCCTGCTGCCGAATACCAGATAGTAGGTCGCGGGCTATCTCCGTAAGCATGAGTTGCCGCAACTGGGGCTCAGTAGCTAATCTCCAGGCCATGGGGAGTTCCGGCGAGACAAAGTGGAAAGCCAATTTAGCCCCTTTGGAAGGACCGTCGGCTTCTTCGAGAAATTTGGCGGCAACACGCTTAGCCAACATTGTCTTTCCTGTTCCAGGGCCACCGCAAAGCCAAAGAAGCCTGGGTTCCGTGCTCTGCCGCCATTCCATATACTTAACGTCTTCGAAAATCCATGCTCCAGTATTGGCCTCAGGCAGGTTATACTCGTCGCGGAGGTGGTCTAGGTCAATTCGGCATGGTGACGCGACCCAGCGGGCGTCCGCTATTAGCCCTGCAGAGGTTGCTGCACTAATTCTTAGTCATAAGTTTAAAATAAAGACAGGCAATGAAAGGCTGTATACATTTTTGAAAAGATAAAGGTACTTGAACGAAGTGATTGTTTATGGTACAATGCCGGTGTTCATTGTTGCTGTTGATATTGCCCGCGAAGTCCCCACTAATCCAACTTTGGCTAGTCATCATGGAGAATGCTTCCAAACCGATGTCCTATTAGGCGATCTAGACCCATATAGCGAAATGTCCTGGTGCTATACTATTCGGCCATCCTCCCACAAGTGTTCTCCCACGGCTAGAGATGTTTTGGTCTTCGAAAGCAGGACGTGTGAGGTAAGGAGGGATGAAGAAAGGATATGATTCCAAGAGAGGAACCATGTCAGGGTTCCTGCGGATTATGTAACAGCGCGTAGTTCAGAATCTCGTAGCACCCCGACTGAGTGTCCGACCACTCAACCCCAGATTCAGCTCAATTTTAGAGTTCAAATGGGTAATTCGAAAAGCACTGCATTCTCCGATCGGGGCACTAAAAAAAACAACCAAGAAATATGCTAGAATACAGGCAAAAATCGGGCTTGTATGCGAGAAGCGACTGTAAAAACTTGAATAATTAGACTGTGTGCGGGGTTGTTGGGCTTTGCCCCTTTAAGGTGAGGAAATTCATGTTTTTTCTGTTACGGAAGGGGGAGAGCTGCACATTTGCTGTGTCTGTTACCTCTTTTCCAGAGAAAGGAACTTTGGACTGCACAGCACACTATCTAATTACTCAACCACCCAGGGTATATTTGAAGCCAAAAATCCAATGTTTTGACTGCTGTATAAGCATTTGAAGCTTCAGAGATAGGATGTTGGAAGGGTACAAGGAATATAAGAAAGACTTAGAGCCTGTTTGGCTACAACAGTTCCCATACAAATGACCCATTTCCTTCCGTCTCAAAACGGAGAGAAGGTCATTTTCATAGTAGAAACAGTCGCCCAACCAAACGGTCCCGTTTTTGCCAAACAGGCTCTTAGAGGGTACCGGACCAAAGGCTTACAAATAGTGAGGAACTTGCTATTTTCCTCTATCTGATGCATTAGGACAAGATAGAAACATCTGGTTAACTTCAGATAATTATCAATTTTACAAACAGTACAAGTGCCAAGCAAGATGATTTTTCTTACAAAGTGTAGACAGGGATGTCTAAGACATCAAAGTTCGTGGCCTTGGAAAACATAGCAACATGTTGCCGCACCGACCTGTGTTCGGTGTTTTTGCTCTTCTTACCACCACCTTAGGACTTTACTTGGCAACCCTTGTACGAAAACTTTTTTTTTTTATAAACTTTTTCCATTTCGCGGCGTCTTGCTACTCTAAAGTGTTCGCCGGTAATCATGCGACAAGCATGGGCACTACATCTGCTATACAAAGGATAACTTTCCATGCCGCACACCCATCTCTCCATCCTAATCACCCCCAAATATCCAAAAACTACCCTTTTGCCAGCCATCAAGGTACTCACAAGCCCCGAGCCCATTCATGTGAGACTTTAGCGCCCAGGGTCTCCGCCCGCTGCGAATCCTAAGCCCCCCTTGACCCTGGTCAGCCCTCTCAACAGCCCGACACTGGCACAATAATTCCCACCCAAATCACCCCCCAAATTTCACAACTCAAACTTTCCTCCCGAGTGGTGCAATAGCGGTATACATACATAAAACCGCACACCCAGCCGTCGACCCGAACCCATCTTTCCCCGCAATCAAATGCCCCTGCACCCATAACGGGTGAGGTGGACCTGTACCTGCTGCTCGCCCTTACCCCAAACAACCATCATAAATCATTAAAACAAAGGAAACTATAACCGGGCCGAAGGACATGGGCACGCTCCCCTCAGGTATCACCATACCTCTATCCTCCTCCTATAACCTAACACCACAGCCTCGGATCCGGAGATGACACTTGCAATGGATGCCAACGCCTTCACCTCAGCTCCGCCCAATAACCACATATCCGTGACTCAAGCCAACCTTGGCTCAAGCCACACCGTCCCGCCATACCGAGAACCTAAATCATGATTAATGGCAACCTTCACATTAAAAACGACGACAGGAAACTCAGCAGTATGAAAACAGAACCCCGACCGAGGCCAAAGTAATCTGTAGTCAAGATATTGATGGAAATAGATAAAACCAATCCTAAAACTGATGAAACCACGTTCCTATTGATGAAAATTTGAAACCATCGTAATGGAGTCAAAGACTTGTACCAAAACATCATGCCTGGTACTTGTACCCGAGTACTAGTAAAAGGAATAACCGAGGTGTTAGCTCTTGGGTACCTTTTCTGATTGTTAGTAGTAGCTTTGCTTGGGTAAATTACTCCCTGGAAAGGTATCTGTAGTTTTATAAAGGAGGGTGAAGGACACTAGATCCAGACTAAAAGCTGCTGCTTAAATTCAAACAATAGGGTTGGTAGCTTTGATAATATAAATTAAATTTCCCAAAAAGTTTTTCACCAATCCAATTGCGATGATATACAGATACTTGAAGGTGAAATAAGCACATGCCATTCAAGAGAGGTTGAATAGGAAATGCAAAAGATTACGGTAATGACTTATCTCAGAATTGTATCAAAAATCCTTAACGGTACTGGTCAAATTGGGATAGGAAGGGTAATTCACAAGGGAGGTGCTGAAAGTCAGTCAAAAGGCTAGTGAACAAGAGAGATTGTGGGAGAGTACAACAAAGTCTAAGTGAATAATATGATAAGAGCAGGAAGTAACCCTTCAAAGCTAGTTTTAGGACGTGGATCGACGGCGACAGCGAAACGAAACGCCAAGAGTTCTGGGGAAAACCATCGCACAACTCAGGGGCTGGGAAGTTCTTTTCATCTCTACAACAACTAATTAACGGCAAAGACAGAAATACATATCAACCACAAAGTCCTCCTATCCTTCCATGAGCCACTACCACATATGGCCATACTATTCTATGTATGTCTCCCATCCCTCTTGCTCACTCCGGTGCTAACAAAGGAAAAACAAACACCCACTGCCTATAGTCTCCGGGCATATGGCCTTCATGTGTTCGACTCTTTCATGCTTCCCTTACAGCTTTCCCGGCAGATGCATCGGTCCATAACGCATGCGCATTCTTGCAACCGAGATGTTTTCCCGAAAGCCCAAACACATGCCCGAAGCCAACGTGCGTTCCTAGAAGCTATCTAAACAACAAAGGAACCATCACGAGGGCATGCCGAGCGGCATCTCGCGATTCTAACAGCAAGGCAGTATCATCACGGTTGAAAAAAGTCAATTAGACAAAGCCGTGGTAATTATTATATGAAATGAATGCCTCCCACAGGGGCGGGATGATATTGCGAAAACGATGTGTGTACCGAGCCCCTTTAGAAAAGTTTTCTTTTTCTATCTCAGAATATATCATATATTCAGCCTTTATTGCAATTTATTTAAGTTGGTATGAGCCGAGCAGGGATTAAAGGAATAAAATAACAAAACCAAATAGTTAAAAAAACAAAACAACTATAACCCATCAAGCGAGTAAAGTTAGCATAAGAAAGAACATAAGTTATGATACCCTGCCCATCTTAAAACAATGAATAAACCAACGAACAAGAGTTATTCCCCTCCCCGGAGCCCTCTTACATGGTCAAAAACCACCCAACTTAGCTATCCAATGCTCTTTCTTACACACCCCCAGTATCACAAGCTCGGCCAGCCCAACAACCAACGAAGGATGAACTAGACAGATGAGCTCAACCCCGTGAAAGAGAGTTTAGGTAGCAGTGCGCGAGAACCGCCACCCTTGAGAGAAGGAGAATTCATCACTCAACATAATCTAGCCAAGTGGAAATCCTTGATGGCGTTACGATACGATATAGGATACATAATAAATGTGAACACCACACGATAGGCAGTGGGAGCGGTAATGCGAGTTAGAGAATTATAATAATAGATGTGAACTAGGGGAAAGGTTTCCCCGTTCCTACAGCGTAACTAGGGCACTTGCATAGCAGCCCCCTCCTTCCACTCGATTGGTCACGTGCGAATTGTTACAAAAAGCGCGATGAGGAGGAGAATGGCCGCCCACATCCATAATAGTTGGTTACTTGGTCGCAAAGGTTCGGACCCGTCTGGGGCTCCGCCCACAAGCCCCCCCACAGTTGCTTCCTTAGTCCCTCGCATTTCTTCGGTCTGTCTTAGAATATCCAAACAATCTGCTCTCCTAAGCTCTCCCCCCAATTTTGGCGCAGTCACCCGGGCGTGGTTCTTGATGGCTGAATTCGCGCCATGTTGGACTAGGAACTCGACTATATTTGGGTGATCAAATTGAAAAGCGAGGTGGAGTGGGGTATTGCCGTGGTGGTTTTCCTTGTCGATTTCGCTACTGTGTGCCCTGTACTCTGGTGTTGCGAACTTTTTCACCAGGCTCTCAACCATGGGCAAGTGGCCGGAAATAACCGCTTCGTGTAGTGGCGTGTTGCCGTCTTGATCCGGCGCTGTAAGAAGGGATGGTTCACCTTTGGCAATTAGGATCTTATATTCCTCAGACATAGACTTGGCTGCTAGATGAGTGGCGACGGATTGCTGTTTGTCATCGTTGTCAACCCTAAGAGGGCCTTTTCTATCAGGGGTGTGAGCTTTAGCTGGGCTACAATATTTAGTTGTGTCTGGTTTCCCGCCAAAACCTCCATTTCCGGATCCCGGCAGAGCTTAATCCAGGGCTTTCGTATGACGTCGGTAGTATCGAAGAACTGGTATCGCAACCAGTTGCGAGCAGAGTCATCACAGAACCTGTCCTTTGAGACCTCAATGCTCCGGCGGGCATGAATGAACCAGGATTCTGCTGCATATCTCAGATACGGCCACTCGTCCACGGCCCGCCGTGGGTCTTTCCGTGCCACTTCCCATGAAGCCTCTACCGACTCCTCTCCCTGGTGATCTCGTTTTGAACTTGAGTCCTGAGGTTCATCGTGATGCGCACTAGCATTTCCTCCTGGGAATTTCTCCCGGTCTGCAAAGACGTGGCGAATGTTGAAAATTGGCACGAAGGTTTCATATCTACAACACACACTACAGCAGCTGATGTTTGGACGAGGAGAGTTATTGTTTGGATAGTGTTTGGAAGTATGGAAGTTGAAGCGATGTCATGTAAGGACGAATGGTTAGATGCAGCGGAGATGTTTTGTGAGGATTCTTGAATCAGACTAGGGGTACTAAAGGTTTGGAACTAGTGTTAGCTAGAGGATGCAACGGACGAGTGTCATACATTGATGATAGCGAAACAGGCACAGGTATCAGGAAAGTTTGGGATTGAGGATTCAGGAAAAGTCTGTAAGTAGTTGAAACGGACAAAGGGATTGAAGGAGGAAATCTGTTGCAGAGTTGAGGGTGTGGTTTGGAAGGCAAGAGACGGTGATGGAAGAGAGTTTCTTGGATGAGAGTTTTCTGTATATATAGGACGCTGCTGGCAGCGCAGAAGGAACAAGAATCCCAAGGCACTCTCGCCATATCATAGCACATATTATTTGAGTGAAGGTATTGGAAGCACTCCCACGAAATCGTGAGATCAACCTCGCTTTTAGAAAGTACTGGGGGGTAGCCTTTGCTGTTCGTGTCGAAAAGGTATTCTATCGCAGTATGATGGACAATGGATACAGTCGTGGCGGTAGCCCGGAGAAATCCCCGAGAGGACTGGACAAACATCTTGATTTCCTTCGCGGTTCTAGGCTGGGTTTTTCTGCTTGTTCCCCCGTGAGAGGGCGCTCGTTCTGCCTTTACGTTTGCCTCCATCAGCTCCAGGATATAGCTCAACTCGCCAAACGTGAGCGGGCGCAAGGCGAGTGCCACACTCCGGATCACGCTCAGAACTTCTCCCGATCCCACTCTAGATAAGAGAGTGCGTAGCATTTTTTCGTATACATCTTCAAGCTTTAATGGAGGTGTGTTTAGAAATCGGTCGAAATCAGAGCCTGAACTGAGGGGCAGGTTTTCAATCACCAATGATACCCAGAGGAAGGTGCCTTTCGACTTCGCCAATAGGGTTTCTGTTGCTCTCTCCATCATGTTAGCATCCCACTCTCTGCCCATCCTGTACTTAATGAAAGCTTTTAAATCCTCTTTTACAAAACTGGTGGTATCAAGGTTGATCTTGGTGTATTCCCAGGGGTCACAAGAGAGGTTATTTGCAATATGGGGCACGTCCCGGCTAGAGAGAAATATTTTGACTGTGCGGATTTCCATGAGCCCCAGAATCTTTCCGATCAATTCTCTGTGTGACCTCCCTCTGAGCCCATCTAGGCCGTCGATGAGAATGTATACAGGGTCTGTCCGGAAATCCCGGATCGCCTTTCTTAAAACCTTCCATAAAGACCCCGGGTTGGTGAAAAACTTTCTCCCTTGCTTTTGAAGTTCAGTTCTACAGCCATCAAAAAGGCTCTCATCTTGCTGTAGGATGCCATACAGTAGGTCGCTGGCTACTTTAGCAAGCCTGCGTTGCGATAACGCGGTCTCACCAGCAGATATTCCATCGGTGGAGACTTCAGGCGGGACGAAATGGAAAACTAATTTAATGTGTCCTTCGAGAAATTCAGCAGCAACACGCTTGGCCAACATAGTCTTTCCCGTTCCAAGGCCACCGCAAAGCCAAAGAAGGGCGGATTGATGACTCTCCCGCCACCTCCTGTACTGGTCATCTTCCAAAATCCATTTTCCAGTGCCACCCTCAGGCAGGTTAGACTTGTTGCAGAGGTGGTCTAGGTCAATTTCTGGTGGCGACACCGCCCAGCCGGTGCGCGCTATTAGCTCTTTAAAGGTTGCTAGACAAATTATTAGCCCTATGTTTGAAATAAAGACTGGCAGCGGGAGCCGCATACTGGGAATATGCTCTCCTATAGGCTGCTCCACAGGCTCCTCCACAGGCGCCCCTGCATGCTCTCCCACAGACACCTTCGAAGGCCACTCCACAGGCCCCTCCATAGGTTCCTCTACAGGCTCCCTCACTGGTTCCTCCACACGCTCCTCCACACGCTCCTCCACACGCTCCTCCACACGCTCCTCCACACGCTCCTCCACAGACCCCTCCACGAACTCCCCCACGGGCTCCTTCACAACCCCCTTTTTGGGCTCCTTTCGAATTTCCTCTAGATGTTTTAAAATATCCAAGCGAGCTTCTCGCCCGAGACTTGCCCCCAATTCTGATGCTATCATTTGGGCATCGTTCTCGATGGTTGGATCAGCCCCATTCTTGACCAAAAGCTCAACTATCTCCGGGTAATCAAATTGGAAAGCAAGGTGAAGCGGGGTGTTGCCGGAGTGGTTTTTCTTGTTGATATAGTCATTGTATGTCTTGTGGTCTCCTAATTTCTTTAGGGTCTCTAGCATGGACGAATGACCGGAAATGGCTGCTTCGTGTAGTGGTATGTTGCCGTCTGAATCTGGATACGTGAGGAGGGATGGCCTGCCCTTGGCAATTAGGATTTTGTATGCCCCTGATATGACCCTAGCCGCCTGGTGTAGTGGCGACAAATTGCTGTTGGTCCCATTTGTGAAATCTGACAGAGCCATTTCTACCAGAGGTGTAAGCCCTAGACAGACTGCGATGTGCAGTGGCGTCTGCTCCCCCACCAGAACTTTCATTCTCGGATCTCCGCAGAGCTCAATCCAGGGCTTTCGTATAAAGTCGCTTTTTTCGAAGAACCGGTACTGCAACCAGTTACGAGTGGGGTCGTCCCAGAATCTGTCCTTTGAAATCCTGATACTCCGACGGGCATGAATGACCCAGGATTCTGCTGCATATCTAAGATATGGCCACTCAGCCACAGCTCCTGATGGGTGATTCCGCGCCACTTCCCACGGAGTCTCCCTTAGCCCCTCTCCCTTGCGAACTCGCTTTGGAACTGAGTCCCAGGACTTATCCTTAGATGCCCTGGCATGTCCCTTTGGGGATTCCCCCGTGTCTCCAACGGCATGGTGAAGGTATCGGAAGCATTCCCAGGCAACTGTGTAGTCTGCATCTCTTTTAGAAAGTACGGGGAGATCGTCCTTCCTGTTTTCATCAAAAAGGTATTCTGTTGCGCTATGATGGACGATGGATACAGTCTCAGAGGTGGCCCGGAGGAATCCAAGTGAGGACCGCACATATATCCTGAGTTCCTTCTCTGTCCGAAGCTGAATTTTGCTGGTTGTCCCGTTATGAGTGGATTGTTTTGCCCTTGCCCTTTCCTCGATGCAAGCTAGGATATGGGCTAATTCGCCAAATGTGAGCGGGCGCAAGGCGAGTGCCACACTCCAGATCACGTTCAGAACTTCTCCGCATTCTCCGCGTAAGAGGATAGTATGTAACATTTTTCTGTACACATCTTCAAACCCTAACAAAGGCTTCTCTAGAATTCTGTCAAAATCAGGGCCCGAACTGAAGTATGTTAGATTTTCAATCGCCAACGATGCCCAGAGGAAGATTCCCTCCGACTTCTCCAGGATGGCTTTTATTGCTTTCTCCTTCAGATCAACATCCCACCCCCATGCATCCACTTTGCGCCTGATAAAAGATTCCACATCCTCTTTTACAAAGCTGTTCATATCAAGGTCGATCTTGGTGCATTTGGGGAGATTGTGAGAAACGTAGGGTACGTCCCGGCTGGAGAGGAATATTTTAACTGTCCGGATTTCCATGAGCTCTAGAATCCTTCCCATCAATTCCCTACACAATCCCTCCCGGAGCTCATCTACCCCGTCTATGAGAACGTATATAGGGTCTGTCGGGCAATCCTTGATCGCTTTTCGTAGAACCTTCCATAAAGAAGACAGGTTGGTGAAAAATCTATCCCCTTGCTTTTCAAGCTCAGCCTTGCAGCCCTCGAAAAGGCTCTCATCCTGCTGGAGAATGCCATATAGTAGGTCGCTGGCTACTTTAGCAAGCCCGAGTTGTGATAGTTCGGCCTCATCGGTAGATATCCCGTCGGTGGGGAGTTCGGGTGAGATGAAGTGGAAAATCAATTGAAGCCCTTCGGGTGGATCGTCGCGTCTCCTAAGAAATTCGGCGGCAACACGCTTGGCTAACATAGTCTTTCCTGTTCCAGGTCCACCACAAAGCCACAGAAGCTTCGACCCGTTCTCCCGCCACCCCCTATACAGAGGTTCTTCGAAAATCCATTTCCCAGTGTCACCCCCGGGCAGGTTGTACTCGTCACGGAGGTGGTCTAGGTCAATTTCTGGGGGCGACAACCCCCAACCAGTACACTTTATCAGCTCTTGAAAGGTTGCTACGAATTCTTAGCCATAGGTTTAAAACGAAGGAAATATTGGCAATAAAAGACTGCGTACCAGGAACATATGAAGGTACTTGCATACCATAATTATTAGTGATATTTGTGTTGTTGCTGTTGTTATTGCCTGAGAAGTGCCCGCCGATTGAACATTGAGCGGCTGTCATGTCGAATGCTTCCGAACTACCTGTCAGTCGATCTGGAACCATACACAAATACAGCCTAGAGCTATACGGTATGGTGACGGCTATCCTCCCACAAGTGCTCTCCCACAGGCAAGGATATTTTGAGGCCCCCGAAATTCGATGTACACGATTAGGAGGGGTAAAGGAAGGATTCAATTCCGGAAGAAGTCACCGCACAAATCTTGTTAGTACCGTAGGCGCTCGAAGAGAAGATAAATGTAGGAGTGCTAGGACGTCGGACTCCCCCTTCTCGGCTACGAGAGAGGGGAAAGCACCGCCAACTCAGCCCCCAGTCGAGATGAAACAAGAGGAATACACACGTGCCTTTCTGCGAGCAGGAGGCGGCTACTGCACATTTCTGTGCCAGGTTGGGCAAATAAGTCTTTGGGGCTCTGGTCTAGCTAGTCGAAAGTCTGTGCGTGTAACGTAAATTATGCAGCTGAATAGGCTGGTTGCTCTAATTTTTGAAGGAAAAAATCTGCCCAACGCCCTGCTCACTGGATGGAGCAAACACAGCTTCTTTAGTGGTCGAGGTGGCCCGCTCTAGAACCAATCGGAAGGAGTTTGACAGACTTTTTTTTTTACAACACTTTTTCCATCTACTGTACTCGAGTGTCGCCCAACCCGAGTACCGTATTGTCGACCGCAGTTACTCTACTCGTGCATGCAGATCGTCTGCGTGCATTCCTCAAACCATAGATGCAAGTCTCAAACAACCCCAAAAACAAAAGTTCACAGCCCTCCTCCCCCCTCATACCACAATCCTTCCTCACTACTCGAGTGCTCTCCCTCTCCCCTGCAGTCATGTTACTTGCAATAGGTGAAATCTCCGCTTCCCGGGCCCTCTCTCCTTCCCCTTCGTATCCCTCGCCCTCTTCGCTCTCTTCACCCTAAAGTTTGACAGACTTACCCTTCATACCCGGTATCATACTTATGGTGTTAAAGCGCTTTTTAAAATGGGCTGCGATTACAAAGGCCAAAAATTGGCTGGAACCGAAGAATTTTAGATGCATCCAATAGTAGTCTGTTTTAAAACTGTTTGGTAGTGACAAGCAAGGATCATGGCTGAGGCTCTGAGAATCACGATGTGGGGCTTAATCTCTTATCTCTCCCAGCCTCCGAGCCGATTTTCCGTGACCCCGGTAACCTGTGGCTGCGTGTAAGTGGCGTGTGATGCTTGGAAGTTTGAACTACCGGTGTCGGGCTCTCTCACTTCTGCCCTTGTGTGGATGGTGTGTCGCTTTTTCACCTTCGGGTGACAGGTCACATTCTGTCTGTGAGGGGGATCACCCAATCAACGCCCTTGGAGTCTATCTCACGATGGCTTCATGTCTTTGGGATTCGGGCAGTGAGCTCGTTTCCATCAGATAAGTCCTTGGTTGATGACGGTTTCATCACTGAGGCAGCGGTTCCTGGGGGGCTTGCCTTCTGGGGTTACGGAGTGCTTCTTTTCTTAGGTTTTCCGGACGATTTGGGGTCGCGCGGGTCGTCTTTGTTGAGGGCTCTGGTCGGAGCAGGCGGGGGAGCGGGGCTCAACGGATTTTGTGCTGGTTTTGGTGGCGTCGTGGACGGCGCCTGAGCCACATGTGGCTGAGCCCATACCGGTGAGGCTGATTGATTATGGCGCGTGTGGTGCACGTTGGGGATGATAAATTGTTTTTGGTTTTCTCTTGTGTTATGGGGCTGCGAGGGCCGTTGGGGCTTTTGGTTTTTGGTTGGGATTTCCTGTGTCTCTGGCTACGAGTCTCTGCCTTGTGTCTTCGGACTGGGGTTCCCTTGCCGACTGTGGGTAGTCCACTTGCAGTAATGGTGCGATCTTGCTACGACTTGTGCGGGTGGTACTTTCCAGATGTACTGTGGGATAGGCGGGAGTTATTTGTATTTAGTTGCTAGCTATATACCGGTTAGGTTTAAGCTAGGATAAAATATATGGAATTAAGATGGTGTGTCGCGCAAGCTGTATTCCACTCCTGTCGCCCGCGGCGTGACCTTTTTCTAAACCGTAAGATAGTTGGGTAGAGGATTGACTCGATGGTGACCCACTTAATTCACCGGATAGAGGATAGTAGGAGAGAAGTGCTTGACCCAATCAAAGTAGAAAAAAGAAACGTTGACAATAGTGTGCTTGACTTGTGTGTTGTGCCCGCTTGTCTAGTTACAGAAGGTTGAAGAGGCTATATACAGAAAATTCTGCACGCCAAGCTATCTACTAAGTGGGTGAGTCACAACGGGACTCAACACCAAGCGTGACCGTCTAACTACCCCATGATATGACCCTACCCCACACCGGTGTAGGGCATGGACTGTTGTAGGGTAGTTTGGCGGTCACACGGAGAATTTTCTCCCACTATGACTAGTCCACTTTGTATCTAGCTCAGCGTGTATTCTTCTCTCTTTCCTAGTAAGACAACAAGCAGCACAACCTCAGCCACAACAACGGATGGTCAACAACACCCGGGCAATCAATCAATAGACATCGTTTCCTTTCTATTCCTATTGGGTTCATTTCTCTCTCTCATCTATTCTATCCTTATTCCCTTGACTAGCAATGAACAACCACACTGAGGAAAGCAAGCCAATCAACAACCTTTTCTTTCCTTCTTAATTCGTTCAAGCGCATCGCTCCCTACTTCATCCTTGTCAAGGCCTTTAGGCAATTCATCGTCTGGTCAACTTTCCACCTGTTTGTCTTCCGATTTATCGAGAGGTCACACATACGCACACAGGAGGGTGATTTCGGCACGCGCGACACACCATCCAAACTAAACGGGTCCTGCGAAATCAGCCCAACACCGGTATCCCAAACTGCAGCACTTTTCCTAGGGGGACGGGGAGAGAAAAGTGAGAAGGCGAACGACGGGGTGACTCGAGATCCTGCATGCTCGTAATGGCCGGAGCCTAATTGCATACTACCAAAATTCTTAAATTCTGGCCAATTATTGGTCTGCAACCCATGCAATATTTTACAAATGTTAGGCAATAACGAGCACACTCTCTACTCTGTATATTATTTCTCCAAAACCTTGTCCATAGAGTAGACTTGCTGCCTCCAGTCTGCGGATAGGCGACTTTTCCACAAAAAGGAAAAAACCAGATATTTCATCATTGTTTGGCGGAGGTCACTAGGCTACGTCCGGACCATGGGGCGGGAATCTGCATGCCCCATCTATTCATCGGATGCGGCGATGGAAACTCAGTGGGAGATAGACACTAAAACCCTTTAGCCAGAAACCCCCGCACAACCCTTGTTCCGCGCCGGGGCTGAATACCGGTACCTTGGCTCCAGCAGGTCGGTGGTTATGACCGAATTATTTAGGGTGAGATTAGATGTCCTAAAGAGGCAACCTCAAACCGCAAACTCAACAGCACGCTAAACGACCCTGAAGACACTAAAAAAATAGGGCAATTCCCCGGAGCAGAGAAGGTCCAAATGCATTTACCGGTAGTAGAGTAGAAAGGCTTTACAATTTGTATCATATTCCAGAGTTTGGTATGCCGCTGCCAGCCCTGCTTTCGGTTCTGGGTCTGAACACTTATTCTCACCCAAGGTACTAGTCGTGTTGAATGGGAGGTCTTATATAATATTGAGAAATTCTTTCCAGACACTGCGGTTATGCGTCCCGACCAATCCATAATATCACTCAGGGCCTGTTTAAAATTTAATATTAAAAATATTGTAGAAATTCTTGGCGGTTGCGATGCGAATATAGGGCTCGTTGGTAATCCCTAAGTATCTTAATATATATCATGCCTCGAAAACTCTTGCGGTTCGCTATCTCAGATTCCGGGGGAGGGTTTTAGGAAGGGCCAGGGCTTTCCTGCCTTGATATAAGATCCGCCTTCTGGGCGTGTTGAATCTTATTAACTGGTGTATCATACGCACTTCTGTTGACTTGTCAAATTAGACCTGCCCTGCGTGAGGGAGATAGCGAACCACAAGAGTTTTTACGATATTTGGCCTGGTCGGCTGTCCGTTCATTTGTTCACCTCGGGGGGGAAATTCCAAAGATTGTACTAAGGTGAGCGCAATACCACACCGTTCATGAAGGATGAGTTAGATAGGCTGAAATGGGTGGACGGGACGCCCTACGGTTTGAGGTGCCCGGAGGAGCATATAATATGCAGTACTTGATGGAGGTGTGGTTTCCGCGCAGGGAATATGCCGTCGGACAGGCACCGCAAGGGCACAGCAGTGATCGGATCTGTCGTCACGAGAACGATCCGGGTCAGTCGCTGATAGGAAAACTGAGATGTGTTCGATATCCGATATATATGACAAGTGTGTTCGCAAAGGAGTGTGATGACCATGAGTTGTTCTCGTAAGGAGAAAGGAACGCAGCTCAGACCAGATACAGTTTGTGGTGGCCCGCACAGTGGGCTCCTACCACACAACACCAGTCACCACCGCACGGTCTGGTCAATAGCCCTGCTCACACCTACAAGTGTGCCCTAACCTAACATACCACGATGGGGTTACTCCATCACTCCCCCTAATCCCATCGTACATTCTCCCATTAATATCCATCCGCAGAGAGAAAAAAAAAAAACACTTTTAAACAAGTAAAAAACTAAACATCTCTGCCTCCCAGACGAGTTACATAGAAAGTGACAACATATTAAGAAAGTTCTGGTGCTTCGCTCGCTCCAATCCTTTGGTGAGCCCAT